>Ga0307444_1000549_pt1 | contig 17793 bp, 23 predicted proteins | sample SalMarSW160340MG_FD_202145 | JGI IMG/M metagenome (GOLD analysis project Ga0307444, IMG submission 202145) | Salt marsh sediment microbial communities from the Plum Island Ecosystem LTER, Massachusetts, United States - SW1603-40 | ecosystem: Environmental > Aquatic > Marine > Intertidal zone >...
CCACTCCGCCCGGAACAAAAGAGCGCGCTATTCACGAAATTCACGGTCGTCACCCGCGCCATGTTCAAAGGTAGCCTGCTCGTGGCCGCAGTACAGGGAGCACTTGGCGGCCTCATCTTCTGGTTCCTCGGCATTCACGCACCGGTGCTGTGGGGCGTGGTGATGGCCTTCCTATCGTTGCTGCCCGCAGTCGGCGCGGCCGTGGTCTGGCTTCCGGTCGCAATCTATTTCCTCGCGACCGGCGCCCTGTGGCAGGGCGTGGTTCTCATGGCCTATGGCGCGCTCGTCATCGGCCTTGTCGACAACTTCCTACGGCCGTTCCTGGTCGGCAAGGGCACCCAGATGCCAGACTACGTTGTGCTGATCTCGACGCTCGGCGGAATCGCCATTTTCGGCCTCGACGGCCTTGTCGTCGGACCGGTGATTGCAGCGATGTTCATCGCCACCTGGGACATCTTCTCGGCGTCGCGGCAGGAGACCGAGAGCGGCGACACCCCGTAAGCGGCGACGCCGAAGGCCCGTCTCGCTGCACGCAGACTAGGCGGCGATCTGCTTGATGACCTTCACGATCACGAGCAGGATCACCGCGCCGATGAAGGCGAGGATGATGGCACCGAGGACGCCGCCGCCAAGGCTCAGCACGATGCCAAGCTTCGGAAACAGGAAGGCAGCAAGCAGCGCCCCCAAGATCCCGACGACGATATCCCCCATCAGACCGAAGCCGGTCCCTTGCACCAGGAGACCCGCGAGCCAACCGGCGATAGCGCCGACCACAAGGGCAATAATGAGTGCTGTCAGCATGGTTTCCCCCCTTCGCTGAACGACGGAGCGCACCCTACCACGAGTCTCTCCCCGCGCTCTCCGCGAACTTTGCGCTCGACCACGCCCTCGCAGGGTCGAGGGGCCGGTGGCCCTATTTCAGTTTGTAGATGAAGGTGTAGGCCTTGCCATCGGTGCCGATCGCGCTCAGCGCCATCTCGCCCTGCGCTCCCGCATAGGCGCCCGTGCCACCCGTGACCGCGAGCACCGAGTCGCCGGTGTCGTTGAACGGCCCCTCCACGGTGATCTGGCCGTCGTCGAGGTTGAGCGTCCAAAAGCACTCCCAGGCTTTGCCCACCACGGTACGGAAGCAGATGCCCTGGTCGCTGCCGATCTTCGCCTTGTCGTCGGCATCGAACACCTCGTTGGCAAAGGTGAGGATGTCACCGGCGCTGTCGCCGGAGGCGCCGGTGTCAGTGACGGCATCGGTCGTGGCGTGTTCGGTCATCTTCAATTCGCGCGGCTCGGCGCCGGCGGGTCCCGTCGCGATAGCTGCCGCCACGGTGCCAGCGGCGAGGAGCAAACGCATAGACAGCAGCGAAATAGACTTCGGCATGGTGACCTCCTTCGGCGCGGATCCGCGGAACAAAGCCACCGACGCTAGCACTGTCCTACATTGCTGAGAAGCGATAGCCGCGGGCGCCCGATTCCCCCAGCTTCCACCCGCCCCTTGCAACCCCGACCAGAGGAGGCGCCGACCAGCGGCCGGTACTCCAATCCGTTGCAACATTTACTATTTCCCGTATAAGTAGCACTAACGAAAGACTCTCGGAGTGCGGGAGGATGCCATGACCGACGGCGAGAGAATGCTGAAATTGGCCGAGTCAAGCATCGGCGAGAAATACGTCAATGTCTGCGTGCCGAAGAACAACAACAACTGGCACGGGCCGTGGGACTGCGCCGAGTTCATGTCGTGGCTGGTCTATCAGATCGGCGGATTCCTCTCTGGCTGCGTTAATGACGGCGGCGATCCGGCATCAGTCGAAGCCTATACCGGCGCCTGGCAGACGGACTCAAAGACGCTCGGGAAACGCGTGCCAACGGCGAAGGCGGCCTCGACGGTCGGTGCCATTCTTCTCCGCTACCCGCCCGCGCCGGGCGCCATGGGCCACATCGTTGTCAGCGATGGCAAAGGGGGCACGGTCGAGGCGATGAGCAGAGCCTACGGCGTACGCCGCGGGAAGGTCTCTGGCCGCGTTTGGAACACCGGCGTGTTTCTGCCGGACTTCTCCTACGGCGACAGCGATGTCGCCGTAACCATCGATGAGCCCGGCGGCGATCTATGCCGTCGGGCGTCCAGGGATGAAACCATCCGTTGTCAAGACCATCAAGCGCGCGCTCAAAGACTTCGGTATCGACCCCGGGCCGATCGACGGCGACTTCGACGCCTTGACCGCGTCCGCCGTCGGCGCTTTCCAGGCGACAAAGGGCATTGTCGTTGACGGTCAGGTCGGGCCGCAGACGGCTAAGCGGCTCAAGGTCGGTCTGAAAGCCACCTAGCCCAGTCTGAAGCCAGTCGCCGAGCAGCTTAATTGTGGTGGTGCTGGCTCTCGTGCTTTTTGCGCGTTTCTGCGGCTTGGCGCGCGGACTCCCGGCGATCGGCCGCAGTTCGCCCGGTGCTCGGATGCCGGCCAAGTTCTTTCCAGCTCGATTCCGTCATGTCGACGCCGTAATGCTTCGCCGCCTTCTTGATGTTGGCGAATGCCAGTTCCCGATCTTGGTCCGAGACGCCGATCGTCTGATCGAATCGCGCAATCGCATTCCTGACGTGGGTTGCGTCCGTCATCGGCTCTTTGCGCTGCTTCGGAAAGGCAAAGACGCTGTCAGGCAAATCGCTGCGCTCGGTCAATTCGCCATGCTTTTCGTGGGGCTTCCAAGTTGCTTCCATTGCTTAACCTCCAGGGGACGTTCGGGCGCCCTCCGTCACTAAACGAACCGATCGCTGTGGGGCCCGGTTCCACCAGTGCGACAACGTCGCCGCTATCATCGAGGTTTGCGCCAATGGGCGCCTCTACCCCGCGGCCCAAAGGGCGGGCCCCAGGAGGAAGGCTTGCCGCAATAACAGCTGCGGATCGAGAGGCCGCCGGCGCTATCCCAGTACAGCGACCGCAGAGGCCGCTGCCATCGCCATCAGCGTCGATGACGCCAGGTCTTGAGCGTGCAACGCAATGTCGCCGATCAGGCCGAGCGCGGCCAGCCAAAGGCACAAACTCACTACCGTCCGAAGCATACTGCCCTCGTCGTGTTCGAAACCGTCCCTAGAGAGAAGCCGGAGAGCTCAGCGCGCGCCTCGGGCCCCTCAACGCTTCTTCGCGCCGTAAACGGGGGGTCGCGCGGAAGCGTTCTTGGTCAGGCCTCCACTAGAGGCCAAAAACTTGATGAAAGTTTGCCGACTTTGACGAATGAGGCGCGGCAAAACGGCGCTCATGGGAACGGCGGCCGGACCTCCCTCCTCCCTTGTGAGGAGAGCAGGGCGAGAGTCCGTGCGCTACACTCCGGCCCGACGTCTGAACACAAAGGAGAGGAAACGAGCCATGGCAAGCCCTACCCTTCGCGAACTTACCGGCATGAGCCCCAACCCCGCGCCGATCTCCGACAGTGCGCTGGTGCTGATCGACTGCCAGCAGACCTATCGCGAAGGTGTCATGCAGCTCGAAGGCGTCGAGCCGGCGCTCCAGGAGGCTGCGACGCTGCTCCGCCGGTTTCGCGAAGCCGGACGGCCGGTGATCCACATCATGCACGACGCCGGTCCCGGCACGCCCTACGACGTCTCCGCGCCGATCGGACAGATCGCCGAAATGGTGGCGCCGATCGAAGGCGAGCCAGTGATCGTCAAGAACTACCCGAGCGCCTTCGAGCAGACCGAGCTTGACTCGGTGCTGAAAGAGCTCGGGGTCAAGAACGTGACCTATGCCGGGTTCATGACGCATATGTGCGTGAACTCGACCACGCGCGCCTCGTTCAATCGCGGCTACAACAACACCGTGGTCGCAGGCGCGACCGCGACGCGCTCGATCCCCAACCCGGCGACCGGCAAGGACGTCTCGGCAGCATCGCTGCATGATGCGAGTCTGTCGGCGCTCGGCGACATGTTCGCCGTGGTGGTACCCCGCGCCGCCGACGTCCCAAGCTCGTCCTGAGGATTCAGCTCGCGCCGAGGCGCTCGTTCAGCCACGCGGCGATGTTCTTCCGCGTGCGGCTATGCGCCCGGCGCAGCACCCGGCCCATATTCATGAAGCCGTGGATGGTGCCTTCGCAGCACTGATAGTCGACCGGAACCCCGGCAGCGGCGAGCGCCTCGGCGTATTCGGCACCCTCGTCGCGCAGCGGGTCGTGGCTTGCCGTGACGATCAAGGCGGGCGGCAGGCCGGTGTAATCCTCATAGAGCGCGGGGATCGCGCGAGGGTCGGCGATCGGCCAGGCGAGGCCGAGATAATGGCCGAAGAACCATTGGATCAGATCGCGGGGAATCGGGAAATGCTCGCCGAGGTCCTGCCGCGACTGCAAGCGGCCGCGAAGATCAAGCGCAGGATAGATCAAGGCTTGACCGCGCACCGGCGCAACTAGGCGCCCCTTGGTCTCGTGCAGGGCCACGGCGGCAAGGCCACCGCCAGCGCTGTCCCCGACGACGACGATGCGCTCCCGGTCAAGGCCGAGGCTCGGCCCTTCTCCGGACAGCCATTGCAAGGCGGCGACAGTGTCCTCGACCGCCGCCGGGAATGGGTGTTCTGGCGCCAGCCGATAGTCGAGGGAGAACACCGTGGCGCCAGTGTCGTGGCACAAGGTCCGGCACAACACGTCGTGGCTCTCGATATCGCCGACGACGCAGCCGCCGCCATGAACGAACAGGATCGCCGCTTCGGCAGCGCTGCCGCCAGTGGCCGGAACGTAGCGGCGCAGGCGCAATGGCGCCTCGTCGCCCGGCACGACGAGATCGGCAGCCTCTCGGATCTCCGGCGGCCGGATCTCGGTCTTGGCCAGGACGCGGCGATATTCGTTCCGGGCTTCGTCGGGGGGAAGGCTCCAAAGTGGTGCGCCCGGCGCCGACGTGGCCCAATGCAGTAGCGCTTCTGCCTCGCGATCAAGCTTCAAGCTAGGCGATGCCCTCCCATCCTCGCTCGCGGACGGGTGACCGTCCTGGAGCAAAGCGCGCAGGAAGGCGCGTGCCTTTGCGTAGATGCCAGGAGCCTCGCTCTCGCGCGGACCGCCGATCCCGAGCACGAGGTTCTCCTCTCCTGCGCCGATAAACGCGCGTGCCTCCGCCAGCGCGTCGCCGGCATCGACATCGACTACGATGCAGGGCTTGGCCAGCGTCTCAGCGCAGCCGCGCGCGAGTGCGGTTCCCGTCGACGCCACGAGCCCCGCAGAGTCGACGAGGATGAGCAGGCGGTCGCTGTCGCGCACATTCCATTCGGTGCGCTGCGCCGGGTCGGCGTCAGGCGTCTCGCGCAGATGGGGATAGAGCGCGAGCAGTCCCGGAGGATTTGGCAGATCCTCGGTCCATCCGCCCTTCGGGCACCAGCCGCCATAGGGCAAGCCGAGCTCGATGGCCGCGTCGAGGGCGGCGCGGTCAACGCCGGTCTGGCCTCCTGTCACGATCTTCAACATCTCGTGTCCTCAGCGCGAGGCTCTTGCACCGCGGCTAATGGGTCCTTTCTATCCCAGCATGACCTCTATAGCCGCCCCGCGCTCAATCCCACTGTGGAAGCTGCTCGCCTTCGGCTTCGCCGCCGGATTTCTGTCGACGCTGATCTTCCATCAAAGCTTCTGGTACGTCCTCAACGTCGTTGGCGTGATCCCGTGGGAGCGGCCGGCTTGGCCGCTCGATCCGATCCCTCCCTTCGGCGTGCCTTCGCTGATCTCCAAGGCGTTCTGGGGTGGGCTGTGGGGCGCAAGTCTTGCGCCGCTGCTGGTGCGGCTCCGCGGGAGCAGCTACTGGGTGGGCTGGATTGTCGTCGGCGCCGTGGCACTGCCTTTGGTCGCCTTTTTCGTGGTGCCGCCACTCAAGGGGCAGCCGATCCCGGCGCTGTGGCCTCGCATGCTCGCATCCATCCTCTTGAACTCCGTCTGGGGCTTTGGCACCGGGCTCATCCTCAAGTGGTTTGGCGTCACGCGATCCTAGGTGACGAAGCGGTCTTAGGCGCGGAACTTCGCGGGATGCGATCCGTTTTTTCATCATGGTTCGCGAAGCCCCAGCAGAGCCCACTCCACCGCCGCCGCGCTCGCCTTATCCTGCGGAGAAAGCGCGCGGCGGCGAGATCATCCTCCGCACCCGCCAACAGCGCATGATCTTCGCCGGCGGCTTGATCGCCGCCGTCGTGCTCGCGCTTCTCCTCGGCGTGTTGGCCGCCTTCTTTGCCTAAGCCGTCCAGCCGGGTACGCTAGGGTCGAGAAAGGCCTTGTCCATGGCGAAGTCCGAGAAAGCAAAGCCTGAAAGAACCAAGCGCTGGTCGCAGGACGTCACCGAACATTCGGACGCCTTGACCCTCGAGCAGGGCGTGTTCGCCCTCGACGACTCCAAGAAGATCGCCGCGTCGCTGAAGCGCTCCGCCGAGGCGAGTCACCGACGCAAATCCGAGCCGTTCCGCTCCGCGATGTCGATGCTGACCTTCTACATCAATCGCGCCGGCAAGAACCTGTCGAAGACCGACCGGGAGCGGCTGGAGCAGGCGAAGGACGAGTTGCGCAAGGCCTTCGGCAGGCCTCCCCGCAACTGACCTTCTCAGCCTTCGCGATTTGGCGTGCCGAGAATGTGGCTCTTCGGCGGAAGCATCACCTGATCGAAATTCTGGGTGAACATCGCCGCGGCGTGTTGCCGCTAGGCAGCGGCAAGTTCCTGATCGAGGGCGACCGCGCGCTGCAATGCCGGGCGCTCGCCGAGCCGACCGACACAGGCCGCAAATTCGGGCCGTTCCGGGAGAAGCTTGAACATCAGACCCCAGCGGAGCGTCGAGCCAAGGACGACATCGGCGGCGGTGAACTGCTCGCCCATGAGGTAGGGGCCTTGGCAACGCCGTTGGCGACGACGTTCATGACCGTGTCGAAATCGCCATAGCCGAGCATGCCGCGCCGTGCCGGCTCGGCCCGTGGCGCCGCGCGGTCGATCATCGCGGGCTCGATGCAGCCAGGCGCAAAAAACAGCCATTTCAGATAGGCGCCTCGGCGCGGATCGCCGATCGGCACGCTCAAGCCAGCTTGCGGGAACGCGTCCGCGAGATAGGTGCAGATGGCGGCGGCTTCGGTGATGAGGGCGCCGTCATGCATGAGCGCGGGAACCTTGGCCATGGGGTTGATGGCAAAGTAGCCCGGCTTGAACTGATCGCCCGCAGCGAGGTTTAGCAGCTCGATGTCATAAGGTTCGCCGATCTCCTCGAGCATCCACCGCACGATGGACGAACGCGAGGGCGATGCGTGGTAGAGCTTAAGAGCCGCCATGGCCGTTCCCTCCTCAAAACTGTCGAAACCGCAGGTCGCTGCGTTTGCGTCTTGCTGGTACACATAGGGACGCGCCGGAAGGCGCGGCGCCTGGAAGCAAATGCTGAGACTTTGTTGAAGACATGGCCGGCCGCAACGCCACGAAGACGAAACCCGCCGCCAAGAAGACGACGGCGCAATCATCCGGACGGCGGGCGGGCAAGGCGGTAGCGGACGGTCTGTCCTTCCGGGAGCGCCTGCGCGAGCTCTATTTCGGCAAGAGCCAAACCGCCAACCGCTTTCGTTATGGGCTGCTCGCGCTCGACATCCTCACCATCCTGTTCGTCATCGGCACCTCGTTCACGCCACGGACCCAGGCGATCGAACATCTCGACGCGGTGTTCGGCATCTTTATCCTCGCCGACTTCCTGGCGCGGCTCTATGTGAGCGACCGTCCCCTGCGCGAGTTCGCCCATCCCGCGACATGGGCGGACATGGCGGCGATCGTGTCGTTCCTGGCGCCGGTGGTGGGCGAAGGCCTTGGCTTCTTGCGCATCCTCCGCACGCTGCGGCTGCTGCACACCTATCAGGTGGTGGCGCGGCTACGCAGCGACAGCCCGTTCTTCCGGCGTAACGAGGAGCTCGTCAACGCCGTGGTCAATCTCGGCGTGTTCCTGTTCATCATGACCGGGTTCGTCTACGAGACCCAGCATTGGCGCAATCCCGGGATCGCCAACTATGTCGACGCCCTCTACTTCACGGTCACGGCGCTCACCACAACAGGGTTTGGCGATATCACGCTGGAAGGCACACTCGGGCGCCTGACCGCGGTGATCATCATGATCTTCGGGGTGACGTTGTTCTTACGGCTGCTACAGGCCCTGCTGCGTCCTCACAAGGTCCGCTTCTCCTGCCCGAGCTGCGGGCTTCAGCGTCACGAGGTCGACGCCGTTCATTGCAAGGCCTGCGGCACGCTGCTCAACATTCCCGACGAGGGCCGTTTCTGACGGAAGCTGCCGGAGTTGCGCCGTTTTTTCCCGGCAATCTCCACTGGATCGCCGAATGGCCCAATTCCCGCCACGTTCTGGCGGTCCCACTTCGTGATAAATTGTAAGATTGGCGCCAATCGACCGGGGGGCGGTCGCTCGACCGATATTCCATGGCCACGGATCAGCGCTGGAAATTGGCCGGAATTGTTTCCGTCGTCAGCCTTGCCGGCGTTCTCGTCACCGACATCTTCGCCAATGTCGTTGGCGGCTTCATCTCGGACCAAATCAAGACCTGGCAGATGCCGGGCGAAGAACACGCAACCAGCTCCGCCTCGGAGCCCGAGCAGAACATGGTGGTGTCGAGCATTCCAGCCGCGCCGAAGCAGGCGCCGCAGGCTCAACTCGCCGCCGTGACCTCAAAACCGCTTGCGGCCGAGACTGTCGCCGTCAGGGAACCGGAGACGCAAGCTGAGCCCGAGCCTGGGGCCGGGCCAGACGCTGCCGCCGGCGCGCCGGAATCCATGCCGCTGCCGCCGCCCCCGCCCGTGGAGCTCAGCGGCACCGTGGAGAAGGTGATCGATACCGGCACGCTCGAAATTCAAGGCGAGACCATCATGCTTGCCGGCGTCCAGGGGCTCGGCTCCCCCTATCGCGACCAGCTCGCCAAGTTCATCGAGGAGCAGGGCTCGCAAATCCGCTGCACCGCGACCGGCGAGCACCACGTTTGCTTCGTCGGCAACATCGATCTCGCGCTCGCCGCCCTCACCAACGGTGCGGCGCGGCTCGCGACCGACGCCACGCCGCAATATCAGAAGGCCGCCGAAGAAGCGCGCCGCCACCATCGTGGCATCTTCCAGTAAGGCAGGTGAGTGTTGAGGGTCGTCACCATAGGGACGAGGTCATGGCGTAGGGCACTGCTCGTGCTCGTCGCCGCGTCAGGGCTGCTTGCAGGTTGCGGCGCGCCTGGTTCGCGGCAACAGATGGGAGCCGGCATCGGCGCCATGGCCGGAGGCGTCACCGGCGGCCTGATCGCGCGGCGGCACCCTGTTGCCGGCGCCGTCGTCGGCGCCGTCGCCGGCGGCCTCATTGGCAGCGCCATTGGCCGTCGGCTCGACGAGGAAGAGCGCCGGCAGCTTGCGCTCGCGAGCGAGCTCGCTGCGGAACAGCCGGTGGTCAAGCAGGTGCCGCCGAAGAAAGTGCCGTGGAAGCGCACGGATCCGAAGACCAACACGGTGACGGCATCGGGTTGGGTCGTTCCCAAGAGCGAGCCCTATCAGCGCGACGGCACCACATGCCGCGACGTCACCCAGAGCGTCAGCAAGAATGGCCAGACCCAAAGCCAGGACGTCACGCTGTGCCGGACGCAGGTGGCACAGAGCGACGGCTCAAACTGGGTGATCCCGCAATAGTCTGGAGCGTGTCGCGCTCGCTAGCCTGCCGCGACCACCGTGCCGCGGAGATGCTCGGCATGCTGGGCAAAGGTGGCGAGGATGGCGTCGAAGGTCGCCTGCTCGGCGCGTTCGCTGCCAAGGGTGAGCTGCACGTCGGCGAACACCGCGCGATAATCCTCATAGGTCTGCATCTCTTCGAAACTCCGCCACCAGAGATCACCGATGAAGAAGAACTTCACCCAGGAGAACAGCAGGTCGATCCAATCCTCCAAGGAGCAGTTGAGGTAGGCTTTTGAGCCGCTGAGATAGGCGCTGGCGCCGCGGATCAGCTCAGAGTCGTGCTCGCGGCAATCGGCTTCGCCTTCAACCTGAACCAGCCTGCCGTCGAGGAACGGTGCGGCGGCGGTTTCGAGGAACACAAAGCTCACGCGGTCGGCTCCGGGGTGGAGCTGACCTGAGCCGAACAGCCGGAAATCGATGCCGCTGAGGCGCGCGTTAGGCACCGAGGTCATCGACGCATGCTCGATCTCGGGATGGGCCAGCGCGGGAAGATCAGCCTCGTGCGTGCCCGCGATGAACACGTTCGGATCTGACACGATACCGCTGGAAACCAGGATCTGACCTGAGATCGTCCGGCTCACATGCTCGATATTGGCGCGTGCGCGCCGTAACCGCCCTGCCCGCTCGCCGCCGTCGGCAACGATCGCGAGCTCGGGCCCTCTGCCGCGCAAGTAACTGTCGCTGAGCTCGGCCAGCCGGGTGAGGTGCTGCACAAGTCTGGCGCGGGTGCGAGGGTCCGCACATCTGCCAGTCCAGCCAACCACGACAGAGGACATCGGAGAACCCCGCTACGCACAACATCGACGACAGCCACGGACCTTGCGCCAGCAACGTCCGTTACGCAAGAGCCGTCGAAGGAAAGCTTGCTCAGTGGCAAACGCTCTCTTTCCAGAAACCATAACTCGCGACGCGGTAACCTCAACAGAGCCTTGAGGGGTTACGCTGAAGGTGCTGGACAGCCGAAGTCCGGGTGAAAATCGCCTAGGTTCCCTTAGTGGAACAGGGCGAAATAGATCACGTAGAGCCAGCTGAAGATCCCGTGGATGATCGCCCACAGGATCGAATGGTTGTTGGTGTAGGAGATAGCGATAGCGAGCGCGGTGCCGAAACTCACGCCATACTTAACGCTCTCGGCGCCGTAATTGTACGGTCCATTCATAATCATTACCCTTTCCGCAGCGAACGATGGTCATCACACAGGAACGGCGTGACGTTTCCTTTAACGTCACGCCGTCTATGCATATCAATGCGAGCGGGGCCGCAGCGATGCAGGCCCACTCGAAAGCGTGTGCGCGCCGAAGCGCTATGCTGTGACGCGATGCTTACGCTTTTGCCGCAGCGCGATGGTCCGATCCAACCATCATGCCGGCGACTTTCTCCGAGACATATCCAAAGACGGCGCCAATCACCATCGACAGAATGATGGCGATCACCGGGTTGGTCAGTGAAAGGCCGGTCAGATTCGCGGCCCCATTGCCGAGGAGCACGAGCGCAACCACGGCGGCGAAGCCATAGACCTGAGCCGGAATGCTCGAGAACATCGGAACATTGGCGAGCAGCACCATGGCGGCAACGCCAACGCCGACGCAAAGCGCCGCCCACATGGCCGGCGGCAGGCTATCGGCAATGCCGGCACCGGCGACGATCAGCGTGATCGCGGCAATGACAGCACCAGCAGCTGTGTTGAGGATTGTCGACTGCAGCCCGGCTTCCTTGCCACCGCAATGGTAGTAGCAACCCCAGGCAATGAAAGCAGCCCAGATCTGCAACGCGCCGCCGAGTGGCCCGAGGAAGAGCCACGTGGCGACGGCGCCGAGAACGCCGATGCTAATCGCTAAGGCTGTATTCAAGGACATCTCACCCCCCTTTCTGTTGGCGAGCGGGTGGACATCCGCGTTGCCGGCGGCCCACCGGCTCTATGGAGCAGAAGCCTATTTTTACGCCAGTTCGATTCGGCTTCCGCCTAAAGTATAATCGAAAGTGCCCTCCTTTGAACGTTGATTTCATAATTTTGCCCAAATTCAGATAGGCCCGATCAAGGCATACCTACCGGCCAAGGCCTATTGCGGCCATCAAACGTTCGAATCTCAAAGAAAAGCCGTATCAGTGGGTCGATTTCGGCAGGCTGGCGAGGTCCTTGATGTACCAATCCTCGACCTTGACCACGGCCGGATTCTCCCCATTGGCGTAGATCCAGGAGTCCACGGCGTAGCGTTGCCCGGTCTTCTTCTCCTCGATGACCGCGGTCCAATGTGGCCAGTACTTTACCGGATCGCCCTGAAGGGTCGCCTTCAGCAGGTCGCCCTTGGAGAACGGGATCTGCACGGTGTGGTACTTAAGCAGACCGTGAGATTGCAGCACCAGGAGGTAGCTCGTGGTGTTGGTGGCCTCGTCAACGCAATCCTCTTGGGTGGGGTCTCCGCTTCCGGAGAACTCCATGCCTGCCCGGTCGTTGATCCCGAGCCTTGTGCCGACCTTTTTCTCAATCAAGGCAATGGCGTAGGCGATGGCGCGGCGCTCCTCATAGGGCGTATCGGCCTTCTTTGTCTTCTTCATCACCGCCGCGATGTCCCTGATGTCCTTGGCGTGGAAGTAGAAGGTCGTCTTCATCTGGCAGGTATAAGCGTGGCAGACCTCAACGGCATCGCCTTTGGGTGGTGCGACGTTGAACTCGGCGAAATGCATCGCAGGCGGCCCGGAGCGATCATGAGTGCAGCCGACAAGGCTCACGGCCGCGACGACTAAGCTCAACAGAACGCGCAGCTGGCTCTGTCTCATTGAAAAATCAGCCGAATTTTGATTCTTCGGACCTTGTTCTATAGCTTGGTGCCGGTTCAGAGGCTAGATTCTAGGCACGTGCGGCGACCGATTTGGGAGCGGCTGTCTCCCTGCGGCAACAGCTCCCACCGATTTCCGAGACCTTCCCGCTTCGTTCGGCCGATCGGCCATGTGTCTTGAAGCAAGAGCCCTTGGCGGCTAGCAACAGTCATGGCCAAGGAGGTTCACGTCATCGGCGGCGGTCTTGCCGGCAGTGAAGCCGCCTGGCAGCTCGTCTCGGCGGCTGTGCCCGTCACGCTCCATGAGATGCGGCCGACGTGCAGGACCGAGGCGCATCAGACCGACGCCCTCGCCGAGCTGGTGTGCTCCAATTCGTTCCGCTCCGACGACGCGGCGAACAATGCCGTTGGGCTCCTCCATGAGGAAATGCGGCGGGCGAATTCCCTAATCATGGCGGCAGCCGATCGCCACAAGCTCCCGGCCGGAGGCGCGCTCGCTGTCGACCGCGATGGCTTTTCGCAAGAGGTCAGCGCGGCGCTTGCGAACCATCCCCTCGTCACCATCGTCAGAGAGGAGATCGACGGGCTCCCGCCTGCTGGCTGGGACAGCGTCATCGTGGCGACCGGCCCCCTCACCTCGCCGGCGCTGGCACAAGCGATCCAAACGCTCACGGGCCAAGCCGAGCTCGCCTTCTTCGATGCCATCGCCCCGATCGTGCATCGCGAGAGCATCGACATGAGCGTGTGTTGGCTGCAGTCGCGCTACGACAAGGTTGGTCCCGGCGGCGGCAACGCCGACTACATCAATTGCCCGCTCGACAAGGCGCAATATGACGCCTTCATCGACGCGCTCATCGCCGGCGAGAAGACCGCGTTCAAGGAGTGGGAAGCGTCCACGCCCTATTTCGAAGGTTGCCTGCCGATCGAAGTCATGGCCGAGCGCGGGCGCGAGACCCTCGCCCACGGCCCGATGAAGCCGGTCGGCCTGTCGAGCCCCCATCGCCCGGACACGCGGCCTTGCGCCGTGGTGCAGCTTCGCCAGGACAATGCCCTCGGCACGCTGTGGAACATGGTCGGCTTCCAGACCAAGCTGAAACATGGCGAGCAGGTTCGCATCTTCCGCATGATCCCGGGCCTCGAGCAGGCCGAATTCGCGCGGCTCGGCGGCCTCCACCTCAACACGTTCCTCAACAGCCCGGTGCTGCTCGACGGGAGCCTTCGCCTCAAGGACGACCCGCGTCTGCGCTTCGCCGGACAGATCACCGGCGTCGAGGGCTACGTGGAATCCGCCGCCATCGGCCTCCTCGCCGGCCGCTTCGCCGCGGCCGAGCGCCTCGGCAGGCCTCTGTCATCGCCGCCGCCGACCACGGCTTTCGGCGCCCTTCTCGCCCACATCACCGGCGGCCATCTGAGTCAGGAAGGCGATGGCGCCCGAAGCTTCCAGCCCATGAACGTCAATTTCGGACTGTTCCCGCCGCTTCCAGCCGGCGAGCCAAGGCGCGAGAAGGGTGTTCGCGGCAGCAGGACGCTGGCGCGGAAGCAGGCATTGAGCGCAAGAGCCCTCGCCGACCTCGACCGCTGGCTCGCCGGCGATGCCGCCACCGCCGCGGCTTAGGACGCGCTCCTCACGACTAATCGCGCTCGAGCACAAGCCAGAAGCGGATACTCGTCAAGTGAAAGTCCGGTCCTTCATAGCTGCCGAAAAGCTTGTCGATTAAAAGCACACCAGTCAGACCGTCGCTAGACGCGTCGAGACGAAGCGGCCGACGGTCCTTATCCCGCGCCGCGGCCGCGGCTCCGATGTCGAAGCTGAGCTCAGGTCCATCCTCTAGCTCGGCTGTGAGGATGTTATCCTTCGTCGTGAGCTGCACCGGGCCGAGACCTTCCACGCTCACCGTCTGCGCAGGAATTGCTTTCGGCACCGGACCGTCGATCACGAACCCCAGCGGACCGATCACGTAACCAGTGCCGTCGAGCGACACCACCGCCGGCTGTTCGGATTGATGGCTGAGACGGCTTGCTCGAAGCGAGGGCCGAACGCGTACGCCGAGCGAGAAAGCCGCGAGCACCTCACTCGAGGTCTCTTGCGGCGGGTTACCCTCAGCGAATGGATTCGGATCCACGCCTTCGAACCAGGGCTTGAGCTGCGCGAGGCCGCGGCGGGTGATGAGATAAGAAACGATTTGGCGCGCTCGCTTGGCGTCCGTTCCTAGCGGGCCATCCCCATCCAGGGGCGAGCCAGGGCGAGGCAGGATCTTGCCACTGACAAGCAAGCCTTTGGTGCGAAGGATGCCTTCAAGCTCGGCCTTTTGGCTGAGCACCGACGCGCCGATGGCGCCCCAAGGCCCGACGCAGGCGATCAAGAGCAGGATTGCGAGGATGCCAGGGACGAGCCGGAGGTCGAAGTTGCCGCCGCGCCAGATACGGAGGCCGGCAAGGATAAGCGCCCACACACCGACCAGCACGATCAGGTAGCGATTCTCGGTCAGGCCATAGGCCGCAATCCGGGTGTAGATGGCGAGAAAGAGCAACGCCACAGGCATCAGCGCCAGCCAGACCCAATAGCGCCAGAACAGCCGCACGAGAAAGCCGCCGCTATCGCGAATTGGATAGGCGAGCACCAGCGTCGCGGCACCCACCAGCAGATAGCCGACGACCATCTTGCCGAGCGTGCCCTTTGGCAGACTACCTTCCAAGCCGATCTTCACGGCGTAAGCGTAGAGGATGGCGGTGTAGGCAAGTAGCAGCGGCACCAGCACGAACTTGACGAGCGCCGCGATGGCGCGGGTGGTGAACTCTCGCTCCTCCTGCTCCCCGAGTTCGTCGGTGAAGCTCGGCGGCGCAAGCGCGAGCCAGCTCACCGGCGCCATGAAGCCGAATGCGATTGTCCGTATGTCGCTTTGCAACCTCGCTGGCAAGTCGAGGCCGAACAGGTAATTCAGAGTGAGGACGATAGCGGAAAGCCCGGCAGCGAACAGGCCAGCGCCAAGCAACGCAAGCGCGGCGGCAAGCCAGAGTCGATGGTTGAACAGCCAGAAGCTCCCGTTGCGCTCGCCGGGCACGAGATGGGCGGAGAGGGCAACGACGAGCACGAGGGTAGCAAAGAACAGGGAGACAGCGAGCCAAACCTCCCATTGCAACCAAAACAGAGGCGCGATGGCGGCAATGCCTGCGAGCCAAGCAAGCCCCCGCATCAGCTGCGAACTGGCATGTGACTCTGCGAACAGATCCGAGGCGACAACCCAGAGAAAGGAGGCCGCGAGCGCGAACAGCACCTTTCGGTCCGTCTCATCACCGAGTTTCTCGAAGTGTACGTCCATCGACAACAGGTAGAGCGTGAACAGGCCCGCGAGGATCACCGCGAGCGGAAAGCGGGAGACGGCGGCGCCGATATCAGGGAACCAATTCCACCATGACCAACGACCCGTGCCTGATGACAAACCTTGTCCCCTCAAGCTGACCTAGCGAAAACGGTAGGTCCCCAGCCGCCACAAACGGTAGAGCGGGTTGATGTCAGCGATGCGATGCAAAGGATCGCCCTTCGCCAAGGCGCGAAGATAAGGCTCAACTAGGGCGAGAGACAAGAACGCAGTTCGCTCGCGCGGCGACAGGGTCGCAAGATGCGGCACGGCCTCGCGCAGGGCGCCCTTTGCTTCGCTCCGCAACGTCGCGAGCAGATCGTTAAGACTCTCGGTCGCTTTGCCTTGCGCCAGCTCGGCCTGAGAGGTGCCGTGCCGGACCAGCATATCGGCCGGCAGATCGACACGCCCTCTTGCCGCATGCACCGGCAAGGCTCGCATCAGGCCGGTAAGACCATAAGCGAGGCCCGCGGCCTTGGCCACGTGCTCCACCTCCCTGTCGCCGGCGACCTCGGCGCCAAGCCGGAACAGCGCGCCAGCGGTCTCGGCGAGATAGGTGTGGAGCGCCTCTCTGTCCGGCATCAGCTTGACCGAAACATCGAACTGCCTGACGTCGATGAGGCGAGACAGGTCTTCGCGCGAAACGCCGCGCTCAAGCATGATCTGACCGAGGGCGTCGACGACCGGATGGCCGGTGCTGATCCCCGCCGCGGCGTGCTCGAGTGCGTCGCGCCACCATTGCAGGCGAATTTCGCCGAGCCCGGGCTCGGTGACCTGCTCGGCGATACGGGCAAGCTCGGCGTTGAAGGCGTAGAGCGTGATGAGCGCGTCGCGGGCGTCAGCCGGCGCGAACAACGCCGAGAGATATCGGTCGGGATCGCCCTCGCGGGCGATGGCGCGGACAGCGGCAGCTCGTTCGCGTTCGTCCAAGGCCGTCCGGCTCCTTCACGGACCGGGCGCGCTTGGGCTCAAGCGCGCGCCGCGGCTCGCTCCTTCGCCTTGGCCGGCGCCACCATGTGGCCCTCACGCTTGACGCCAAGGATCAATTGCAGCGGTGCTGCGACATAGATCGACGAATAGGCGCCGATAACGATGCCCCAGACCATGGCGAGCGCGAAGCCGAAGATCGCCTCGCCGCCAACGAGCACGAACGGCATCATGGCGAGGAAGGTGGTGACGTGGGTCAGTACCGTGCGCGACAGTGTCTCATTGATGGAGAGGTCGAGCAGCTCGGTGATCGGCATCTTGCGGTATTTGCGCAAGTTCTCCCTGATCCGGTCGAAGATCACGACCTTGTCGTTGAGGGAATAGCCGATGATGGTGAGAATCGCGGCGATGCTCGACAGATTGAATTCGAGCTGGAGCGCCGAGTAAAGCCCGATGGTGCCGGTAACGTCGTGCACTAGGGAAGCGATGGCCGCTACCGCGAATTGCCATTCGAAGCGGAACCAGATGTAGATCAGGATCGCGATCATGGCGACGACGACCGCGACGGTGCCGCCGGAAATGAGCTCGCCCGACACGGTCGGCCCCACCACCTCGATGCGGCGGTAGTCGACGGTATCGCCAAGCGCGCCCTTCACCTTGGCGATCGACGCCTGCTGCTCTTGCTCCGTCGGCTGCGCAGAGACGCGAATGAGAATATCGTTCGGCGCGCCGAATTCCTGGATCTGGACCTCGCCGAGACCGAGACCGGTGAGCTTGGCGCGAATATCGGAGATATTGGCCTGGCTCTCCTTGGTCTGCACCTCAATCAAGGTTCCGCCCACGAAGTCGATGCCGAAGTTGAGCCCGACCTTCCACACGAGTATCAACGGCACCACCGTCAGCAGGGCCGAGACGACCCAGCTGATGGTGCGCAACCTGACGAAGCCGATCCGGGTATCCGGAGGGACGAAGTGAAAGCCCCTGAACATCACATCTCCATCCTAAATCGGAACCAGGGTTGGCCGGGTCCAGCGCAGCCAATAGGAGACCATGAGCC
>Ga0307444_1000550_pt1 | contig 17781 bp, 16 predicted proteins | sample SalMarSW160340MG_FD_202145 | JGI IMG/M metagenome (GOLD analysis project Ga0307444, IMG submission 202145) | Salt marsh sediment microbial communities from the Plum Island Ecosystem LTER, Massachusetts, United States - SW1603-40 | ecosystem: Environmental > Aquatic > Marine > Intertidal zone >...
AGGTGGTCGCACAGAAGACCGAGGTTCTCGCCCCCTCGTCGGAGGTCAAGGCATTGCGCTGCGAAAGCCTCCGAACCCACGATGGAACATTGCGCATGATCTCGGTGGCGACGAACCCCGGATGCACCGCTACCACAACCACGCCATCGATACGGCGTGCCAGCTCCCTGGTGAACAGCACATTGCCCAGCTTCGACACCTTGTACTCGTGGAGCCCTGCCCACGAGCCACGCCGGTGCAGAGCGTCCCCGTCGACGGACGTGATGGACCGGTGCGTCTCCGACGCGACGTTGACGATCCGAGACGGCGCGGACGCTTCGAGCGCCGGCAGCAACAGACGAGTGAACAGGTAGGGACCGAGGTAGTTCACACCGAAGGTGTACTCGAACCCGTCCTCGGTCACCTTCCGCTCCCTCACGACACCCGCGTTGTTGATCAGCACGTGCAGTGGTTCGTCCCAGGACAGGAACTTCTCCGCGGCGGACTTCACGGCGGCGAGTGACGACAGGTCGAGGTGCAGAAATCGGGCATCACCACCACTCGAACGGATCTCCTGCACCACCGGTGCAGTGCGAGCTTCCGACCGGCCCGCGAGCACCACTTCCGCCCCGCGTCTGGCGAGTTCCAGTGCGGTGGCTCTCCCGATCCCGGTGTTGGCGCCGGTCACGAGGCAGGTGCGACCCTCCATGTTCACGTCGGTTTCTCCATTGGCACGGTCAGCGTACCGGTGGGCTGTGGCAATCGATCCGCCGCATGTCAGGGTTGTGGGGGTGGTTCGTACCCGTTCGGCCGGCGAGTAGAGGCATCCCACACGACACCCACGAACGTTGCTCCGTCCAGGGTGACGCCGGTCAGGTCGGCGCCCGTCAGTGTCGTGCCCCCGAGCACCGCGCAGGAGAGATCGGCATCGGTGAGGATCGCTCCTGTCAGATCGGTCACCGTAAGATCGGCCCCGTTGGACTGCCCCACGATGAGTGGTGGCTTGTGCTTCGCAGCTGAAGCCGACCCGATCCTCGAGGTGCCTGAAGGGCTTGCTTGACATGAACGGGTGTTTCTGCCCGAGCTCGGCCTGTTAGTGAGCTGTCGATCGTTCTCGTACGTTGCTGACCACAATCAAGTCCCTCTCTTCTGGGTACCCGTCGACAGGATGATCCTGCCTGGCTGGACAGCGAGGCAGGATCATCCTGAAGGGTGGCTCATCCGGTGGGTCCGCGGAGGATCACTCGAATGGTGCCACCGACGTTGGTGTGGGCGCGTGTGCAGCTTGCCTCTTCGTCGGGTACGGAGTGCAGCTCGAGCGTGTCTTGGATGCCGATGTCAGTGGCGATGGCTGTTGCGGTGACAGCTGCGTCGTCGAGTGTCATGCATTCCTCGTCGAGGGCGTCATTGAGTCGGGTAGCGAGCATGACTGCCGGCTGGGGCGGCGCGCCTATTCCGAGGGCGACAAGTACGACCTGTTGCTGCTCGGGGTCTAGGTGGAAGTAGGAGCAGGTTGACTCGCCGACCGATCGACTGTCGGTTGTAACCGTCCACGATGTCAGGTGGAGGCGTTCGAGTTCTCGGTTGACGATTGCTGTGGCGTCACCGGCGGTGTGGCAGCTCGACGCCAGCCCGGTGGCGACGTCGTCGAGAGCTTCCTCAAGCTCGATGAGTGCGACGCCTTGTGCGGGTTCAAGTTTGGTCCAGTCGCTGGGAACGGCTGTGCCGACAGCGACTACCTCGATGCCGCCGTGTCCGTTGTCGTATGCCACGAGGGGCGGTGGATCGGTCCCGTAGTCGCGTTGCCAAAGGGCGGTACAGTCGGCGACCGGATCGCCGCTCACCGCGTCGACGATGGCGATCCCATCGGCTGGGACGTGGCAGGCGAGCTTTGTTGACGTCGAGATGTCGGCGAATATGGCCCAGGTAGCCGCTCCGGTGGCGAGCGCAGCGGCGATCAGGATCGGGACTATCCAGCGCCTCCTCGGGCGCATCTGGCTCGGAGCGGTTTGCCGGTCTGACTCTTGATTGATGACAGCCATGAGTTCCTTTCGGGCGCGGTCGACAAGCGCCGGGTCGGAGTCACTGACCGGTGGGCGGAGCCTTCTTACAAGGTCAAGCTCGCCGGTCATGGTGTTTCCTGCCCAACTGCTCTGGTCGATGGTTCACCCGTTTGTTTCCCGCCCAGGGTGACGAGTTCACGGATCCTCAAGCGAGCGCGATTCAGCCGGGATCGGACCGTTCCTACCGGGATGTCGAGGGCCTGGGCGATGTCGTCGTAGGACAGTTCTTCCCACGCAAACAGCAACAGGGTCTGCCGGTCAGCGTCGGGAAGGGAAGCCACCGCGTCGGCGACAGCAGGAAGCAGCTGTTCCGCATCGACAGCAGCGGCAACCCGGTCTTCGAGCCCCTCTTGCGAGTCGGGCATTGCCGCCAAGCGTCCAGTGGCTCGGATCCGCCGAGCCACGCCACGACGGTGCTTGAGCACCAGATTGGAAGCTATCCCATACAGCCACGGCCGAGCGCTGGGCCGATCCGGTCGATACGACCAGCGACGTTCGAAAGCGATCCGAAAGACCTCACCCAACACTGCGCCCGCCTCGTCGTGCCAACACGACGCACCAGAAACCGTCTGATCTCCTCAGCGTGCCGCTCAAAGATCACCCCAAACCTTGCCGGATCACGACACGACGCCGCGACCAAGACAGCATCAGTCGCGGTTTCCTCCATCACGCCTACTCTTTCCCGAACCGCCACCCAGGTTCGCGACCCAACCCAGCCCCCGATCGCACCGTCGTCACCAGCCAGTGCACTTCGTAGGGGAGACACGCCTACAGCCGAGCCTTCCGTCCTCCGATCCTTGCACGCTGAGTCGATACTGCTTGGGATTCGCTCAGCGGTCGCCAGACGGAGACCACATAGCATCGAAACGCGTCGGGTTCGCCATCCTGAGTGAACTCTTCTGATCCGTCGACGCCAATTCCCTGGTCGCGACCGGCGTGTGGGCCGGCTGTCAGCTTCCAGGTTCACAGGGCAACGCTGATGGGCCGCTCCACCACCGAAGTGCCCCATCGTGTACGTCTCCCCCAACCCCGTACCAGTGACAGAAGCCGAAGGCTTGGACCTGGACCCGCAGGTCCACGGTCGTATCGTCGGCCCAGATGAGGATCACCCTGGTGACCTGAGGATCAGCCGGATCAGGGAACTGTACGTGAGTGGCTGCTATCGCAGCGTCTTCGGGGGTATGAAAGAATGGACCTTCCAGCAGGACAGCTCCGGCAGTGCTGACCTCCGTCTGGGAGGGATCGGCGGCGCTGATGCGTGCCGAATCGGCGCAGGCCCCAATCCCAACCGAGGCCGCCATCAACAAGACAGCCGTCGCCGCCTTGAGTTTCATACGTGCAGCCTAACTCGGTTCAGGGCATCGCTTGGGGTTACGCCGCCGGGAGTTTCACCTCAAGCCGGAAGGGGGCGTCTACCCCTGGAAAGGTTGGCCCCGACAAGATCGTCTCGAGTCAGATCCGCCCTAGATTCGCGTGGCCGAGGTCGGCGTGGGTGAAGTCGACCTGCGTCGCATCCTCGAACGGTACGGGATCACCCGCAGGGCCGGCAATCACCCTAGGCTCGATGCCGTGCCGCTCCCCAGCTCACTTGCGAGACTCAACCGCCTCTTCACAAATCGAATCCTCGGCCCCCTCGCAAAGGCAATGCCGATGTTCGGCGTCGTGCATCACGTCGGTCGCCGATCGGGCAGAGAGTATCGAACCCCCGTCAACACGTTCACCTATCTCGACGGCTACGTCGTCGCTCTCGTGTACGGACGCTACAGCGACTGGGCCAAGAACGTCCTCGCAGCGGGCAGCTGCAAGCTCGAAACACGAGGCAGGATCATGGATCTGACCGACCCGCAGTTCCTTCCGACGGCCGAGGGGCTTCAAGCGGTGCCGGCCCTCATGCATCTCGCACTCAATGGGTTGAATGTCAACGACTTCCTGTACCTGCGCGAGGTGGGGCGGTAGGCCCGCGGTCTCTAGGGGCGTGTGTGCCCGGAGTCAGTTGGCCAGCTTCTGCAGAACCTCGGCCCCCATCAGGATGCCTTCTTGCGCGGCGACCGCAGGTGTGCACTGGATGTTGAGCACGCTCTCCCACGTCAGCGAGAGCTCCAAGATCGGTGCGTAGCTATCCGCCTCGAAAACACTGATGATCGCCGGGTCTGATGCGCCCGGCCGCCACCACTCACCAACTACGCGCATCCCGTCCGGGTACTGCCAAGCCGCTCTACGCGCAAGGGCCGCCTTGACATCCTCATCCGACAGGTTCTCTCTCCACGTACCCGTAAAGACGAACAGCATCGACGCTCACCTCCCTCACGGTCACGAGGACGGGCTCCCGCTGACCGGTAGCGCCCATCAACCCGCCGGCGGAGAGGGACTCTCTCTCGATGACATCATGTCACTTCGAACGCGCCGGCGGGGTAGCGGGTTTTCGCGACCCTCCCCTGACTCAAAGGTCGCCGATAGCGCACACCGACCTCCCGAACCAGATCAGGTGACCCTCGGGCGAACGGCGTACTTCGGTTCTTGCCACTCGCCGGAGTCGATGACCTCGCGTACCGCGACGGCGGCGTCCCACACATCTACATGGCGCAGATAGAGCGGCGCGAACCCGAACCGTGCGATATCGGGTGTCCGGAAGTCCCCAACCACATCGCGAGCAATCAGCGCCTGTACGATCGGAAAGGCGTGCTCGTGCCGGAGGCTCACCTGGCTGCCACGGCGCTCGGGCTCGCGAGGTGTCGCAACGTCGAGCTCATCGACCCACCCTTCGACCAGGTCCATGAACAGGTCGGTCATGGCCAACGACTTGGCTCGTACAACATCCAAGTCGAGGCCATCGAACACGTCGAGGGCGGCGTCGAGAGCGACGAGGCCCAGCACATGTGGCGTGCCGACCCGCGCCCTGGCGATCCCCTCGGCGGGCACGAACTCGAGGGAGAAATCGAACGGTGCTGCGTGACCAAACCACCCGGTGATCGGGTTGCGGAACGCGATCTGATGTCGGGGTGCCACGTAGATGAACGCCGGAGCGCCCGGCCCGCCGTTCAGATACTTGTACCCGCACCCGACAGCAAAGTCGACGCCAAGATCGGCAAGTGCCACCGGAAACGCCCCGGCCGAGTGAGCGAGATCCCACACCACGATTGCGCCGGCCTCGTGACCGGCGGCAGTGATCGCCGCCATGTCGTGTCGACTCCCCGTCCGGTAGTCGACCTCGGTGACGGCGACGACCGCGATCGAGTCGTCGATAGCTTCCAGCACGGAGTCAGGCTCGACGATTCTCAACTCGAGTCCTGCTGCGTCGGCGATGCCCCGCATCACGTACACGTCGGTCGGGAAGTTCGAGGTGTCGGTGAGGATGACACGACGATCGGGCCGCAGCCGGCGTGCCGCGTCGATCGCCTTGAACGCGTTGATCGACGTAGTGTCCGCGGCAATGATGCTGCCCGGTTGCGCACCGACCAGCGCGCCGATCCGATCCCCAACCCGATGTGGGAGGTCGGTCCAACGGTGAACGTTCCACGAACGAATGCGGTCGACGCCCCACTGCTCCTCGACCACCTTCCGCATCCGCTCCGGGACGTGTTTCGGGAGTGCTCCGAGCGAGTTGCCGTCCAGGTAGATCTCCCCATCGGGAAGCGCGAACCGGTCCCGAATCTCCGCCAAGGGGTCGACGGTGTCGAGTGCTTCGCAGTCGGTTCGAGTGGTCATGTTCGCAGTCTGGTCGAAGGATCGAAGCGGTGTCGATTCGCCATGACCTCGACCTATGCTCGGTGGCATGGAAACCCGCACCATCGCCGACCTCTCGGTGAGCGTGTTCGGGCTCGGCACGATGACCTTCGGTGACGAGAGCGACGAGCAAGCCTCGTTCGCGATCCTGGATCGCTACTACGAAGCAGGTGGGCGGTTCATCGACACCGCCGACGTCTACAGCCAGGGAGTCTCGGAGGAGATCATCGGACGATGGCTGCAACGCACCGGCGTACGGGACGAGCTGGTCGTCGCGACGAAAGCCCGCTTCTCAATGGGTGACGCGCCCGAGGATCGAGGAGCCGGCAAGATTCACCTCGAACGAGCAGTCGATGCCAGCCTTCGCCGGCTCGGTGTCGATACCATCGACCTCTACCAGATGCACGCCTGGGATCCCGGCGTTCCGCTCGAAGAAACACTCGACACCCTCAATGGATTCGTCACAGCGGGCAAGGTGCGCACGCTGGGTGTGTCCAACTACCTGGGATGGCAGCTCGAACGAGCCATCCAACTCACCGAACGCAACGGCTGGGCGCCGATCGTGTCGCTCCAACCCCAGTACAACCTGCTGGCCAGGGAGATCGAGCTCGAGATCCTGCCGTTGTGCCTGGACCGCGGGATCGGTGTGCTGCCGTGGTCGCCACTCGGTGGAGGCTGGCTGACCGGCAAGTACTCGCCTTCGGAGCGTCCGACAGGGGCGACACGGCTCGGCGAAGACCCCAACCGTGGCGTCGAAGGCTACGACCTGCGCAACAACGACCGGACCTGGGCTGTGCTCAGGGAGGTCGACACAATCGCACGGTGTCGAAGAGTCAGCATGGCCCAGGTAGCGCTCAACTGGTTGCGCAACCGGCCGACGGTGTCATCGGTGCTGCTCGGGTGTCGAACGGTCGGCCAGCTCGACGACAACCTCGCTGCGCTCGACTGGAACCTCGATGATGACGAGATGCGCCAACTCGACGAGGTCAGCGCGCCCGGCATCCCCACCTACCCGCAAGGCTTCCTCGAGTCGGGCGCCGACTACGACGTGTGGGAACGGCTCAGAACGAGGAACCAGCCGGTGCTCTAGGCGGCCTTTCGGCCGAGCTGAGCCCTGCGTACCTCGTACCTCGTATCGTGGCGCACGTCGGAAGCTGTCTGCCGTGGCTGTTCGCCGTCAGCTGCGAGCGCGGCGAGCCGCCTGCCATACTCATCGCATGATCCGCATCTGGCATCACCAGGACGGCTCGCTGCATCAGGCGGATCGCCTCGACGACCTTCCCGCCGACTGGACCTGGGTTGACGTCCATCTAGAGGATGAGCGCGAGGTGAAGGACCTCGCACTGAGATTCGGGTGGAGTGACCTCGCCGTCGAGGACGCCGTCGTCGACGTTCACTATCCCCGCGTCGACTTCCTGGATGGCTACCTGTTCGTGGTGCTCCACGGGCTCGACGAGGACGAGGGTCGGATCGAAACGTCCGAGCTCGACGCGTTCCTTGGACCCGACTACCTCGTCACGGTCCACCGTCGCCCCAGCCCGTCGATCGATTGGCTCGCGGACGCCATGGAAGCGAACGCCGCATATGCAATCGGCGCTCCCGACCTGTTTCTCGCCGTCCTCGCCGAAACGATCGGCAGAAGGTACCTCCCGTTGCTCGACTCGGTCGACGATCGCATCGAAGAGCTCGAGTCTGCGGCGATCGAGGGCCGGCCTGGCGTCCTTGGTGACGTGCAGGCGCTGCGGCGGGACATCATCGTGTTGCGCAGGGTCGCAGGGCCCCAGCGCGAGGTGCTGTTGTCGCTCGGACGGCCGGTGACGCCTGTTGTGTCCAAGGACGCCCAGTTGCGATTCGATTCGGCGTACGACCACGCCTACCGATTCGTTGAGGACCTCGACACCGCACGATCGCTGCTCGCGTCGGTGCTGGACACGTACCGGTCGACGGTGGCCGAGCGCACGAACGAGGCGATGAAGGTGCTCACCGTGTACACGGCGATCCTGCTGCCGTTGACACTGATCGCGGGCATCTACGGCATGAACTTCCTCCGAATGCCCGAGCTGCACTGGCGGTGGGGCTACTTCGGAGTGCTGGCCCTCATGATGGTGATCGCCGTCGGACAGTGGATCTACTTCGTCCGCCGTGGATTCATCGGAAAGGAACGCCCGCTGAAACGGCGCCTCGGAACGGGTCTCGCATCGCTCGCACGACTCCCCATCGGCAAACCCAAGGACAAGTGAGTCACTCGGCGACGTCGGCACTCCGCGCAGATGTCAGTCGCACCAGGTCGGCCGGAGCCACCTCAACCTGGAGCCCTCGCTTGCCCGCGCTGACATAGATCGTTTCGCACTCCGCCGACGACGTGTCGACGAACATCGGCAGGCGTCGCGTCTGCCCGAAGGGGCTGATCCCGCCAACGACGTACCCGGTGAGACGCTCGGCGACGGCCGGGTCCGCCATCGCGGCCCGCTTGCCGCCGGCGGCCTTGGCGAGACGTTTCAGTGACAGATGCGTCGACACGGGCACGATGCCGACCACCGGGCTGCCGTCGACCGTCGCGACGAGTGTCTTGAAGACGCGGTCGGAGTCGACACCGAGTGCCTCTGCAGCGGCTTCCCCGTAGGTGAGATTGGTGTCGCCCACCTGGTACTCGTGAACGGTGAACAGCACTCCTGAGCGTCGAAGCGTGTCGATGGCGCGCGTCGACATCAGGCCGTGCTCGCCTGTTCCTCCGGCGGAAGGAGACAATGTGAGAGCGTCTCAAGCAGGGTCGTGACCCCACTCTCCGAGTACACGTCGTACGCCTCTCGGGCGAGACGGCGCCCGACCGGGTCGTCCATCCCCAACAACCCTGCAGCACCTGCCAACATCATGGTGGAGAACAGCTTCGGCATGAGCTCGATCACCTCACCGTGCACGCGCTCGAACAACTCGACTGCCTCGTCGTGACGACCGTCCAGAGCGGCAACCCCCGCTTGACCTGCATCCTTGAGCAGTGTGATCGCACGACCCTTGAAACGGTGATCTTCGATGCGATCCACGACCTGTTGCAGGGCGTCTGCGTCCCGAAGCTGCAGTGCAGACATGAGTGCCCACCAGAGATCAGGGCGGCCCGGTGCCTGATGGTTGAGGTCGATAACCAGATCGAACGCCTCCTGGTAGCGGCCCATGGCGAACGCGATGCTCGCCCGGCCAACCGCTTCTTCCTGCTTCACCTGAGCGTCGCCCTCCTCGCCCCGTCTTCGGAAGATCTCTTTCAGGGCCACTTCGGCAGCCGCTGCGTCCCCCGTAAGGAGCTTGCGCCGCCAGCTCATCTCGTTGTAGTCGTCCCGTAGGTCGACGGGGAGGTCCTCGGTGCGAATCTCGGCGAGCATGGCGTCTACGTCGTCCCACCTGAGGTCCACCTGATGCACGAACGCGTACGCAATCGTCATTTCACTCAGATACCGGGGCTCCCCGATTCGGCGGGCCTCCTCGAGTTGTTCCGCCAGATACCGGGTGTCGAACGGTGTTTCCGAGCTGGTCAGGTACGCGAGGTTGTTCACGGCGCGACGCCGGGCATAGGTCAAACCATGTTGTTTGGCGAGTGCCAGTCCGGCCTCGAGCAACGCGACTCCCTCGCGAGGACGGCGGTACCGCCCTCCGAGTGAGACGCCCTTTGTGATGAGCGCCTCGGTGATGACCGGTATGTCATCCAAGTCTTCGGCGATCGTCAGCGCCTGGTCACACCACTCGAGCACACCTTCTTCCTGGAGATTGAGCATGAGGGACCTGGCCAGCTCGGCGATCGCTTTCCCATGAACGCGAGACGTGCCGGGCGCTGCTTCGATTGCTGCCTGCAACCTTGGGGCCGACAAATGCCCCCGTCCGGTGTCGTTGTAGAGGCGCGCGAGCATCGTCGTTGCGCGTATCCGACCGACTGGATCGTTGACAAACGCTTCGATCGCGTGTTCGGCGAACTCCTCAGCCCGCTCGTCCAGCCCGGCGTGAGCAGACGAGGCAGCCTTCAACCACAGCTCACCGGCGAGCGGCCCATCGCCGGCAACGTCGATACCTCGCATGCAGAGCGCAACCACCTGGGCATGCGACTGCAGCGCCGCGGCGCGGCCGGCAGCCGTCAGCAGCGCCTCGATCGCCCGCTCTCGAAGACCATCCGTGGCTTCGGCCACCTCCAGAGCGTCGAGATAGTGACTCGCAGCCGCGGCGGCGAGTTCAGGTTCGTCGAGGCTCTCGAAGTACTCGGCGACGCGGAGGTGCCGATCTCTACGGACGGCTTTGCTGATGCGCTGATAGGCAACCTCTCGAATGATCGACTGGACGAAGTGGTACTGGCCCCGTTCGGGGGAACGAGGGTCTCGGTTGACGTCGAGGATCTCCTCACGGACGAGTGGCTCGAGCAGATCGCTGAGAGCCCCTGGCTCTTCGGAGCGCAGTATCGCAAGACCCTCCAGGGTGAAGGACTGGCCGAGAATGGCGGCGTCCTGGAGCAGCTCGCGCTGCTTGGCGTCGAGGCGATCCAGGCGCGCTCCGACGAGGCCACTGAGCGAGTCGGGCACATCGAGTTCATCGATGTCCCCACACGTCGTGTACTTCCCCGACTCGGCGGCGACGAGCAACCCCCTCGTGACGAGCATTCGAACCAGCTCCACGGCGTAGAGGGGAACGCCTCCGGCTTTTTCCACCAGTCGCCCGACCAGCGATCCCTCGGCGTCGGGCACGACACCCAGTACGAGATCCCGCATCGCCGCATCCGACAGCGGCGACAGGTACAGCCCGATCGAGTTGCTTCGACCCGAGCCCCACCCCGGTCGCCGCTCGAGGAGCTGCGGTCGAGCGAGCGTGATCACCAGAATCGGTTGAGCGGAGCCGATCGACACGAACTCTTCGATGAACTCCAGCACGCCGTCGTCTGCCCATTGGAGGTCCTCGAACACCATCACCGTCGTTCCTCGATCGGCGATACGCAAGAAGAACGTGCGCCACGCGGCGAACAGCTCCGATCGGTCGCCCGGGGGCACATCCGCGAGTCCGAGGAGCCCGGCGAGTCTCGGTTCGATCCACGCCCTGTCGTCTGCATCACCAACGTGTTCGGCTATCGCGGTTCGTAGCTTCGTTCTCGCCCTGTGTGGATCGTCGGCTTCGGCGATGCCGGAGCGGCTGCGGACCATCTCGCCAAGTGCCCAGAAGGTGAGTCCTTCTCCGTACGCCGGAGACCGACCCTGGTGCCAGTAGATCGTTTCGCTGATCCCATCGAGGTAGTTGCGGAGTTCGTCGGCCAGCCTGGTCTTGCCAATCCCTCCTTGTCCGACGATCGAGACGAGCCGGCTACGTCCCTCGGCGCCAACCGCGTGCACCTGATCCTTGAGGAGTCGTAGCTCACCGGCGCGTCCCACAAACGGCGGGGTGAGCTGATCGGTGCGCCTGTCTCCCCGTCTGCCGGCGACCACACGAACGGCCAGCCACGCCTCGACCGACGCCGACTTTCCCTTCAGCTCTTTCGATCCTGCCGCAGTGAACTCGATCGCTCTCTCTGCAAGATGCACGGTCGATTCTCCGACGAGCACCGTTCCGGGTTCGGCGACGGTCTGCAGACGCGATGCGGTGTTGACGATGTCGCCGATGATGAGGCCGGTGCCCTCGTTTCCGTCACCACCGACGGCGGCCTCTCCACTCAGCACCCCTGCCCGTGCACGCAGATCCGGGAGACCGACCTCTTGTCCGAGCACCTCGACGGCGTCCACCAGCTCGAGTGCTGCACGTACGGCTCGTTCGGCGTCGTCCTCATGGGCGACACCGGCACCCCACACGGCCATCACGGCATCTCCGATGAACTTGTCGATCACGCCACCGAACCGGTGAACGATCTCACGCGCACGATCGAAGTAGCGGGTGAGCATCGACCGCACCTCTTCGGAGTCTCGCCGTTCGGTCAGCGGCGTGAATCCGACCAGGTCGATGAACAGAACCGAGACGAACCGCCGCTCTTGGTTCGTCGAGGAGTCCGTCGGAGTCTTCTGAAGTGCGAGGCCGCATTCAGAGCAGAATCTATCGGTCTCGACGATCGGAGTTCCACAGGAGGGGCACGCAAGCGCGAGTGGTGAACCGCACTCTGAGCAGAACTTGGCGCCAGCACGATTCTGTGCACCGCACGAAGAACACACTATCGGTCCCTCCCGTTCGACAGCCTACCCAGCGGCCGGCCGTTGCGTGGAGAAGTCCTGCATGGCGGGAAGACATCTCACAATCCCAACCATTGAACTCGTCGGACGTTCAGCCGTTCGTGTGACCCAACCCGGTAGACACCAAATACCACGCAGAATCAAGAGCTCACGCTGAGTGAGGATCTGGGTCGTACGCCTCATAGTCTTGTTTCTGCTCCCTGATAGGTTCTTCTTGGGGAGGATGTTATGAAGTCGCGCCGTCTGTCGGTTCTGATCTGCCTCTGTCTCGCGCTGGGGTTCGCTGCGCTGGGTGCCGCCGCCCAAACCGAGCAACCGAACCCCATCAACGAGGTTCTCAACTTCTTCAAGGCGCCGCAGAACCAGACGTGGACCGCTCAGTTCCTTCGCCAGCCGACACCCGGGACCGGCATGCTCGAGGACCCGATCGGCGACTTCGTGCACTCGAGCGGCGACACGCCCGGCTTCACACCGGACCATCTCGACATCGTCGCTGCCTGGTTGGCGGACGTCACCGACGGAGGTCCGTTGTTCGGACCGACTGACGGTACGGACACGATCTGGGAGCAGGGCTCCAACGAGCTCACGCTCCCCGACGGTTCACCGGTCCGCGCCTACACCTATGACGGCGGCACGTTCGACGGCTCGCAGTTCGCCAATGGTGCCTATCTGTTCGCGTTCGATACGCGAGCAATGCCGCCGGCGGTCCCGCCAGGACGGTGCGAGTTCGTGATCTGGGTCAATGACACATCGCGGACGGACACGTTCGAGAACATGCCCGCCTACCCGCTCGACCCGGCAGGAGGCACCAACAAGGCGTTCGGCATCGGCCTCAACCCGGAAGGGCAAGGCGTCCCCGGTACGTTCGCTCTCGACCTCACGGATCAGGGCTTCTTCGCTCCGCAGACCGACTGGGACGTGCGGGGCGTGATGGTGGGCTCGGACACCACCACTTCCATCGGGATCTTCGTGCCGATGGACCTCGTCGGCGCCCTCGGCGGTGTCAACTACTACACGTTCTGCGTCCGCGAAGGCTCCAGTTTCGACGCCGCCGACACCGGTTCGGACCAGACGGGCCTCATCGATCTTGGGCCCAACGACCCTGGCATCCTCGCCGTCTCACTGGTGTCGACGACCACCACGACGGCGACGACCACGACGACCACCACATCGACCACGACGACCACGGTTGCAGCCTCACCGACCACCACGACCGCGACAACCGGCACCTCGGAAGGGGGCGGCTTCCCGTGGGGATTGGTGCTGCTCGGTGGCGTTGGTCTCGCGATCGCCGGCTGGTTCCTCTACCGAAAGCCAGGGTCGCCGTGCGCCGAGGAGCTCGCTGCGTGGAAGGCCGCCCAGGCCAGGTGCGGCCAGGCTCGATCGCAGGCAACCGAAGCGGAACAGAAGTGCGGCGATGCCAAGGAGCACACAAAGGAGCTGAAGAAGAAGCGCGCAGAAGTGTGCCGCGACTGGCCGCCGGCGTGCTGGAGCAGCGACGACGGCGATTGGGTGGAAGACGACCAGGGCAACCGGGTCACCTCACGCGACCTCCACATGCGCAAGATGGCTCTCGGGGAACTGTGGGACGACTACCAGGCGGGTCTCGTGCCGGCCGAGAAGGTCGAGGAGATCTGGCGCAAAGCCGAGACACCCGAGTTCCGTGAGCAGATGCGCCAGCGCGACGCGAAGGCCAAGGCCGAGCTGAAACAGCTCAACGACGAAATCCCCAAGGCCGAGGCCCACGAGAAGGAAGCCTGTGCCAAAGCCAAGGCAGCACAACAAGCGGCCAACGATGCATGCGCGGCTGCCGAAGCTGCCCGACGCCGCTACGAAGAGTGCGTGGGTCGCGCAACCACGCCGCCGCCCGGCCCTGAGACCGGAGGCGAAACCGGACCCGGCCCTTCCGGCCCGTCCACACCGGGGGTTACCGGTGGCACGCCCGGCAGCACCACCCAGCCACGCGACCCGTGCGAGGGGCAGCCGCCGAAGAAGGCGGTCCAGGATGGCGAGCCTGATCCGATCGACGTGGTGGTCGACTTTTCGATGTTCATCGAAGCGGACCCGGCATCGAAGCACGGAGAGGACCATGGTGAGCAGATGGTGATCGACCTGTCGATGCTCGCGCAGGAACTGGACATGGTCGGCGACCTCTTGAGCGCAAGGGAAGCCGGGCTCCACATCGCCGGCGGCGTCAATGGCTACGCAGCCGGCAGGTACGTCGCAGGGACGGCGGGTGTCGTGCGGGGTGGCGTTGAAGCGACCCTCGCGGGAACCAACATCATTCCGGACATTCCCACCAGCATCCCAACGGCCACCGTCGAGCTGCTCGAGTCGGTGTCGAAGTTCGCCGGTTTCGTCGCCGGCAGGGTGACCGACTGGATGAAGCGCAACGAGATGGTGTCGGCGAGGGTGACTTTCTTCAAGCAGACCATCATCGCCACGCCGTACCGGATCATGGAGTGCCGCAAAGGCCAGGGATGGGTGTGTGTCGAACGCGTATGGGAGATCGAGGTATCGAAGCTTCAGAAGGACAAGAGGAAGCTTGCCAGCCAGACGTGGCGACCGGTCTCTGACCTCGACCGGCACCGTATGAACGCCGACTTCCGGCGTTTGGGCAGCGCCGCCGCCAATCAGATCAAACAGGACGCCAACAGACTCGCCAAGTGGCGGGCTCGGCACGAACCCGGACCGTGCCAGTGACCCGAAGGACTCTTGGTCTCGCGTTGATGGTGGCCGGCGGTGTAGTGGTTGTCGTAGCGCTGATCGGGATGCTCACTGGCGGTGGCGCTTCGACGGAGGCGGGAGCGACGTCGACCTCGACAACGACGATCTCAGCAGCCACGACGGCGGCCACGACCACGGCAGCCACGACCACGGCAGCCACGACCACTCCGACGATGACGATCCTGGAGAGCACCACGACGGGTCCGACCACAACGACCACCGTCCAACCCGACGCGATCCAGGCGATCGAGACGTTCGTCCCCGAGTTCGCCGGCATGATCGCTGCCGGTGACGTGCAAGGGCTCTTCGACACGCTGCACCCGGCGGTACTCGACGCGCAGGACGCCGACCTGTGCAAAACGTACATCGAACGCGAGATCCTCGCGCTGGTCGACTACCGGCTGACCGGCGCCGTTACCGGACCTGTCCCGACGACCTTCGGCTCGACGACCATTGACCTGTACTCAGGACCGGTGTCGTTCAGCTACCAGGGGGAGGCGTTCGACTCGACCGCCGCGTTCGGGCTGGTCAACGGCGACGCGCGCTGGTTCACCACCTGCCGGTAGCCACATCCCCCAACCCAGGGCTCAGGGGATCGGAAACCGATCCCCTGAGCCCTGGGTTCGCAGCCGCGAGCGCGGCCATGAAAGCGAAGAGACTCGGCGACACTCCTTGCGAAGGTGGCTACCCCTTGCCGTGGTTCACCTCGATGCCTCCGAACGCGACAATCGCCTCGATCGAAAGCAGCGGCGCGTCGGCGGCCAGCATCTCGCCTTTCGTCTTGTTGGACCATCCACCAAACAGCGGAATGCCAGTGATCTGAACCCGCCAGCCTTCCGGAACGGCGAACTGGACACCCCCGAACGCACAGACCACATCGATTGCCGCCCCACCTTCGATCGGATGGGCGTTGCGGAGGTCTACCTCGGTACCACCGAAGACGTTGAGGATCGAGCCGCCACGAAACTGCTGAGAGCTGGTCCGTACGTCACGCCCGAAGAACGCGACCACCGAGTTGACCCGGTCCGAAACGGAGACGCCTCGACGACTCGGCCCGACGATCACCCACAGGCCAATCAGCACCAGAACGACTGGCCAGATGAACTGCGTCACGTCCTGATCGATGAAGTCGAGCGTCCCTGCAAGCAGCGCGAGGCCGACAACGATCAGGATTCCGGGGATGATGACGTGGGGTGGTGAGAAGCTGAAGTACATCAGCCCGGCGACAACGAGGATCACCGGCCACCACTGGGCGATCGTATCCCCGGCATCGAGGATGCCGCCTCTATCGAGCAGGAACAGCGCACCCAGGACAATCAGCAGGATGCCAACGAAAGCCCGTCCACGACTCATGATCACTCCCTCCCACTGCGGATGCTACCGAAGTGATGGGAGAGGCGCGGGAAGACGGTCAGGTGGGCGAGTTCACGGTCTGCCGGTGGCCACATCCCCCAACCCAGGGCTCGCAGTGAGGGAGGTCCCTGGGAACGGACCGCCCGCCGATAGCCTTGCTTTGATGCTCGCCCATGCACGACGGCTCGCCGAAGCGACACCAGACTCCCGCAACCGGTACATCGACTTCCTGCGGGCGGCGTCGATCGTCGCCGTCGTGCTGGGCCACTGGTTGGTGATCACCCCATGGGTCGACGGCGCAGGCGTCTTCCACCCCGACCATCTCCTCACCAGGTCGAAAACCGCCCAGTGGCTCACGTGGGCGTTTCAGGTGATGCCGGTGTTCTTCGCGGTCGGCGGCTACGCAAATGCCCTGTCCTGGGAATCGGCCAGAGCACGAGCCACTCCCTACGCATCATGGCTCCAAGCGAGACTCGTACGATTGATCCGTCCCACGGCACCGTTGCTACTCACGTGGATCGTGATCACCGCCCTCACACCGGCCCTGTTCCCCTCGGTGCTCGTCGAGACGGGCTCGATCGGTGCGCTCTCCCCCCTGTGGTTCCTCGCCGTGTACATCGCAGTCGTTGCGCTCGTGCCTGCGACCACGGCAGCGTGGCACCGCTTCGGGATCGCGTCGGTGTGGGTGCCAGTCGTCGCGGCACTCGGCGTCGACGCGATCGCCTTCGGCCTCGATGTCCCGTGGCTGCGCTGGGTCAACTACGCGCTGGTCTGGCCGGCGATCTTCCAGATCGGGTACGCGTGGCGCTCCGAACGGCTCGGGACCCCAACCGCACGGGCAGCGTTGGGTGGGGTGTTCTTCGTTGCCGCCTGGCTGGTGGTGACGTTCGGTCCGTACCCGGTGGCGATGATCGGCGTTCCCGGCGCGGAGATCTCCAACTCGGCTCCACCGACGGCGGCACTGCTCTTCTTGGGAATCGCCCAGGTGCTGCTCTTGTCGGCGCTCGAGACCCCCGCCCGCCGCTGGCTGCAACGCCCGGGACCGTGGATTGGAACGGTGTTGGTGAACGGCGTGATCATGACGTTGTTCGTGTGGCACTACACGGTGATGGTGGTGCCCGCCGTGGTCGACGCCACCTGGCTTGGCGGATTCGGTCTGCACCTGGTTCCGAACACGACAGCATGGTGGTGGTCCCGGCCGCTCTGGCTGCTATTGCTGTCGGTCCTGGTGCTCGCGTTCATGCCGCTCGTCGGCCGCTTTGAGCGATCCCCGTCTCGAAGCACTGCCCCGACTTCCACAACGGTCCAGCTCCCAGCGCTGCTGCTCGCGATCGTCGGGTTTGCCGTGGTTGCGCTCGTCGGTACCAACGGCGGTCTGGTCGGCCGCTGGGTGTTCCCGGCGCTACCGATCCTCGCGGTGCTGCTGGTGCAGTGGTCGCCTTCGGACCGATCAGCCATGCGAACGGGCAACGGCGACTCCTGAGCCCCGGAACCTTCGAACCCAGGGCCCAGGGGATCGGAAACCGACCCCACGAACCCTGGGTTCGCCAATGCGGGCACCGCTTGGAGCCCGACAGGTTGGAACTCGCTGTGGGAGAGCCCGGAACCAATCCGTCCTCTCGCTCGGATCCTCCAGCCGTCCATTTACTCTACGTGCCGGCCCTCAGATCGTCAACGGAAAGTGGGCATCGACCACTCTTCGTGGCAACGCCTGTCCGATGAGTTCGCACCTGCGAATCGGAATGTCTGTGGAGATG
>Ga0307444_1000559_pt1 | contig 17647 bp, 17 predicted proteins | sample SalMarSW160340MG_FD_202145 | JGI IMG/M metagenome (GOLD analysis project Ga0307444, IMG submission 202145) | Salt marsh sediment microbial communities from the Plum Island Ecosystem LTER, Massachusetts, United States - SW1603-40 | ecosystem: Environmental > Aquatic > Marine > Intertidal zone >...
GGTCACGCGGTCCTTGGACACCATCCGCAAGGGCTAGTACCTCCAGCTTTCGCCGGAGACGGCATGAGAGGCAAAGTGGCGTAAGCGTCGCATCAGGCCTGGGCTTCGGCCCGGGCCTTTTGTTTGAGCGCCGAGATCCGATCGCCGGCTGCTCCCCTCGCGCTTGCAAGCCATGACGGCTGCGCATAGGTTCCGGCCAAGGCTTTGGCCCGTGTGCCGCTGTAGCTCAGTTGGTTAGAGCGCTTGACTGTGGATCAAGAGGTCGGAGGTTCGAGACCCCCCAGCGGTACCATTTCTATCAGGCACTTAGGGCCGAGATCGCCAAGCCTTCTCCTCCGTAGGTAACCAGCGCGGTAACACGCGCAACTGAAGGAGGCGCTGAAATGCTGAAATCAATTCGACATAAATTGCGGAGCCGCGGCGGCGCCAATCGCTGACGGGAATCAGTGGATTTCCGGTGGAAAGGCTCGTCAGACCGGTGATTGCAATCTCTGAGTCGCCGCATTCTGAAGCTAAAATGTTTGCCTCGGTGAGGTGTCGGTCTATGAGCCGCTTCAGCGCCGCCGAATTGAGACAATTCCGGGATACCAGCCACTGTGCGGCTTGTGTCCACTATAATGGTTGTGCGCTTTGGCTCTCGCTCTTGCTCCTGAACGAGGAGGTCCGCGCCCCAGGGTTGGACCTCATGGTCCCCGACATTTCTAAGCCCTGCGTTATGTTCTTCCCTTGGACGTCGGCATCCTCGGAGGCTGTTCGTTCGCGCCATCTGAAGGAGGGGACGCGGTAATCTCAACCAAACCCTCCGACTGAGCGGGTCGGTGATGCAGCCCTTCAAGAGCTGACCGCACTCGAATGAAACGCTTGTTGTTCAGTTCGACCATCTTGCTCGCGGCCTCGACCGGCCTGATGGCGGAGGAGGTCGGGGTAGGCGACCCGCAGGCCGGATCGCATACGCCAAAGAAGTTTGTGCCAATTGTCATGCCATTCTTTCTAATGAAACATCTCCTGTGCCGGAGGCGCCAGCCTTTGATGACATCGCCGAAAAAAAGTCGGCAGGAGCTATCCTTGTGTGGATGCAGTCACGACCTCCGACCATGCCGAACATCGCTCTTGGGCGGGAGGATTTGAGGGACGTGATCGCCTACATTTTGAGTCACAATGATAAAGGGCGATCCGACAATCAGTAGCGTCAATTAAGGGCCAGGCGAGAAGCGGACATCGCCAAGGCGCTGACATTGGATGGAGCACGACGCATTGTTGCCAACGCGGCGGGGCGACACTCGAATGGATGATTGCTCGCTAACCCTGATAGAGGAGAAAAGCCAATGAACGAGAAAGAAGCGGCCGACTCCATTTGCGACATCATTAGGACCACAGGCGAGAGCGGACAGACCATAAAGATGGACGCCCTTGCATTGTTCTTTGACAAAGAGTTCGGGTCCAAGGATGAGTTTGCGGAAGGACTGGCCTACGCAGAAAAGGCGGGACGGATCAAAGTTTCCGAAAGCCAAGTATCGCTTGTTAGGCGCGGGGGATAGCGCCATCAGCGAGGACGCCGTTGACGCTCCAGGGCAAATGCGTCGCCCTCAATGTGGAGTTCGATCACTTGCGTCTGCCGAGACGTATTTGGCGCGACCTCAGCGAAACTTGGCCTCGAAATAGGCGGCCGCGCCATCGAGGGTGAAGAGCTTCGGGTAGTCAACCTCGGGCACGTTGACGCCGAGCCTTCGATGCATCGCCGTGATGAAATTCAAGAAATCCATCGAGTCGATATCGAGCGCCTCGCGCAGGTCGGCTGATGGATCGATGGCGGCGAGATCCATCTCCGGCGCGATATTGCTGAGCTCCTCCTTGATGGCGTCGCGAATGTCGGTGGTGCTCACAGCGTCTCCGGCTCTTGCAGCAGTGTCTCGATCTCACTGAGGAATAGCGCTCCGGCATGACCGTCGGTCACCCGGTGATCGGCCGCGAGCGTAGCATTGATCACCGGCCGCGCCACGACCTTGCCATCGGCGATCCAGGGGCTCGGCGCGACCTTGCCGAATCCGACGATGGCGACCTGCGGTGGATAGATGATGCCATAAAGCTGCTCGACGCCGCGCTCGCCGAGACTGGAGACGGTGATGGTTGGATCGGCCATCTCGGAGCTGCGGATGCGGCCCGAGCGCACCCGTCCGACGAGCTCCCGCATCTCGGTCATCAGCGCGTCGAGCGAGAGGCCGTCGGCGTCGTGGATCGCCGGCGCAATTAGACCACCGCCGCGGATGGCGATGGCCATGCCGACATGAACCGAAGGCGCCGGCTTGAAGGCGCCGTCGCGATAAAAGCCGTTGAAGGCCGGGAACGTCCTTGCCGCTCTCGCCACGGCCTTCACCAGAAGCGCGCCGAGGAGGAGGCGCTGGTCCGGCGGCAGCTTTGCGTTCACGGAGGCGAGCCAGTCCTGGCAAGCGGTCATCTCGATGGGCTGCGCCAGATAATAATGTGGGATCTCGCGTTTCGACCGGGCCATGGCTGCGGCAATTGCCTGCCGCATTGCCGCGAGATCAAAGCCCCGTCCGCGCGCCCCCTCGATCTTAGGCTCAGCAATCATGCGCTCGACATCACCGAGCAGGATCGCGCCATCGGCGCCGTTGCCTGAGAGCGTCGACACATCGATGCCGTGCTGCTCGGCAAGACGCCGCGCCGCCGGCGAGATCCGCAGTCGTTCCTCGGCCTCAGCCTCGGGCGCCGGCGCCGGCGTTGGAGCAGGTGCGGGGGCTTTGGGCTCAAGCGGCCGCGGCGGCGCACCCGCTGGCGTAGGGGACTGGACCGGTGCGGCAATCGAAGTCGCTGGCTCGCCTTCCGCTCGGATCATGGCGAGCGGGGTGCCGACCGGCACCTTGGTCCCGACCTCCACCAGGATTTTCTCCACCGTCCCCGGCTCGAAATTCTCGATTTCGATCGCGCCTTTCTGCGTCTCCACCACGGCGATGATGTCGCCGCGCTTGACTTGATCGCCGGGCTTGACCAGCCATTCGACCAGTGTCCCGGCCTCCATGTCGGCGCCGAGCGAAGGCATGCGGAACTCGGCCATCGTCGATCCTTCAGCCGCCCGCAAGTGCGGTTTTGGCCGCGGCGATAATCTTCGGGACTTGGGGAATGGCTGCCTCCTCGAGATGGCGCGGATAGGGGATCGGGACTTCCTCGCTGCACACTCTGCCGATGGCCGCGTCGAGATCGAAGAAGGCTTGCTCGACGATGCGCGCACTAATCTCCGCGGCGAGGCTTCCCGTGCGCCAGCCCTCGTCGACGATGACGGCGCGGTGAGTCTTGTGCACCGAGGCCATAATGGTGGCGTCGTCGAGCGGACGCAGAGTCCTCAAGTCCACGACCTCGGCCTCGATGCCTTCGGCGGCCAGCGCCGTCGCGGCGTCGATCGTCTTCCACAGCGAACCGCCATAAGTGATGAGGGAAATGTCCTTACCCTCACGGCGGATGGCTGCCTTGCCGATGTCGACCGGACCGGCGTCAGAAGCGAGCGTGCCGGTCATGTTGTAGAGCATGACGTGCTCGAAGATCAGCACCGGATCCGGGTCTTCGAGCGCTGTCCATAGCATGCCGCGCGCGTCTTCCACGGTTGCCGGCGCCAGCACCTTGATGCCCGGAATATGCGCGTACCAACCCTCGAGGCTGTGCGAATGCTGGGCGGCAAGTTGCCGCCCGGCGCCGGTCGCCATACGGATCACGAGCGGAACGCCGAACTGGTTACCCGACATGTGCCTGATCGTCGCCGCCGTGTTCAGAATCTGATCGAGCGCGAGCAGGCTGAAATTGACCGTCATCACCTCAACGATCGGCCGCAGGCCGCCGATGGCGGCGCCGATGCCCGCACCGGTGAAGCCAGATTCTGACAATGGCGTGTCGCGGATGCGCTCAGGTCCGAACTCGGCGAGCAGGCCCTTGGTTACGGCGTAGCAGCCGCCGTAGCGGCCGACATCCTCGCCCATCAGGAACACACGCTCGTCGCGTTTGAGCGCGTCGCGGATGGCTTCGCGGATCGCCTCGCGATAGGTCGTCTCGATTGCTTGTGATTCAGCTTTTTGTTGCAACATCATTGGCGGGCTGGTCACGTGCCGTCTGTTCCGCGTAGACATAGCGCGTGAGCTGTTCGATTGGCTCCCACTTGGCAGCCTCCGCGAAAGCGACGGCCTCATCGATTTCCGCGGCGACCTCGGCCTCGATGCGGGCGAGGTCCTCTGGATGCAGCAGGTTGTTCTGCTCCAGCCAGGCTCGAAATCGCCGGATCGGCCCCTTGGCCCGCCACGACTCTATTTCAGTCTTGTCCCGATAAAGTTGCGCATCGAACATGGAATGGGGCCGGAACCGGTACGTGCGGCATTCGAGGAAATAGGGCTTCCCCGTCTCGCGGATCGCGGCCACGGCGCGGCGCGCCGCAGCCTCAACCGCGACCACGTCCATGCCGTCGACCGCTTCTGAGGCCAGGTGGTAGCAGGCCGCCTTGTGCTGGATATCCGTTTCCGATTCCGAGAGCGCCAGCGCGGTGCCCATGGCGTAGCGGTTGTTCTCGCAGACGAACAACACCGGAAGTGACCACAGTGCGGCGAGATTGGCGCTCTCGTGAAACTCCCCTTCGGCAACCGCGCCTTCGCCGAAAAAGCACGCCGTGATGCTGTCGCTCCCGCGCATGCGGTCAGCGAGGGCGAGCCCAATGGCGAGCGGCAAGCCGCCGCCGACGATAGCATTGCCGCCGTAGAAATTGGTGGCCCGGTCAAACAAATGCATGGAGCCGCCGCGGCCGTGGCTACAGCCCTCCTGCTTGCCATACATCTCCGCGAGCGCGGCCTTCATCGGCACGCCGCGTACCAGAGCGTGGCCGTGCTCACGGTAGGTGGCAACGACGCGGTCGCACGCCTTCAGCACCGGGATCACGCCCACCGCAACCGCTTCCTCGCCGTCATAGAGGTGGAGGAAGCCTCTGATCTTCTCCTGGGTGTAAAGCTCAGCGCATTTGTCCTCGAAGTGGCGGATGCGGATCATGTGCTTCAGCAATTCGAGCACATGGGCGCGAGACAACCGCGGTTTGTCCGTCGCCGCCATCATCGCTCCTCGCTCTCCAGCGTAGAGATGTCCCCTTCGGGGAGGCCCAGTTCACGCGCCTTCAGCAGCCGGCGCATGATCTTGCCGCTCCGCGTTTTGGGCAAGTTCTCGCGGAAGATGATCTCCTTCGGCGCGATTGCGGGGCCGAGGCGCTTTCGCGCGTGCCCGAGCAGCTCTTTGCGTAAGGCCTCGTTCGGCTCGACGCCATTCTTGAGCGCGACGAAGGCTTTGACGATTTCGCCGGCGGTCTCGTCCGGAATCCCGATCACCCCGACTTCGGCCACGGCGGGATGCTCCATCAATGCGCTCTCGACCTCGAACGGACCGATCAGATGGCCAGCGCTCTTGATTACGTCGTCGGCCCGGCCGACGAACCAATAATAGCCGTCGTGATCACGCATCGCGAGGTCGCCAGTAAGATACCAGCCGCCAGCGAAGCATTTGCGATAGCGCTCATCCTCGTTGAGATAGGCGCGCATCATCGATGGCCATCCGGGGCGGAGGGCAAGCTCGCCCATGGCCATGGGCTGGGTGAGCTCCTTGACCTCGCCGGCTGGAGTGCGTTCGACGATGCCCGCGGTGATCCCCGGAAGGGGTTTGCCCATGGAGCCAGGCTTCACGTCCATCGCGGCGAAGTTGGCGATCATGATGCCGCCGGTCTCGGTCTGCCACCAATTGTCGTGGAACGGCATGCCGAAGGCATCCACCCCCCAAAGCACGGCCTCGGCGTTGAGTGGCTCGCCAACGCTGGCCATGAAGCGCAAATGAGGTAGCTGATAGCACTTCGCCAGTTCCGTCCCGGTCTTCATCAACATGCGAATGGCGGTTGGCGCCGTATACCAGACGTCGACCCTCTGTTCCCGCAAGATGCGATACCAGCGCGCGGCTTCGAACTCAGCCTGGTCGACGATCAGGGTGGCGCCGTTGGTGAGGGGAGAGATGATGCCGTAGGACGTGCCCGTGACCCAGCCCGGGTCAGCGGTGCACCAGAAGATGTCGTCGGCATGGAGGTCGAGCGCGAGCCGCCCGGTGATGTTGTGGGCGACGACGGCCTCATGCACATGCACCGCACCTTTCGGTTTGCCCGTGGTGCCGCTCGTGAAGTGCACGAGCGCCATGTCCTCGCCACTTGTCCGCACGGTGGCGAAGTCATCGGAAGCTTTCGCCAGCGCAGCCTTCAAGTCGATCGCGCCCGGCGGGGGAGACCCGCTACACTCCGTCAACAGGATGTGCTGGAGGCAGGACAGTTCCTTGAGCCAAGGCTCGACCTTGCGCCGGTAGAGCGCCTCGGATGTGACCAGTACCTTGGCGCTGCCGATCGTCATCCGCGACTTGATTGGCTCAGGCCCAAAGGCCGAGAACAGCGGCGAGAAGACGCTGCCGTGCTTCAGCGTGCCGAGCGCGGCGATATAGAGCTCTGGAACGCGGCCGAGCAGGGAAAAGACGCAATCGCCTTTCGCCACGCCGAGGGTCTCAAGCACGCAGGCGAAGCGGCTCGTCGCTTTGGCGAGGTCGGCATAGCTGAAATCCTGGATGCGGTCGTCGCGTCCAATCCAGCGCAACGCGAGCTTGTCGCCTCGACCCGCCGCCACGTGGCGATCGACGGCCTCATAGGCAATGTTCAGGCCCCCGCCGGAAAGCCCGTCCAGGAGTGCCCTCGCATCCGCCCACGAAAATTTCCGAGCAAATACGTCGTAATCCGTGAGGTTCGCTCTGGCGTAATCTCGAGGGCGCTTCTTGATAAGTTCGTGCGCCCCTGTTGCCGTTTCCGCCGGTCGAGCGTTGATTTCCGAGTCCGACATCCTCGTCCTCTAACATCCCATTGGGGGCTGCTCCTTGACACGGGTCAAGCACCGGATAGTGCGGTAGCCGATGATTCACCCTGCCGTGCTAGGCTGGCTTCCATATTCCAGGAGAAGCAGTCCGGCGATGATGCCACGCCGCCCCTTCGATTCCATCTACACGCAAGGATTCTTGCGCGCCGCCACCTGCGTTCCGGTAGTCGAGGTCGCCTCGCCCGCCCGCAATCTCGATGAGACGCTGAAGCTCGCGCAAGAGGCGTCGTCGCGCGAGGCCGCGCTCGCCGTTTTTCCGGAGTTGGGGTTAACGGCCTACGCCAACGACGATCTCTTCTTCCAGGATGCTCTTCTTGAGGCGGCGCAGGCCGCTGTGGCCGAGCTCGTGCGCGCGAGCCATGAATTGAAACCGGTGCTGATTGTCGGGGCGCCGATTGGCGCCGAGGCCAAGCTGTTCAACTGCGCCGTCGTCATCTACCGCGGGCGCATTCTAGGCATCGTGCCCAAGACCTATCTCCCCAACTATCGCGAATTCTATGAGAAGCGGCACTTTGCTTCCGCCGCCGAGGCGGGTGGCTCCGCGATTCCGTTCGCGGGCGAGACTGTGCCGTTCGGCAACGATCTCATCTTCGCCGCTGACAACGTTCCGGACTTCGCCTTTCACGTCGAGGTCTGCGAGGATTTGTGGACGCCGGTCTCGCCGAGCAGCTTCGCCGCGCTTGCCGGCGCCTTGGTGCTGGTGAACCTGTCGGCCAGCAACGTCACCATCGGCAAGGCCGAGTACCGGCGTCTGCTCTGCGCCAGCCAGTCTGCGAAATGTGTCGCGGCCCATGTCTATGCCGCGGCCGGCTTCGGCGAGTCGACCACCGATCTTGCCTGGGACGGTCAGGGGCTGATCTATGAAAACGGCGAGCGTCTCGCCGAGACCGAGCGCTTCGCTACGCATTCGCAATGTGTCAGCGCCGACATCGATCTCGAGCGCCTCCGGCAGGATCGGATGCGCATGACGAGCTTCGCCGATTGTGCCGCGCTCAATCGCGAGCGCGTCGCTGCCATGCGCCGGGTCCCGTTCAGCTTTGACGTGCCGGCGGGCGAGGTCGCGCTTGCGCGCGAGGTTTACCGCTTCCCCTTTGTTCCCGCCGGCGCAGCGAGCCGCGACGCGCGCTGCCACGAGGTCTACGACATCCAGGTGAACGGGCTGATGAAGCGCCTGAAGGCGACGGGCATCGACAAGGTGGTGATCGGCGTCTCCGGCGGGCTCGATTCCACCCAAGCCCTGATCGTCACGGTGAAAGCCATGGATCGGCTCGGGCTTCCCCGCAAGAACGTGCTCGCCTACACCATGCCGGGCTTCGCCACGAGCGGGGAGACGCGGGAGAATGCGCTTCGGCTGATGCAAGCGCTCGGCACGAGCTCGGAGGAAATCGACATCAGGCCCGCCTGCCGCCAGATGCTGCAGGATCTGGGGCATCCCTTCTCCCGGGGCGAGGCCTGCTACGACATCACCTTCGAGAACGTGCAAGCTGGCGAGCGCACGTCGCTTCTGTTCCGCGCCGCCAACTTCCATAAGGCCATGGTGGTCGGCACCAGCGATCTGTCCGAGCTTGCGCTCGGCTACACCACCTATGGCGTCGGCGATCACATGGCCCATTACCACGTCAACGCGTCGGTGCCGAAGACGCTGATTCAGTATCTGATCCGCTGGGCGGCGAAGACCGATCAGTTTGGCGTTGAGACCTCGCGGCTGCTCGAGGCCATCGTCCTGACCCAGATCTCGCCGGAGCTGGTCCCGCCGCGGGGAGGGGCGGCGCAACTCGCCGAGGAGACCATCGGCCCTTACGAACTTCAGGACTTCAACCTCTATTACATCAGCCGCTTCGGCTTTCGCCCAAGCCGCGTCGCCTATCTCTCCTGGAACGCCTGGAGAGACCGCGACCGCGGCGATTGGCCGGACTTGTTGCCGGAGGAGAAGCGGCACCAATACGACCTCGCCGCCGTTCGCAAATGGCTTGAAGTGTTCCTGCTTCGCTTCTTCGAGACGAGCCAGTTCAAGCGCTCGGCGCTGCCTAATGCGCCCAAGGTCGGCTCCGGCGGCTCGCTGTCACCACGCGGTGATTGGCGGGCGCCGAGCGACGCCAAGGCTGATGTCTGGCTTGATGAGCTGAGAGAGAATGTCCCTTAAGGGACCGATTGTCCGCCCGGGACAAGGTATTGATCTGCCGCAAGGCTTAAGCTGACGCGGCGAACCTAGGTTAGAGTGGAAACGGGCCGCGCCAAGAGGTTCGGCCGCCGAGCGCCCCGCGCCGGACGTCATTAAGAAAGGTCGTGTCATGCAAACGCCGTTGCAGCTCAGCTTCAAGAATATGGACCCGTCGCCTGCCATCGAGGCGCGAATTCGCGAGAAGGTCGCCAAGCTTGAGCAGTTTCACGGGCGCATCGTCGGCTGCAATGTCGTCGTTGAGGCGCCGCATCGCCACCAGCACAAGGGCAAGCTCTATAACGTGCGGATCGACCTCAGCGTGCCAGGGAAGGACGTCCATGTCGGCCACTCCGGGCCGCAGAACCAAGCCCACGAGGATGTCTATGTCGCCATCCGTGATGCCTTCAACGCCGCCGGGCGCTTGCTCGAGGATCAGTCGCGACGTATGCGCGGCGACGTGAAGACCCACCCGGCGCCGGACCATGGCAGAGTGGTACGCCTCTTCCCCGATTATGGCTTTGCCACCACGCCCGACGGGCAAGAGGTCTATTTTCACAGGAACAGCGTCGCCAACGAGGCCTTTGAGAAGCTTGAAGTCGGGACCGAGGTTCGCATCGTGCTCGCACCTGACGGCGTCGAAGGCGCCCAGGCGAGCACTGTCACGCCGGTCGGCAAGCACCATATTGTCGAGTAGTGACTGCCGCAGAGGACAAGCGTCATGGCCGAAGATGTTGATGACAACGATCCCGCCGATCAATTGACGATCTCGCCAAAGAAGGCGTTTTTCATCATCGTCAAGGCGCGGGAGTTTGACGAGGAGGTGGCGCCCACCGACCCCGATTCCGGTTCGAATCCGACCGACGATCGCGAGGTCGATGTGCTGGAGAGCCAGCCCGACGACCCGACGCTCGAAGAGCTCGAGGACGCGCTTGTCGGCCTGAACGTCGACGAGCAGCTCGATCTTCTGGCCCTGACCTGGCTCGGCCGGGGTGACTTCACAAGCTTCGAGCAAGCTCGCAGCGAGGCCGAGGACCTCAGGGACAAGCACATCCCGTCCTACCTCATCGGCACGCCTAAGCTAGGCGATTACATCGAGGAGGGTCTCGCGCAGTTGGGCTATTCTCTCGAAGACTTCGAGGTCAACAGGCTGTAAGCTGCGGAGCTAAAGGTAAACGCATGCGCATTTCAGTCGACACCTTTACCGGCCATGGCGGCGTCGAGATGCCGCGGTGCTTCTCCCTCGACGGCCGCCACGTCGACGTCACTGACAACCTGGATCAATGGCATGGCGCTGAGGACCGCTATTTCAAGGTGAAGGGCAGCGACGGCAATACCTACATTTTACGCCTCGATGAGGGGCAGGCCGAATGGGAGCTGATCATGTTCCAGAGCCCCAAATCGGAGGCCGCCCACCCCGACTTCCATGCCATCAAACGGCCGCGTGGTGGCGTCAGGATGTAGCACGCCCCTGAGAAAGACTAGGAATACCAGGGACTAAGACCTGAGCCATGGCGCTAAGTCCGCAACGCCGGCCCAGGGCCAAGTACAAGGAAAGCATTGATTAAGCATCGTGAGGCCCAAAGCGGCCCTGACGACACCAAAAAAGCTTGATTTTCAACCGCGGTGACCCCATTTTCCCTCCGTGAGGCGTGCCGGCTGAGCCAAGGCGCCCAGACCGAACTTCCCGACATACACCAATCGGCAATCGGTTTCGGACTACTCACTGGCCTTCCAGGCCAGACCCGGTTGGTTTTGTCACTGGGCGATGCCTCCGGATCTGAGAGGAGCGAGACGAGAATGGATTCGTTGCGGAGCTATCAGTTTGAAGCGGAGAACGACGGTTCTACCGTCGCGCGCCCGGCTGAGTCCGCTCCTCGGCAGCCGGAGCCTACGATCGCGCGCGCCCCGGCGGCGCCTTCAAGGCCCGCCCCGAGCGATGCTGGCCTCAACCGCGATCCGCTCGACATCTATTTCCGTCATATCGCTGAGTCAGAGCTGCTCACCCGCGAAGAGGAGCTGACCCTAGCGAAGGGCATCGATGCGGCGCAGCATGAACTGCTTGCGCGCCTGTGCAGCATTCCCATGGTGATCGAGCGTATCGGCACTTGGGGTGAAGCATTGCGCGAGGGGACCCTCCGCGTCGGCCATATCGCCGACGGCGCGCCGAGCGACACCGACACCGACACCGACGCCAAGACCGAAACCGACGATGAGCTTGGCGCCGAGGCTGAGGCCGAGGCCTCCGGCGTCGCCGAGGCCGATCTTCTCTCGCGCCTCGACGCCATCGGCGCCTTGCGCGAGGACATTGCGCGGCTCGTCAAGAGGCGTATCGCGGCTCACGCCCGGGGCAAGGAGCTGTCGCGTCCGGCGCGGAAGCGCCTCGACGAACTCCTGGCTGAGGCGGTTGGCGAAATCGCAGCCCTCAATCTACAGCAGGACCGCATCACCGACCTCCTCATCGAGATCGAGGCGGAAGCGCGCCACCTGCGTGACACCGAGCGCGAGCTGTTGCGCATTGCCGAAGCCGCCGGGCTGCCCCGCGCTGAGATCATGGAGCGTCTATTCGGCCGCGAACTCGATCCCGATTGGGTCAAGTTCAGCGCGGCGCGCGCCGACAAGGTCTGGCGGCATTTTGCCAAGGCGAATGCCGGGCGACTGGCCGAGCTTGCCGCTGAGTTCAAGACCATTGCCGAGCGGCTTGGATTGCCGCTTGCGGAGCTTCGTGTGGCGCTCACCGGTGTCGCCCGGGCACGCCGCCATCTGAAGCATCTTCGCGAGGAGATGGTCCGCGCACATCTGCGCTTGGTCGTGGCCATCGCCAAGAAGTATCGCGGCTACAGCTCGCTTGATCTTCCGGATCTGATCCAGGAAGGCAATCTCGGCCTGATGCGCGCCGTGGAGAAGTACAATTACCGCCACGGCGTCAAGGTCTCGACCTATGCCATCTGGTGGATTCGCCAGTCGATCACGCGCGCCATGGCTGATCAGGGCCGCATGATCCGTGTGCCGGTGCACATGACCCAAACCGCGCGCAAGGTTCAGCGCGAGCGCCGCAAGCTGCATCAGCTTCAGGGCCGCGAGCCGGGTGCCGAGGAGATCGCCGCACGTTCAGGCATCGCCAAGACGGCGGTGGAGCAGGCCTTGTCCCTGGTGCAGGATCCAACCTCGCTCGACATTCCCATCGGCGAGGACGGCGACGCCACGCTCGGTGACCTGATCGAGGCGACCGACGCCGTCGATCCGCATGCCGCAGCCGAGGCATCTGCGCTCCGCAAGTGCGTCGCCGAGGCACTGTCGCAGTTGACGCCTCGCGAGGAGCGCATCTTGCGCATGCGCTTTGGTATCGGCATGGCTGACCACACCCTTGAGCAGGTCGGCAACGCCTTCGGCGTGACCCGCGAGCGCATCCGGCAGATCGAGGCCAAGGCGCTGGAGAAGCTCGGTCACCCGGCCCGCGCCGGCAAACTCGCGACCTTCAACGAGTAACGGCTCGCTCCTAGCTTAGATCGAAGCTGGCGACGACCGGCGCGTGGAGCGATTCCGGCGGCCGGTCGATGCGGCCATAGACAACGAGCTCGTCCTCGAGCATCTCGTTGTGGATCTCGACTGCCGCGAGTTCGCCGAACAAGGCCCGGCTCGCGAGAACGTGGTCGAGCATCTGCGGGCGCCCATGATGCACCACGGTGAAGCGCCGGTCCTGCGGCAAGGTCCGCTCGACCGGTGTCAGCACTCGCGGCGCGAGATGCCCCGACCCCGTATCGTCCTCTCCGGCGCAAGCAAGCCTGAGCGCTGTATCGTGATCCTCGGCGTTGAAGTCGCCGCAGACCGCGATCAGCGCCTCGGGCTCGGCATCGAACACGCCCTCGACGGCAAGACGAAGCTCGAGCGCCTGGCCGGCGCGCTTGACCGCCGCGGCAAAGAACCCCTCGGCCCAGCCGGACACGCTTCTCCAGGCGAAAGGCCCGGACTTCTGCCCAGGTATCGCCATGGCAAGCGGCGCGCGCAAATGCACATTGAACACATGCAGGGAATGGCCCGTCGGCAGCGACAGCACGACATGCTGGAGCGGCCGGTCCCATTCGAGCGTGATGGCTCTTTCTTCAGGTGGCAGCGCCGTATGACGTAGGAAGCGGAGGGCTTCCACCAGGCGGTGTCTGAAGCTCTCTTCCTCGACGACGGGCAGGCTGGTAACGACGGCGAGGTTGTGCACGTCCGAAGGCCCGTCGTTGAGCGAGCTGACCACGAGGCGATGCTTGGCGTAGGCCGTGCCTTCGAGCAGCCGCTCGAGCTCGACCGGACGCCGCGTTCCGCCAGTCTTCGGCGCATCGATTTCCTGCACGCAGAGAATATCGGCCTTGAGGCGCTCGAGCTGCGGCCTGAGCACCGCGGCGCGCTCGTCGAAGGTGGCGCCGTGGCGGCGCGTCGAGCCGAGGTTTTCGAGATTGAAGGTGGCGATGCGCATGGCGGGTCTCAGTTGGCAAGTCCGAAAGCACCGTCAGCGCCAGCACCAATTGGAGTGAATGGGCCGCGACCCTGCGAAGATCCGCGGCCCATTCATCAATCTTTCCCTGACCCGGGACGTACCGAGCCGGTCAGTCCAGCGTGAAGGAGATCTTGGCGTTGATGCGATACATGGTGATCTTGCCGTTCTCCACCTTCGCTTCGTGATTTTTGATATAAATCGAGCGGATGTTTCGGACCGTTTTGCTCGCATTGGTTACGGCAACCTGTGCCGCATCCTCCCAGCCCTTCTCGGACTCCGCGAGAACCTCGACCACTTTCAGCATGCTCATCGCTCGTTCTCCTTGCTTGAGGTACGAAATTACCGACAGCCTTCCCTGCAAGGCGTCATCTTCTTGGTCACGCCGGAGACTATAGACCAACGGCGCTATGACGTTGACCCACGTCAAGGGCAAAAGGTTCCGCGGGTTGCGGAAAAACAGGGAGGACGACGCGAGCTTGCGGCTGATACAACGCGCCCATGGCCGCGCGCATTCTCTATGTCGTCACCGAGGATTGGTATTTCCTCTCGCACCGCCTGCCCATGGCGCGCGCGGCGCGCGCGGCCGGCTACGACGTCCATGTCGCCACGCGTCTAAGCAACGGCAAAGCCGCAATCGAGGCTGAAGGGTTCACGCCGCATGCGCTCGACTGGCGCCGCGGCAGCCTGTCGCCGTTGCACAGTCTTGCCGGCGTGCTTGAGCTCAGGAAGCTGCTGCGGTCGCTGAAGCCAGACATCGTGCACAACGTCTCGCTCAAGCCGGTGCTACTCGGCTCCATTGCCAGTCTTGGCCTCCCAATGGCCGTGGTCAACGGTTTGACCGGGCTCGGCACGCTGTTCGTCGGCGATCATAAGCGGAGCGGCCTGGCGCGTCCCTTGGTGCGTGCCGCATTGAAGGGCCTGCTCGGCCGGAGAAACAGCCGCACTATCGTGCAGAACCCCGACGACAAGCAGTTTGTGCTCGCTCTCGGCGTGCCTGAGACGCATATCGACCTCGTTCCCGGCTCCGGCGTCGACACCTCTCATTTCGTGCCGTTGCCGGAACCAGGGCCGCCGGTGACGGCGGCCTATGTCGGCCGTATGCTGGTCGACAAGGGCGTCGAGACGCTGATCGAGGCCTTTGCCCTGGCGACGTCCCGCGGGTTGAAGTTGCAATTGCTGCTCGCCGGCGACACCGACCGGGAGAACTTGGGTTCGCTCGCGCCCGAGCAATTGCGCGAATTCGCCTCGGCCTTCGGCATCAATTGGCTCGGCCACGTTGCCGACATTCGCGACGTCTGGACGCGCGCGCATTTCGCCGTGCTTGCGTCCCGCCGCGAAGGCCTGCCGAAAAGCCTGCTCGAGGCGGCAGCCTGCGGGCGGCCCATGGTCGCGACCGACACCCCAGGCTGCCGCGAGATCGCGATCGAGGGCAAGACGGCGCTGACATTTCCCGTGGGCGACGCGATGGCTCTGGCCGAGGCCATGACGCGGATGGCCGGCGACGCCGAGATGCGTGCCCGCTTCGGCAAAGCCGCGCGCACCCTGGTGGAGCGGAAGTTCTCCGCCGAGGTCATCGGCAAGGAGATCGTCGCGCTCTATCGGTCGCTAAAGCCGGCCTAGCTGGACGAACCGTCAGCGGCGCCGTTCGTGGTGCGCATCATCTTGACGATGCCATCTCGCGTCCGCATGCGTGGCGTCCACCCGCTGCTGCGCAGCTTCGTAACATCGATGACGAAATTGCCGGAGATCCGCTCCCAGTCCGCCTCCTTGCCGAAGGTCGCCATCAGCCGCTTCACCGCGCGGGCCGGCACGCGAACGAGGTGAGGCGAGCGCCCGAGCCCCTCGCGCATGGCGGTCACCAGCTCGGCGATGGTGATCGGCTCGGGGTCAGCCACCAGGAAGGTCTCGCTTTCGGCGCGTTGCGAGGTGAGGGCAAGATCGACCGCGGCGGCAAGGTTCTCCATGGCGAGCAGCGAGCGCTTGTTGTCGAGACCGGCGAAGGGCAACGGCATCGGCGTCTGCGCCAGCGTGCCGAGGCTGGCAATATTGCCTTTCACGCCCTTGCCATAGACCACGGCCGGGCGCAGCACGGCGAAGCCCACCCCGCTCTCCGCGAGAAGCCGCTCGGCCGCGAGCTTGGCGCGGCCATAAGCATCGGTTGGCTGCGGCGCGTCGGCTTCGGTGATGACATGGTCCGCGGCGAGCCCGGCTTGGGCTCGCACCGAGGACATCAGCACCAGGCGCTCGACTTTACCGCGCGCGGCCTCCGCCAGCTCGCCGACGGCATCGGCGTTGATGCGGACATAGACGTCGTCGGGCAATTGGCCCGGCGCATGGGCAATGCCGGCGAGATGCAACACGTGGGTCACGCCATCGAGGAGCGGTGCCCAATCTGATGGGCGCGACAGGTCGGGCAACGCCACGCGTTCGACTTGCGGTCTCGCCGGGATCTGCTCCGGGTCCCGCGCCGCTGCCCGCACCGCCCAGCCGCTCTTGGCGAGCGCGCCGACAAGGTGCTTGCCGAGGAAGCCCGAGGCGCCCGTGACAAGAACGGTCCGCGTCATCGCGCACCTCGCGCGAGGAGATGAAGCACGTAGCCGGTGGCGATGGCGCCAAGCCCGAGCAGCAGCAGGTCGGCGGTCGTTGAGTGGGTCATCACCGTAGCGACGGCGAGGCTGGCGAGCACGAGGCCAAGCACGAAGATCCGTCCCGTCACCTGCGGCGCGCCGAGCCCGTTGATGGTGGCGCGCTGATAGAAATGCGAGCGGTGGGCGCTGAAAATATGCTCGCGGTTATAGGCGCGCCTGAGGAGCGTGATCGTCGAATCGGAAATGGTATAGAGCGCGAGCAGCAGCGCCGCGGCGAGATCGGTGCCCGCCACGGTGATCAGCAGGAAGGCGAGCAGGAGGCCGATCGGGAGGCTGCCGGCGTCGCCGAGAAACACCTGTGCCGGGTGCTTGTTGAAGATGGCGAAGCCGATCGTGGCGCCAAGCAACGCCAGCGCCAGGAAGCCGACACTCGCGGGCACCGTGCCGAGGGCGGCAAGAACGGCGACGCCGATCGTCATCGGCACCGCCTGCGCCGCAGTGATCCAATCGAGTCCGTCGAGAAAATTGACGGCGTTCACGAACCACACCGTGCCGATCACGAGCAGCACGCGCTCGACCAGCAAAGGAAGGAGGCTTGGAAACAGCCGCAAGTCCTCCGGCAGGCCGAAAACCATGGCGATGGCCGCAAGCGCTTGGCCGATCAGGCGCCAGGACACGGGGAGGGCGCGGGCATCGTCGGCAAGCCCAAGCACGGTGAGGCCGAAGGCGCCGGCGAGCACCGGACCGAGCGCCGTGCCGCCTTCCGCCGGACGCCACACGAGCCAACCAGCCGCGGCTACGATAAGCACGGCTAAGACTACGGCGATGCCAGCGCCTTGCGGGGTCGCTTGTGCATGGGACGACCGCGCATTGGGATGGGCGAGGAGATAGCGGACCAGCACTGGCTTCAAAAGGACGATCAGCCCTGCCGAAAGTACTGCGGCTCCCGCCACAACGCCTGCAGCGCGGGCCAGCTCCACCCAGTTCATCGGCTAGTGGAGCGTCCGGGACACCGGCTGCCACTCCTCCTTGAACGGCGTCGGATGGCCGGTGCTTCCGGGCGTGTATCCCTCCACGGTGGCGCGCAGCATGTCTTGAAGCTTAGCCTCATCCTGTCCCTGGATGGCGTCGTCGAGCCGCTCAAGCGCCGCGATCAGATCGGCATACGGCAAAATCGGCTCGGAGTTCTTGAAGATGCGGGGGTGGCTCGTGCCCGTGGTGTTCTCGCCGATCAGAAGCTCCTCATAGAGCTTCTCGCCGCGCCGTAAGCCGATGTATTCGATGGCGATGTCGCCGTCGGGATTGTTTTCGTCGCGCAGCTCGAGCCCAGACAGCCGGATCATGGTGCGGGCGAGGTCGTCGATCTTCACCGGCGTGCCCATGTCGAGCACGAACACCTCGCCACCGCTCGCCATGGCGCCGGCCTGGATCACGAGTTGGGCGGCCTCGGGAATCGACATGAAATAGCGGATGATCTCGGGGT
>Ga0307444_1000563_pt1 | contig 17585 bp, 14 predicted proteins | sample SalMarSW160340MG_FD_202145 | JGI IMG/M metagenome (GOLD analysis project Ga0307444, IMG submission 202145) | Salt marsh sediment microbial communities from the Plum Island Ecosystem LTER, Massachusetts, United States - SW1603-40 | ecosystem: Environmental > Aquatic > Marine > Intertidal zone >...
GCTCTGCCTGAAGAACCTGTTCGGGCTCCCGCCGATGCCGCCGCTTGGGCGAGCCAGGGTCTATTTCCACCACATCATCCGCCTGCCTTACGTGCTGGTCGATCTGGGACGGATCGTCGATCCCGCGCTCAACATCATCGACGGCCTGGTCGGACAGTCGGGCCGGGAGTGGGGCGGCGAGGGGCGCGTTGCGGACACGCTTGTCGCGGGCGACCACGTGGTCGCCACCGACGCCTGTGGCGCTTACCTGATGGGTTTCGATCCGCTGGCCGATTGGCCCAGCCAGCCCTTCGTACGCGATCGCAGTGCGCTGCGCGTTGCTGACGAGACGGGCTATGGCAATCTGTCCCGGATCGATTTTCAGTCAGAGTCACGGGCGCCAGTGGCCTCGTTTCGCACGGTCGAGACGGACACACCCGAGACGGTGGGCGCGTGGCGACGCTCGACCTGCGAGCAGGCGCTCACCTATCGCGACCACCAGCGTGAATTCGTGGCCCGGTATGCGGGCCAGTACATCCTGCTGCAGGATGGCGAGGTCAGGTGGCACGACAGGCAGAGCGAGTTAGCCTACAGCCGGCGCGTGTTGGCGGGTGCGAACCCGCAGAGCGCGATGTGGCTCAAGTATGTAGACCCCGAGGAAGCGGAAGGGGAACATTTTGCGGTCTATGAGAAAGAGCTGGCAAGGCTCGAGGCCGCGCTGCCCTCGGCGGTCCTCAAGCCCTAATCTGCTACACGCCGGAGACTGGCGTCAGACCATCTCCACAGGATTGTATGTGGCCTGTAACCGTGGACGATCGTCTGTTCGGCTACTTGGGCAGTGGAAGATCCACTGTCTCGCGCCCCGGCGTGCGAGGCGCGCGTGCACTTGCCACGCCAGTCGGGTCATCTGCAGTGAGCCGTTCCGTTGTCCGCCGTTTCGAGGTGCCGCCGACACTGGTAGATATAGGTCATCAAAAGGCCCGGGGCGCTAATACTGAACGTCACCCAGGCTGTGTCGATGCCATAGCGAGTTGTGATTGTCCACCATCCAGGCAAAGACAAAGCTACCGAAGCGAGGGGCATGATCGGGCCCCAGATCGTGGGCAGGATTTGGATAAGATCGTAATCGTGAACGAGGGGATTGATTACAGAGCTTGCCAAGAGGAGAACATCAAGGGAATGGCTGTTTCCCTTCAGTTTCCAGACGACCGCCATCACTGCGACGCCAAGGACAAACCAGAGAAGCCAGATACCCGGGAGGGCAGGGCGAGGATTGCATAGACCGAACTACCGCGGCCTATGCATCCCGGTCTCCAGGCTGCAAGTGCGGTGCACCAAGCGACTCTCCACCGTCTTGCCTGGGCATCTGACGCGTGCAGGTATGAGTGGCAGATAGACCGCTGACCCGCCGTATGCGTCTTGCTTTGGTGACCGGCTCGGTACCCGCCCATCCGCACGCATTCCCCTCGTTTTTGCTGTTGCAGAACGGCTGCATAATGACATTGTACCACACTCTGGTGGGAGCGGATCAGGGTGCTGCTGGCAATCTGACAATCCTGTTCCGCGACGCAGCGTGAAGCCAGCATCAACCTTACGTGCCCAGCACGGTATGCGCATCTCGCTACCCCTCAGTCGCCCGGCGGCCGGAGGAGTGACACAGTCCCCGCGGACGCGTCCGGTGTCAGGATGTGCTATGCGCGGGCCTCTCGCGCAATCGTCCATTCCTTCACGATCTCCCGATGCGCGGTCACTTCCTCCAGGAACGACCGCCTGAAGCTTTGGTCACCGATCTTTGCCGCGCACTTCTGGAGCGATCGGTAGGCCTGGTCCAGGAGCTCCTCGGCGTGGGGGTCTTGACTGGCACATAGAACGCGGTAGCAGGTCAGATACACCAGGAATGGCTCTTCGGTGCCCTCGAGCGTGCCATTCTCTAGATGACGCAGGATCTCTCTTACTTTGGCCTGGGCCTGAGCCGACTCCCCCAGGGCTAGGAAGACGCGCGCCAGCCCGGCGAGGGCCTCCATGGCCTGACCGGGCTGGCCGAACTCGCGACGTAGGGTTAGGGCTTGCTGATAGGCGCCAATCGCTTCACTGAAGCGCCCAAGTCCGGCGAGAGCGTGGCCCAAGACGCTCAAAGCAAAACCCTGAGCAGAACGCGTGCCGACCTCTTGGGCAATGAGCAGTGCCTCGTAGCAGCTCTTCACGGCGGCCTCGTGATCCCCTAGGTGGTGCAAGAGAAGACCTAGATAGGCGAGCCAGAAGCTCTGGCGTCCGCGGTCGCCGATCTCGCGATCGATAGCCATGGCCTGCTCAATGCACGCCTTGGCCCCGGCATAGTCGCCTGGCCTGATCAGGATCCCACCCGTATTGCCGAGTGCCACGCTCTTTCCTCCGCGGCGCCCGATCTCGTCGCAGATGCGTAGCCCCTGCTCGAAATAGGCTATGGCCGCGGTTAGCTCCTCCTGGCATGTGGCAACAGCACCGAGGTTGTTGAGCAATCTGCTCTCTCCCAGTCGATCGCCGATCTCACGACTGATGTGCAGTGCCTCCTCGAGATGGATCCTGGCTCTGGCATAGTCGCCTTGTTCAGTGGCAACTATTGCGAGGTTGTTTAGCAGTCTGCCCTCGGATCGCCGGTTGCGAGTCTCACGATGGAAGAGAAGGGCTTGCTCGTAATAGGCTGTGGCCTGGCCATAATCGCCCTGCTCATCAAAGATATTGCCGAGAGTTGTCAAGGCACGAGCTTCCACGGAGCCTAGCCCAGCCTCTCGGGCCATAGCAACAGCTCGCTCGAGCCGGCTTCGGGCTGCATCATAGTTCGTCTGACGCCAGAGCGCTGCTCCCCAGCGCAGATAGCCCGTTGCCTCGCTGCGCGTATCTTGAGCTCTTTGGGCCAAACGGATCGCTTCCTGGGATGCTGTGATCGCTGCCGGGTAGTCGCTGGTCAGTTGGCACAAGTTGGCCCGACGCAAGGCTACCTCAGCCCTTTGCCGGCTGTCGTCCAGCGTCTCAGCCAGCTGCTCGATCGCAGCCAGGTCCCGACGCTGGTGATCGCGTTCACCCAGTAGATCGTATACCTCCTCGCGGGCCAGCAAGAGGGCATAGCGTTCGGCCAGATTCCCCTCTGGCATCAGATCGAGCGCCTGGGCAAAGTAGTCGAGCGCCTCTGCGTTGGCATAGTGAGCTGCAGCTTGCTCTCCAGCTCGACGCAGATAGTGGCTGGCCCTCTCGGCCAGGCCGGCCTCCCGGAAGTGCCTGCCCAGCTGCGCGGCGATCTCGGTCACCTGATCCCCGTACAGCGCCTCCAGCGCCGTGCCGACGTCCTGGTGCAGGTAGGTCCTCTCCGCCGCGTCGAGGTTGTCATAGAGGTACTTCTGAAAGAGGTTGTGGCGAAAGCAGTAGGAGGACAACGCCTGCAGACCTAAGCGGCGGATGCCCTGGGAGACAACCAGGTGGTGCTGTCGGTCCAGCTCGGCGCTCAGCCGGCGGACAAGGCCCCGCTCCTCTACCTCCCGGACGCGGGCGATGACCTCCGCCGTGAGCTCTTCCCCTTCCACGCTCCCGACGGTCAGGGTCTCGCGCAGTTCCGCCTCCAGCCGGCCGATGCGCTCCTCGATCACCCCTTCGACGCGCGGTGGGAGGGCATCCCAGTCCAGTGCTGGGCCCTGAACCCAGCAGCCTTGGGCGTCTAGCTCCAGGTCTCCCTGCTCCTGCAAGTCGCGCAGCAGTTCGACGGCGAACAGCGGGTGCCCGCCGGTGTGCTGGACCAGGGCCTGGCGAAAGCCTTCGCCCAGACGATTGGGCTCCAGGTCGAGGAGGGCGTCGACGAACGGCCGGGCCTGGTCCCGTTCTACCTGGTCGAGGTCGATCCAGATGCCGCCATAGTAGCGCTTGAACTCGGCGAGCACCTTGTCCAGCGGATGGTGCTCACCGCCACGTCCCAGCTGCACCTCCTCTGGGCGGTAGGCGCCCAGGACGAGGATGCGGCTCTCGGCGATGCGTCGACCGAGGTGAAAGAGCAGGCTGATGGAGGCGCTGTCCGCCCACTGCAAGTCGTCGAGCACCAGGACCAACGGTCTTCTCTTGGCCAGGGCCTTGAGCACGTTGGTGTACTGCTCAAAGATGTGGCTCTGCTCCAGCGCGGTTCGCGCCGGGCCAGTGGTTCTGCGCTCGACGAGCTGCTGGAGTTTGTCTAGCCAGCCGGCCTGCTCGAGGACGAACTTGCCGGCTTTAGTGACCAAGCCGGCCCCCGGCACCAGGGTGTTGATCAGGTCGGGGCCGAACTCCATCAGGGCTTCACACGACCACCGGACTAGCCCCTGCAGGCGGCGGGCGTTCCTGGCGCTCGTCGCGCCGCGGGCGAGCCTGGCCTCGACATCGCCGGTGAGTTGGGCCAGGATCTCACGGAAGGGCAGGTAGGGGTCGCCGATGCCGGTCTGGGCGTTGCAGTTGCCGACGACGGTGACCAGCCCACGGTGGGCTGCGTCTGCACGGCGGGTGAACTCGGTCAGCAGAGCTGTCTTGCCGGAGCCGGCCTCGCCGACGACGAAGGCGATCTGTCCGTAGCGTTGCAGGGCCTGATCGAGGAACGAGCCCAGTTGCTCCAACTGCGCCTGTCGGCCGACGAACCCCTGCTGAACCACTGTACACCTCCTCATCAAGCACACGGCTCTCCCTTGCCGGGCGACCGAATCCGTTCCTCCGCGCGATCCCGCCCACAGTATCTGCTGCCCAGTGGGGCACGAGATAGGTTTGTCGAGGACGAGGACAGGTAACGGGTCTCAAAATGCTTGTATGCTAGGCAGGCAGGCTTCACTGACGAGAACCTGGCCTGACCGGGTAGGGGACAGGTGTGAGATCTGGGCGATGGTTGGCGGCCGGTGATCGATCCGGCTTCTATTATAGCACAACTCGATCAGAAATGGGTCAGGGGATCAAGAGCTCGCTATCAAGCCGATGACCCTCGCACGAAGGCGGAGGCCTATCCTACCGAGCCCCGCTTCCCAGACGTGGGGATGCCTGGCGGCGGGAGTTGTGCCTGCCTCCTTCTGCCGGGCTGCCAAAACTGCCCATCAACGGGCCTGAGATGCGCTTCCGGTGGCGCAAGTCTGAGCAACTGCGCACCATGCCCGGCAGGCAGCGGCACTCGCCAGGGAGATCGCGATCCCAGGACCCGCAAGCACGTGTCCCGCCAAGTGTTGGAATCTACCGCGATCCGTGATATGATAGGGCACAAGCAGACAGGTCGTGCGGGAGTGGGTCGATGAAGGTCAGGGTGTTCGGCACGCTGCGTATAGTGGTGGGAGACCAGAAGTACGTAGAGGTGCGCGTGGCGGACGGCGCCAGCGCACGCGAACTATTGGATCAGCTCATCCTTGCCTATCCCGGCCTGAAAAAGAAGGTCCTCCGCCAGGGGGGAGAGCTCCAGGGAGGGGTGGGTATCTTTGTCAATGGCCGCTCAGTCCGCTTCCTGGATGGCCTGGACACCGCCATCCACGAGGGGGACGAGGTGGCCCTCTTCCCCCCCGTCGGCGGCGGGTAGAACGGACATCTGCAGATAACGCAGATTTCACAGAACGCCTTGCATCCCGTGAAACCTGCGTCATCTGGGTTCACATGATGCCCAGCTCGGCCAGCTTGTCCTCGGACACCACGCCGTTCACCCAGCCCCGGAAGGTATAGTACTCTTCCAGCATCTTGTCCAGCTCGCAAACCGACTGGGAGGCCGGTCCGGTGCCCGGCTCGACCAGGAAGCGCTGGGGCAGCGTGTCGGAGCCCTCGCGGAAGCCGTTGAGGTTGTTGTAGTAACGCTCCAGGTTATAGATCCGCTCCCCGGTTTTGAGCAAGCCGTCGGCATCGAGCGGGATGCCGGTCATGCCCGAGTAGATGCGGGCATATACGTCGAGCGGAATGGCAAACGTGCCAAACTTGCACATGTCGGCGCTGTCGGTAAAACCGTACACGTTCTGGAAGATGGCTACCAACTGTCCCTTGCCCTCCCAGGCCAGAGGGTCGGCGACGCTCTCTTCACCCAACACCCAGCCAACCACCTCGGCTGCCGGGGTGTAGCCGCGTAGGTGGCACGCGCCGCGGTTGGAGGTGGCATAGCCGATGCCCATGCCCTTGATGCCGCGCGGGTCGTAGGCCGGGATCGACTGCCCCTTGACGCTCATCGAGATCTCAGGAGCTCCCCACTTGGCCGCCGCCTGGGCTGGCCCCTCCGCCAGATCGTCGCCGATCCCCTGGCGCAAGGCGATATCCTCGATGAGGTCCATCATGGCGTCCGTATCGGCCCAGGCGAGTCCTTCGACCAGGCCCTTCTCGGTGGCTTCCATGGTCATCGCCAGCGCGTTGCCGCACTCGATCGTATCCAGGCCGTAATCGTTACAGCGGTCGATCATGGCGGCGATCGCCTGGATGTCGTCGTTGTCGCACATGGCCCCAAAGGCCCAGGCCGACTCGTACTCGACGCTCTCCATGTGCAGCCCGGTGTACTTGCCCGAGGTGATCTCGATCTCCTTCTTGCAGGCCACAGGGCAGCCGTAGCAGGAGGTGCGCTTGACCAGGATCGTCTCGGCCACCGCCTCCCCGCCAATGGCATCTGCCTGGGCAAAGACCGAGCGTTGAGCGTTCCGCGCCGGCAGGCCACCGATCTCGTTGGCCATGTTCATGAGCACGTTCGTGCCGTAGGTGTGCAGGTCGCCGTCCTTGGGATCGGTCGTCGGCACCTGGCGCAGCTTGGCCAGCGCGTCCCGGGTTGCCTGTTGGAAGGTCTCGGCGTCCGCTGGCTCGGGCATGTCCGCCCGCGCTCCCTTGATGACGATGCATTTCAGGTTCTTGGAACCGCCCACAGCGCCGGTGCCGTTCCGGCCCGCAGCACGATTCTCGTCATTGACCCAGCATGCCAGGTGAACCAGCTTTTCCCCGGCTGGCCCAATGCTCATCACTGCTGTGTCGTCGCCGTACTTTTCGTGCATCAGTTCGACGATCTCGTGCACGCCTTTGCCCCACAGCGCCGAGGCATCGTGCAGGGTAACTGTGCCTTTCTCGACATAGGCATAGGTGGGGCCGGGGGCTTTGCCCCGGAACACCAGGCCGTCGAAACCGGCCCACTTGAGTTTGGCCCCGGTCGACCCGCCCATGTGCGAGTCAGCGCAGGTGCCGGTGAGGGGCGATTTGGTGACCACGCACACCCGGCTGTTCATGGGTGCCCGCGTGCCCGTCAGTGGGCCGACCATGACGCAGAAGATGTTGTCCGGCGACAGGGGCTCCACGGCGGGGCCGTTGTCGAACAGGAACTTGACCCCCAGCCCGCGACCGCCGACGTACTTGAGCACATCCTCCTCGTTGAGCGGCTCGTACTGGATCGCGCCAGTACCGAGGTCAATCCGTGCGATCTTGTTGGCGTAACCTCCGAATGCCATTGTGCACCTCCTCGTGCGTTGCGTAGAACGTGAGAAGCCAGTCAAACAACCGGTGAGGGGATCAGAGGAATCACCGACTTGTCTGCTATTATAGCACAGATCGGTGGGCAGTGGGGACGGAGATCCTTAAAACTGAGATGGTCTGCCGCGCGCTGGCCGATCGTCTCTTTGTCGGTGACGATCATGTCGCCGCGCTCCCTCTTGGGGCCGATCATGGCCTAACCGGAACGTCGGCGAGGAGAGTGCGTGCCAGGTCGACGTCGCTGGCCAAGATAGCCTCGTAGGCCTGGTCCAGGCGCGCGTTGATGTCGGCGTTGCCGGCGTATTGGTTGCGCAGCTCGAACAGCTGCAGCGGCAGCCGCAGGTCGTCCGCAGTGAACGCAAAACCGGCCCCGTCGCTTGCGCGCCGCGTCTCCTGGACCATCTCCAGGTATCGATAGCCGTCTTCTTCGGTAGGCTCGATCTCTGTGCTTTCGCCATAGTCGTTCCAGGTGATCAACTGGATCACGTCTGGGCGTTGGTCGAGCGCCATCTGCATCGTGAGGCGGAACGTTTTCCCCTCCTGCGGGTCCAGGTAACGCGATTCGTCGGCGACCCCTGCCTCCTTGTAGATGTCCTGGAAGCCGGGGAACGCACCTGCCACCAAGTACTCCCAGCGCTCTGCCTTTCCGTAAAAGGTCACCAGGTAGTTCTCCAATGCCTCCTGGCTCAGCACCCCGTCCCGGCCAGCCCACATCGGCGGCCAGGGATAGCTCGACAGGCTGGCTGACTCGGTGTGTCCGTCCAGCGTGATCAGGGCGGGTCGGGTATCCAGCACGGAGAACAGCGTGTCCCAATCCGAGGCACTCTTGAAATACTGGGGGCCAAAGACAAACAGCACCGGCCGATCGAGAACCTTGAGATAGGCATCGTCCTGGAACCAGGTGTCCTGTAGGTAGCGCATCACGCCCTGCGCGTGCGCATAGACCTCCTCGACGGGCAGATGCTTGTTGTCGACCATGTGCTTGATCGTCTGGTCCTCGTAGCAGATGGCAAAGCGCAGCCCGGCCCTCTTGACGTGAGTGAACAGCTTGTTCGTGGCCGCATTGAGCACGCCATAGTCCCAGAACGGTTCCGTGCCATACCAGTCTACGATCACGCCGTCGATACCGCTCAGCCGCATCAACAAGACCTGGTATTCCAGCAGCGTATCGTCGCTCGAATCGTATGGCCCGGTCAAGGGGAGGTGATACGAGGCAATGTCCGGACGCCCGGTCTCGTCCCTTCGGGAAGGGCTAAAGTGATCCATTTTCCAATGCCAGCCCCAGTAACCGCTCACCGAGGGAGTCTGGTACCACGGCATATAGTGGGCCATCAGCAAGGGGCGCTCGGGCTCCGGGATGCTCGATGCCGGCACGTCGGAGGCGGGCGCCGTGGTCGCTGCCGGTGGAGACGGGAGCGGCGTTGCCGTAGGAGAGGGAAGGGCAGTCGCCCTTGAGGCTCCGCAGCCGGCGAGGAGCAGCACGCTAACGGCAAGCACACACGTCTTGAGGCTCAACGCGTCACTCCCTCCGTAGGTTCCATTGCCGAGATCCGAGACTCCATAATACGTGGCGGCACTGCCCGTGATTGGGGCAAAGGTTATCCATAACAGCTGGTTGATGGCGACGACAAACATGAACGCAAGCAGCACGACCCATCGATAACCATAGATTCTGAGGTCAGTCTGTTCCATCGGGCAAAACGTCCTGCCAATAAGCTGATCTGGAAAGGGCTAACGCTTCCACACCGTGGTACGCTCTAGCATCGCGCAGATTTTCACATTCCTCTCCGCTAAAGTGACGTGATCCCCATTCTTTGGACACTTTTGGCGGGTATCCATTGAGCATAATTACCCCCAACTTGACCTGAGATGATACTGAGAAACCATCCTGCACCGCTGTCGCTCAAGACGAGTATGAAACCCACAATGAACGACACGGCTGCAGCTGACCATAGCCAGGCTCTTTGACGGTTGTGCATCGGGAACTCGTTTCTCTTTCTCTGCCAGAAGACGCATCTGTGCTCTTGCGGGTGAGGGTGTTGGAGACCGCCTAACGGCCTCGAGTTAAGTTGCCTGGCGAAAATGGTTGTCGTGTTCGCGAGCCATCTTGGCTAGGCAGATTGCGCGGCGCGCGCGGCCCCGACGACGCGATCCACTAGCAAGTCCAGGTACAGAGGATCCGCCGCCCCGCCGCTCAGGTAAGAGGCCCCAGCCGCCGGAGCTGCATGGTCGTGTGTCGCGGCAACGAACACGTGCTTTCCTGGGACGCCGGCCTTACGCTCGCACGCATCGCGGATCCGCAACAGCAACGTCCGATCGACGAACGTGAGATCGCAGCAGATCAGCGCGACCTCTGTCTCGCCATCCGACAGGGCCACCGCGTGACATAGCAGATCATCATCTGCCGCTCCACGCCGGTAGGTCGTGCCAAAGTAGGTACGTAACTCGTTCCGGGGTGTGATACTGGCCATCGCGGCCCCGACCCGGATCAGATCGATGTCCATGCTACCTCCATACCGGATGGTCAGTTGGCGGTCAGCGACGCTGCAGCTCGCCTACGTGCGCCACCACCTTTTGGAACGCGGCCACGACGTCGGCCATATCTTCCACCGTCGCCGGAGGATGTACCTTGAGCTCGATGTTCTGCCGGTCGCACGCCTGTTCGGCCACCGGGCACATCCCATCCTCGTACCTCGGTCGCTCATCGTCGGGCGCACGATAGTACGGGCAGCTGAACGGGCAGCCGTGTCCGTACGCATTCTGGACCTGAAACGTGTGGTGTCTGTAGAGCGGAGTGTAGATCAGAGGCAGGCGGATGCCCTCAGCCCGTGCTGCTTCGACAAAGCGGTCGCGGCTGATCCCCAGCTCCTTCTCGGCACAGCGGATCACATAGTTATAGTAGACGGCCTTTGTGTCCGGCCGAACGGCTTGGGGTGCCAGCCCGCACAAGCCAGCGAGCTCCCGATCCAGGTACCGGGCATTCTCGATGCGCATCTCGTTCTGCTCGTCCAATCGCCGCAGGCGCACGCGGCCGATCGCCCCGTGCAGCTCGGTCATCCGGTAGTTGAAGGCCAGCGGGAGCTGGCCAAAGCTGCGAAACGCTCTGGCCTTGCTGGCCAGCCCCTCGTCGTTCGTGATCACGATGCCGCCCTCGCCGAGGGAGAGATTCTTTTTCTGCTGAAAGCTGAATGCCCCCAAAGGCCCGATCGTGCCGACCTTGCGGCCGTGGTATTCCGCCCCGTGCGCGTGAGAGCAGTCCTCGATTAGGGTGAGACCGTGCTCCTCTGCGACCGCCATCAGGCCGTCTAGGTCAGCGGGGTACCCGTTCATGTGTACGACGATCAGGGCCTTGGTCCGGGGCGTGACCTTGGCCTTGACCTCATTGGGATCGAGGCCCAGGGTATCCGGCTCGACGTCGGCAAAGACGGGGATCGCGTTCTGCATCAACACACTCGTGGCCGTCGACAGAAACGTGTAGGGGGGCACGATCACCTCGTCCCCAACGCCAACGCCACATGCCGCCAGGGCGGTGTGCAGCGCGGTCGTGCCGTTGCTGGTGGCCACGCCAAATCGGGCTCCACAATAAGCGGCAAACTCGGACTCGAACGCGTCCACCTGATCTCCCATGGCGGCACACAGATGGCCGCTGCGGATGACGTTCGTCGCCGCAGCGATCTCTTCTTCGCCACGCACGGGGTACAGTGGAAAGGGCTTTGTCCTGATAGGCGTTCCACCGAGCAGTGCGAGCTCGGACATTGGCATCCCTCCTTCTGCCTTGAACGTGCATACAGGCCTATCTTGCTTCAGAAGCACGTGTGGTCCCATGACCACACGATATGAGCCGCACGGCGGGAAACGATCTGCCTGTCGATACAGACCACGAGATATGGGCTAACGGAAGTAGAAGGCGCGCCGGCCAAAGAACCGGGCCGCACTGAATGGGGAGCCTCGTGACGATCCGTAGATAGGCAGGGTCCCGTCAGGTCGGACGAGCACAGTGTTCACGAGTTGCGCGATCGACAGTCCAAGTGAGGAGGAACCACTCGGAATGGATTGGGCAGACTATACTACGGACGAGGGATCGCGTCAAGGTCGTCTGCCGTGGGTGGTATGTCTTTTGCCTCTCTGTAACGTTCAACACGGATCCGCGCCGTGAGGCCGTGGGCCAGCATGTGCTCGGCATGGCACTGCTGCTCCGTGACCTCACCGGTCCGCCGGCTTGCGGCGGGTGTCATCCGCTGGTAGGTCACTGTCTTGAGGAACTTGCCTACCCACAACCCTCCCGTGTAGCGCGCTGCCCGTCCGGTCGGCAGGATGCGGTGTCCCCAGACACTATACCAGTCCCGACCACTCGCAGTGTGCCCTCGTTCCCATTCAGGCGCAAGCGAAAACAGGTGGCATCGGGCAAAGTGAAAGGGCCAGTACACGACTCGCTGGCCCTCTCTGTTCCCGCTTGCGTTTCCTGCCTAGGACCGATAGGCTCGGCGCAACCGATGCCGACAAGGGATCAGCTTGACTTGCCCTCCGTCACCTGGGGACCTGAGTAACGATCAGTCTGCCCGGTGTCCTCTGCCAAGCGGTCGATCCGCGGGCCCGAGACGCGGTTCTGGAGTGTTGCAGCCCAACAAGGCACGCCTTGCTTCTCAGTGCCTTGTTGGTGATCTTGAGGTAGGGCAGGATCGACCATCCCGGTTGGCCACAGGGCTTCGCCTATGTGGGACGGGCCACCGCAGGAGTACCGCCGCAGGCTAGAACTCTATATAGGGCTCTGACTCGATCTGCGTAAAGGAGGACGGTGGGTACCTGGCCAGGGCTGCGTCGTCCAGGTCCGCACCCCAGCCCGGGCCATCAGGTGGGGCGCCGCATCCATCTGCGATGATCAAGGGTCGGGTCAATACCTCCTGGTACACGTCCAAAGAATTGAGAAAAAGCTCCTGCATGTGGCAGTTCGGTATGCCCATATCCAGGTGCAGGCTGGCCACCGTCGAGATAGGCCCGTTGGAGTTGTGGGGCGCAAGTGTGACATAGTACGTTTCGGCCATAGCGGCAATCTTTTTCAGTTCCGACAGCCCGCCAGCGTGGCAGATATCCGGCTGGATGATGCCGACAGCATTCTGCTCAAGCAAGGCACGGAACTCCCAACGCGTGTACAGCTCCTCACCCGTGGCCACAGGAACGCGCACCGAGCGCGCAAACGCTGCCATAGCATCAGCGTTGTCGAAAAGAATGGGTTCTTCCAGCCAGGCGATGTCCAACGGCTCCAGTTTCTGGGCTACCCGGCGGGCACTCCAAGCATTCAGGCGCCTACGGACGTCGACGGCTATCTCGATACCTAGCCCCACTGCATCGCGCACGGCGCGGACCAGATCCACTCCGCGGGCGATCCGTTCCGGTGTGATGACCTGCGGACCGTTGAAGGGATACAGCTTGAGGCAGCGGTACCCCCGCTCCACAACCGCTCTGGCGCACTCGGCGTACCAGGCCGCTTCGCTCTGTGCGCCCCCAAGTTCTGCAGTCAGCCAGCCATTGGCATAGAGCGGCACACGGTCCCGCACCTTGCCACCCATCAGTTCGTAGACTGGTACACCCAGGGCCTTCCCCTTGATATCCCAGAGCGCAAGGTCGATGGCACTGATGGCGCTGAGCGTGACGGCGCCGCCCGTCCAGGTGACGCGGCGAAGAAGCGAGGTCCAGATGTGCTCGATCTGGAAGGGGTCCTTACCGCGCAGGTAGGCGCCAAAGTCCTGCAGCTCGGCTGCCAGGGCTGCATCCTTGTACTGCAGACTGCCTTCGCCGATCCCAGAGATGTTGCTGTCGGTATGGATCCGCACAAAGAGCCAGTTGTTGTCCGGCTCTGTGGGCGCTTTCATGCGGAGGACTTCCAAGTCGGTGATCTGCACGGCTGCTCCTTTCGCTGTACGCTACGGCTTTCCTTGGTCAACCTCATCTGTGAGCGTGCACTGCACGATCGGTGCCTGGTCAGGCGAACCGAGGCGTCCAGTCCGCTCTTGCCAGGGCAGCTCGGACGTTATCTATCCGATTTGTCTCCTCACGTGGCTGGTATTGCGCCGGTAGAGTGACGTAGCGATTGATGTGCAGGCGTGGCGCCGATAAGCAGCCCCTCAGCGTGACCGCGCTGACCGGAACCGGTCTGAGCCGCGCGTGCGGGCTGTGGGTAGCGTCGACGACGATGCACTGTGGGTTGTGTGGCATCAGCGCACCCTCCTCGTGGGAACGGCGTGGCACCATCGTACATCCCTGACGCGCTCTGTGCCAACAGGTCCCCGAAGTTCAGTGGGATTCCTCTTTATGCTTAGCGATGAATGTCTCTCCGTGTGTCATCAGCTCGTCATAGTCATCGGGGGCATCCAACTCGCGCAGCAGTTGCTGGGTACGGCCCCGTAAACGTTGGTCAGCTCTCGGCTGGCCCTGAGCGTGCCACGCCTCAAGTGTGAGGTTGTCGAAAACGTCACTGCGATGGTACGCATCCCTGAAGCGATCCAGCGTGCTCTTTGACGTCAGAAAGCTGCCACCGGGCCCAGCCGACGCTATATCTCGCTCGGATTCGAGCTTCCGATCCAGCGGAAAGCCGCGTGCAAAACGGCGCGCCTGGGAGATCGCCTCGTTGGCCAAGACCATTGCGGCAGGAGAGAACGCTTTGGAGCCCAAGACGTCGCCCACAAAGGGAACCAGCCCTACTTTGCCCAGGCAACTGGTCAGGTGATTTACCCACTGGTGAGCAGCGGTCAGCAGGTCTGGTCCCCAGCCTATGCCACTGCCGCTGGTGCCGCAGTGGGGCACGCCGTACCAGTTCATCATCTCGGCGCAGGCCAGATTGAGGACATAGCTGCTCGCGTCGTAGAAGCTACCCATGCCCTGCATATCAAAGAACGCCGGCAGCGCACCAAGGATCACCGGCGTGCCTTCTCTGAACACTTGCGCCAAGGTTAGCCCTGCCAGCAGCTCTGCATTTAGCAGGACCATCGCTCCGTCAGGGGTGATCGGGGTCGTTGCCCCCGCCATCCCATAGCTGGAGAAGATGAGCGGAAGTCCTCGCTCGGCGGCAAGCACCATCTTTGTCGCGGTGCCCGTGTTCAGGACGAGTGGGGTGATTGGATTGACGTAGGGCAACACGAATGGGCGCGGGGCTAGGTCGCCGGTGAGGTTTTCCACCAGATCGAGCACCGCCGCAAAGCGCGCCTCATTCGAGACGAGGACCACAACAGGCTTGGTGGTATTGGCGATCGTGTCCAGGGTTGCGTACAGGTCACTCACATCAGGTGCTACGTCTTGTGGGACGCCCACGGTCGAGATGACGTCAAAGCCAGGCAGTGCATGGCCCAGCCGGACCACGCTGCGCATGTGCTTCCTGGCAAAGGGCATGAGGCTGTCGTCCGCAGGGTCCTGGTAGTAGAGGGTGGTCACACCAATGCCAAAGCGCGCGCGGTCATGGCCCAGCCGGAAGGCAAGATCGCCCCGTCGATCATAGATGTCCACGTAGGAGGGAGCTGCGTTGAGCGCCCAGTCGACCAGTTCGCGGGGAAAGCGCACGACCCCGCTATCGGCGTCTTGGATCGCGGATGCCCCGACAAGTAGTTTCCTGGCATGCGCCGAGTCGACGCGGACGCCTATCGAAGCCAGGATGCGCGTGGAGCGATCGTGGATCTGGGCCATTTGCGCCCGGCTCAGAACCTCAATGCGCGGCTGAACCCAGTTCGCGTCATGCATCGCCGCCGGTCTCCAGGAGCCCGTATCCCGCGGACCAGACCATCTTGTCCTGCTGGATCAGGACGAGGCCGATCCCGGGCGCCCGATAGTGCGCCAACCTTTCGCGCAGCTTCAGTGGCCGCTGTGGGCGCCCCTGGATGCGGTTCGCCGGGAGCAGGCCACCCTCAACTGCCTGTATCGCGTTTCCGAGATCGGTCATTGCCGTCCTGCTTTTCCTCGGACTCGTGGGAGCCGAGACTGCCCTTCCCGTTTCTGCCGGTCTGACCCGCCTACTGCGACAGTCACGTCCTCACTTACGCTATCGCGCCGGCAGGTCTGCCGGCAGCTTGCACTCTAGGCAGGCGACGTTAAAGCGCCAGTGGGTCTCCTCGGTGTATTCCTCGCCCCAGATGTGTAACGTGGGGCGGCCCACGGTACTGCCCGATAGCGCCAGGGGGATCTGTCTCTCGCCGCTTCCCTCGATCGAGACGGTCTCGAACCGGCCCGTCTTGTCGCACAGACAGCTCGGGCAGCAGACGCCGCCGCCCTCCAGCCGGAGCTCGACCCAGCCCTCTCCCTCAAAGATCCAGCCACCCGCAGTGCTGTCGTAGCGCATCGAGCCGTCGGTGATCTGGCCCCGGAACGTCCCCGCTGCCTCCCCGAACCGCTCTACACCGAACCCGTGGATGTCGCCGACTAGCGTGCCTTCGAGGGCACCGGTCACTTTGTCGTGGTCCAGGTCAAAGTCCAGCCAAAGCTCCAGCGTCTCGATCTCGGTCTCCATCGGCCTGATGCAAAAGAGGTCGAACGTGCAGAGGAGGCTCGGGTCGATGACTTCGCTTCCAAAGGTGTGCCAGGTTGCGGTGCCAGGCTTGCCCTCGTACGTCCACGCCAGTGCGTCCTCGGGGGAAGCAGGGGGATAGGAAACGTGCATCGAGATCGTGCCGATCGCCGGCCCGCCTGCCGACTGCGTGTATCGCTCCTGAGCATCTGCCAACGCCTCCTCCCACAGCGAAACGAGCTCCTCGTCGCTCAGATCGGAGGTGGAGATGCCGCGGGCGAGCAACGTTTCCAGGGCCATCTTGCGCAGGTAGATGTAGGTGCGGTCGGAGCGATCGATGCCCAGGCGGTCCATCGCCTCTGCGACCGCGGCGTTCACGCGACGCAGTTCCGCACCACGCGCAAGTGCTGTGGCGACCGCATTGCGGGTCATGTTCTTGTCCGTGCTGAACTCCTTGAGCTTTTCCTGGATCACCTTGTCGCGCGCGGCGCTGCGCACCGGGATGACGACGGTGCCTTGGTCGCGCACCCGCTGCACGGCCTGGTTGAGCGAGTCCTGGGTGGATTGCAGGGTCTTGGCGGCCTGGCGCGCCTCCTCCTGCAACTGCTTGACCTCCTCAGGCTTGGCCAGGTCGGGAAGGTCTTGCTGTAGCTGGGCCAGGCGTCCATCCAGGCGCTCCAGCTCCTTGCGCACGGGAGCAAGGAGGGCACCGGTGAGCTCTTTCTTGTCGATGCGCGCGATCAAGCGCTGCGTCGCCTCGCGTGCCTTGCTGAGGAAGCCGAGGTCGGCCTTGGCGGCGAGTTGGTCGATGCGGAGGACGCCGTCCTCGAGGTAGCCGCGCGTGGTGTCAAAGGCCTCGTTGACCTCGCCGAGGGTTTCCTGGAATTTACGATGGGCAAGGATGCGGGGCACGAGGCGATCGAGAACCTCCTGGCCCATGGCGCGGTGGAAATTGTTGCGCGTGATGCGCGTCATGCGGTCCTTGAGCTCTATGTACTCTTGCCTGCGGATGGTATTGAGCGATCGGGCCTGCACGTAGGTGTGCCCGTCGATGGCGCGCATGCGCAGCAGTTCCTTGAGAGCCGCGTCGCGCTGGTCGGCCTCTGCGACACGGTCGTCGAGCCACTGCTGCGCCTGGTCGTACTCGATCTTGCGCGTCTCAAAGTGACTGTAGATGCGACCGGCAGGGGTGAGGCGAAAGAGCTTGCCGAGGATGGTGTGCCGGGGAAAGATGGCAACCGATACCCGTGGTACGGCGAGAAGGATGGCTGCAGCCAGGAGAATCGCCAGTGCGACACGAACCGATACACGGGTTGCATTGCGGGATCTGAGGTTCATTGGGTCACCGACTCCCCTTCGTTTGCTCTGTGCTCTGTCTCCGCGGTTTGTAGGAGGAAGCGGGGGTCTTGCCGAGAGCACAGCGCCTGCGCTCGTTCTGCACTCCCGACCGCCTACTCGGGTTCTTCGATCGCCCCTAGGGCGAGCGTCTCTACGTATTCTAGCTTGCCCCCCGCAAAGCCGAACACGATCTGTTCGCCCGCAAAGAAGGCCATGTCCTCGCCCAACTCGGGAGGCACGCTGACCTGGGCCAGTTCGCCCTCGCCCAGCAGCGCCTCAACCTGCTCCAGCGTCATATCGCCGGAAAAGTCAAGGGGACTGTACCACGTGGGCG
>Ga0307444_1000564_pt1 | contig 17549 bp, 15 predicted proteins | sample SalMarSW160340MG_FD_202145 | JGI IMG/M metagenome (GOLD analysis project Ga0307444, IMG submission 202145) | Salt marsh sediment microbial communities from the Plum Island Ecosystem LTER, Massachusetts, United States - SW1603-40 | ecosystem: Environmental > Aquatic > Marine > Intertidal zone >...
GCGATCAGGCCGAGACGTCCAAGCTGGCTGTCCTGAGTCAGGAGGCCATAGCTGATGCCCCTATTCCATAAGAGCACGAGGTCGAAGAACGGCGTGACCGTGACCGTACCCTTGGCGCCCACGTCGTAGACAAAGAGCAGCCAGAGCTTGCTCGCCTGGTCGGCCACGACCGTGAGGGCGGCGACGGTGAGCCCGAGCGGCGAGAGCGGCCCCCAAAACCATTTGCGCATGACGCTACGCCTTCGCTTTCGCGCGCGTATCGAATTGGCGCACGGCCGCCGCATCGCGCGGCGAGAGCGTCGGGAACGCGGGATCGGCACCGACCTCGCGCAGAATCTTCCAAGAGCGCGCGCATTTCGCGCCTTCGGCCCGCGCGAACACCACGGCCACGCCTTCGACATCTTCGAGCCGGAAGGCGTCGCGCGGTCCCTCTTCCGAGATCAGCGTGGCGCCGCTCGTGATGGCGATCTCGGCGAGATCGACGCCGGCGAGGCTAGAGTGCAGGTCCTCATCCGACACATAGACTTTCGGCGCTGCCTCAAGGCTCGAACCGATCCGGCCCTCCTTGCGCTCGATCTCGAGAGCACCGGTCACCACGCGGCGCACGAGGCGGACGTTGCGCCATTTCCCGGCCAACGCATCGTCGCGCCATTCGTCCGGCACGTCGGGGAATTGGCGCAAGTGCACGGAGCCCTTGTCGTCGGGGAAGCGGTTGAGCCACGCCTCCTCCATAGTGAAGCACAGCATCGGCGCGAGCCACGCGGTGAGGCTCGCGAACAAGCGATCCAAGACGGTGAGCGCCGCGCGGCGCGTCACGCTGTCATACGCATCGCAATAGAGCGCGTCCTTGCGGATGTCCAAATAGAACGCCGACAGGTCGTTGACGCAGAAATTGAGCAGCGCATGGAAAATGCGCTTGAAGTCATAAGCCGCATAGCCCTCGCGCACGAGTGTATCGAGCTCGGCGAGGCGGGCAAGCATATAGCGCTCGAGCTCAGGCATCTCGGCATAGGGCACGGTGAGGCTGTCCTCGTAGTGCGCGAGATTGCCGAGCAGGAAGCGCAGCGTGTTGCGCAGGCGGCGATAGGAATCGACGTTCGCCTTGATGATGTCGGGACCGATGCGCAGATCCTCGGCGTAGTCGGAGCTCATCGCCCAGAGCCGCAAGATCTCCGCGCCGGACTGCCGGATCACGTCCTGCGGCGCCACCACGTTGCCGAGGGACTTCGACATCTTGCGTCCGTCCTCGTCGTTGACGAAGCCGTGGGTCAACACGGTCTCGAACGGCGCGCGGCCGCGCGTGCCGCACGCCTCGAGCAGCGAGGATTGGAACCAGCCGCGATGCTGGTCGGACCCTTCGAGATAAAGGTCAGCCGGCCATTTGAGGTCGGGCCGCTTCTCCAGCACGAAGGCGTGGGTGCTCCCGGAATCGAACCAGACGTCGAGAATGTCGTCGATTTTCTCCCAAGCGTTGGGGTCGTCCACGAGGCCGTCGAGAAAGCGGGCCTTGGCGCCCTCCATGAACCAGGCATCCGCACCTTCCTTCTCGAAGGCACTGACGATGCGGTCGATCAGCTCGCCCGACGCATTAAAGTCCTGACGCGGGATAACCTCGCCAGTCTCCTTGTGCATGAACACCGTGATGGGCACGCCCCAGGCGCGCTGCCGGGACACGACCCAGTCGGGGCGTGTGTCGACCATGCCCTTGATGCGCTTCTCCCCTTGCGGCGGCACGAAACGCGTGGCGCCGATCGCTTTCAAGGCGCGGTCGCGCAACGTGTCGTCGTCGCCGATGTCGCGGTCCATGGCGATGAACCATTGGGGCGTGGCGCGGAAGATGACGGGCTTCTTGGACCGCCAGGAATGCGGATAGTCGTGCTTGTAGCGGGACCGCGCGATGAGTGCGTTGGCGCCGGTCAGCGCCTGGATTACCGCCTCGTTGGCGTCGCCGAACTTGCCCTTGTCGTCGACCACGCGCTTGCCTTCGAAGCGCGGCGCCTCCTTGGTGAAGAAGCCGGCCTCGTCGACGGTGAAGGGGATCGCCTTGTCGATGTCGCGCTCATGCAAGAGACGCTCATTCGAGGTCCACACCTCGAAATCATCGACGCCGTGGCCCGGCGCGGTGTGTACGAAGCCGGTGCCGGTGTCCTCGGTGACGTGCTCGCCGGCAAGCAGCGGCACCATGAAGCGATAGTCGCTTTGATCGCGTAAGGGGTGCGCCGTCATGGCGTGGCGCAGCATCTCGCTCGTCACGTCGCCGAGGCGCGACCAGCCTTCGATGCGCGCCGCTTGCTTGACCGTGTCGGCCAGCGCGTCAGCGAGGATCAGCCGCTCGCCGACCTTGGCCCAATTATCTTCCGGCGCCTGGGTGATCTCGTAGAGCCCGTAGCCGATCGAAGGCGAATAGGAGATGGCGCGGTTGCCGGGAATGGTCCACGGGGTCGTGGTCCAGATGATCACGTTGGCATGCTGGAGCGCTTGCGGATCCGGATTCTCGGCGCTCGCGAACATCACCGGGAACTTCACGTAGATGGCGGGGCTCTCGATCTCCTGGTACTCGACCTCGGCCTCGGCGAGCGCGGTGCGCTCCACCACGGACCACATCACGGGCTTCGAGCCGCGATAGAGCAGTCCGTTCATGGCGAACTTCATGAGTTCGCGGGCGATGGTGGCCTCCGCGTCGTAGCTCATGGTCAAGTAGGGGTGATCCCAATCGCCGTCGACGCCGAGGCGCTTGAACTCCGCGCGCTGTACCTCGAGCCAGTGCTGGGCGTAGGCCCGACATTCGCGGCGGAAGCCGATGATCGCAGCAGAGTCCGAAAAGTCGGGCTTCGCCTTCCCCTTGGCGCGGTAATTCTCCTCCTCGACCTTCCACTCGATCGGGAGGCCATGGCAGTCCCAGCCCGGCACGTAGTTGGCGTCCTTGCCCATCATGGCGTGCGAGCGGGTGACGACGTCCTTGAGAATCTTGTTCAGCCCGGTGCCGATATGGATGTTGCCGTTGGCGTAAGGCGGGCCGTCATGCAGGACGAACTTCGTCCGGCCCATGGCCTCCTCGCGCAGGCGGTCGTAAAGGCGCATCTCGGCCCAACGCTGGAGCAGCTCCGGCTCGCGCTGGGGCAGCCCCGCCTTCATGGGGAAGTCGGTCTTGGGCAGAAAGAGCGTCTCGCTCCAGTCGCGCTCGACTTGGACCTTGACCGGCGCGGGCATGGGGGCCTTGGGCGGCCGCGGAGCTTTGGCCCTAACAGCCTTCTTCGGCGCAGGCGCGGTCTTGGGCTTCGCCGCCTGTTTCGGTTTCGCGGCCTTGCCTTTCGAGACCTTCCGTCTCCCGGCCAGCGTCTTGAGCTTGCCGACGCCCTTCTTCTTCGCGAGCGTCTTGGGCCTGGCGATCTTGGACTTGGAGGCCTTGGGCTTGGTCACCTTGGGCTTGGCGGCCTTGGATTTGGCGGCTTTGGATTTGGTGGCTTTGCGCGTGGCGGCCGATGTCTTCTTGGCTGCGGCCTTTGCAGTCTTGGCCTTCTTGGGCGCAGCCTTCTTCGGCGCAGGCTTCCGCTTTGCCGCTGTCTTTTTCGGCTTGGCCGTCTTGGCCTTCCCGGCCTTCTTCGGCGCGAGCGCCGTCTTGGCCTTCGCGGACTTCTTGCGCTTCGGCGCCTCGGCTTTCGCCTTCGCCTTGCGCGCAGCCTTGGCGGCCGCTTTGCCGCGCTTCGTCTTCTTCACCATGATCCTTGTTTCCGCCCCAAGGGCCTCGACTCGCTCTCGCGAGGCGTTCTAGCAACCGGCCTTGCCACAATCCAGTGCCCGGTCGGCCAGCACGGCGCCGAGCGTGAAGCGCCGCATGGGGTCGTCCGCGTCGACCGCGACCAGAATCGCCTTCGCCTTCTTACAGTCCTCGCCCATTTGCACGGCAAGCGCCTCGGCACTGTCAAAGGCATGATCGGGCCGGATAAAATCGATGAACTCGACCTCGACCTCCTCGCCGTAGAGGTCGCCTGAGAAGTCGAGGAGATAGGCTTCCAGCACCGGCTCGTCGGCACCGAATGTGGGGCGCAGGCCCACATAGCCTGCGGCGTGATACCGCTCTCCGCGATGGTGGACGCGCATGGCGTAGATGCCGTGACTCACGTCCTGGCCGGGCGCGAGCTTGTAGTTGAGCGTCGGGAAGCCCATGCCCTTGCCGCGCCCCGCGCCCTTGCCCACGCGGCCCCGCGCCCGCCACCAATAGCCGAGCTGCTCGGCGGCCTCCCGGACCTCGCCTGAGCGGAGATGATCGCGGATCGTGCTCGACGAGAAGGTGACGCCGCCCTCGAGCGTGACCGGCGCCACCACGTCGACGCCGAAGCCCTGGGTCTTGCCGATTGCCGCCAAGTGCTCGACGGAGCCGGTGCGCCCTTTGCCGTAGGTGAAGTCGTAGCCCACCACCACATGGCTGGCACCGAAGCTTTCGCCCACCACCTCGGTGGCGAAGGCGTCCGCCGAGAGCGACGACAGCGCATGATCGAAGGTGAGGACGAAGGTCTGGTCGAGACCGAGGGCCTCGAGCAGCTCGAGCTTCACCGGAAGCGGGGTCAGCCGGAAGAACGGCTTATCAGGGGCGAAGAACTCGCGCGGGTGCGGCTCGAAGACGACGGCGCCGGCGCGGCGGCCCTCGGCTTCCGCGATGCGCTTCGCCTCGTTGAGAACCGCCTGGTGGCCGCGGTGGACACCGTCGAAATTGCCGATGGCCAGAACCGCGCCTTTCAGAGCGGGCGGCGTGTCCCGCCAGGAGCGGATAACGTCCATCGGTTCGCCCCTAGCCTTGCCGCCTATTGGCTCGGCGCCCGGCGATCGACCATCATCACCGCCTCACCTTCGAGCACAGTCTTGCCGTTGACGGAGCAATCGCACGCGAGCGTAACGCGGCTCTTCTCCGGATCGACGGCGGTGATCTTGCAGGTCGCCACCACCTCGTCGCCAATATAGACCGGCGCACGGAACTTGAGGCCTTGGGAGAGATAGATGCAGCCGGGCCCCGGCAGCTTGGTGCCGAGCACGGTGGAGAACAGGGCGCCGGTCAGAAATCCGTGCGCGATGCGCTTCTTGAAGATGGTGCCGGATGCGAACTCGTCATCGAGATGGACCGGATTGACATCGCCCGAAAGCGCGGCGAAGGCCCTCACGTCGTCGTCGGTGATCTTCTTGGAGACGCTTGCCTCCATGCCGGGAGAAAGATCCTCCAAATAATAGCCGTGGCCTAGGCTCGTCTTACCGTTCGCGATGCTCATATTGCTTTCCCTGCTTGTTTCTCAAGTGATTGGATGAGCGCGCAAAATAGCGAAGGCATTGCTGCACCGCAATAAGCGGGACGTTCGCGAAAGCGCCAAATTGCGCCCAAAAAACCCGGCGCTTAACCCTCCATTCACGGCCACAAGTTAAGGTTTCACCCGTGTTTTCTACCCGCCCCGGGACAGGCCTTGGGCGGGTGTCCTTTGGCGGTAAGACTTGGCGATGTCCAAGCGGCAAGCCAAAGGCTCGTGAGGAGGTTCAAGAATGGCTCTCGATCCCAGCATGCCGGTTCTCGTCGTCGACGACTACAAGACGATGATCCGGATCATTCGCAATCTCTTGAAGCAGCTCGGCTTCGCCAATGTCGACGAGGCGAGCGACGGAACGGCGGCACTCAGCATGATGCGGCAGAAGGATTATGGCCTCGTGATCTCCGATTGGAACATGGAGCCGATGACGGGCTATGAGTTGCTGCGCGAGGTGCGCGCCGACGACCGCTTGTCGCGTACGCCCTTCATCATGGTCACCGCCGAATCGAAGACCGACAACGTCATCGCGGCGAAGAAGGCCGGCGTGAACAATTACATCGTCAAGCCGTTCAACGCGGCGACGCTGAAGTCGAAGATCGACGCGATTTTCGGAGAGGCTTCCTAACGACAGTCTTCCAAGACGAGCCCTTCCGAAGAGACGGGATTTTATCAAGATCATTTTCAACAAAGGGAATTTCATGGTTCAGGTCGGGGGAACGAAGCCGAAGCGGAAGGTACCGTCCGTCCGCCGCAAGACTGCGCGCGGCGAGAGGGATCATTCGGTGACGGCGGAGATCACACTGCTGTTGAACACGTTGCGGGAGCTCGCGGCCATCCGCAGCACCGCGGAGGACGCGGCGGCGCGCATCCTCGACTCGGCGGAAGGGCTGCTGGCCCTCGCCGACAAGGAGGAAGCCGAAAAGGCCGAGGAGGCAATCCTCGCGATCATGACGGCGTGCGGGTTTCATGACCTCGTCGGCCAGCGCGTCACCAAGATCACCGAGACGCTCGACTGCGTCATCGCAAGCCGCCTCACGGGCGAGAAGCCGGCGCAGTTGTCGGCCAAAGAGGGCGCGGCGATTGCGCTCGAAGGGCCGAGCCACGACAGCGCGGCGCAGGACCAGGCGCAGATCGACGCGCTGTTCGCCAAGAAAAACTAGCGCCTACCACACAAGCGCGTGCATGGCGGCGATCGGCCGCCGGCTCTGATAAGCGAAAAGCTCGGCGAGATGCGGCCCGTCGAGCGCCTCACTCCCCTCGCCCGGCGCATGCAGCGCGCTCGCCACGAAGACAGCATCGAGGCCGAAGCTGCCGGCGCCCGCGATATCGGTTTTAACCCCATCCCCGATGGCGAGCACCTGGTCCTTGCCGACGTCGCGCCCGGCAAGGTCAGAGATCGTTTCGAGCGCAAGCTCGTAGACCGGCGTGTGCGGCTTGCCGGCGTAAATGACCGCGCCGCCGAGATCCTCGTAGACCGCCGCGAGCGCGCCCGCGCACCAGATGAGCCTGTTGCCGCGCTCCACGAGGTGATCGGGATTGGCGCAGATCATAAGAAGTTTGCGCGCCGCGAGATCGCGCAAGAGCGGCGCGTAGTCGTCCGGCGTCTCGATATCGTCATCGAACAGCCCTGAGCAAACCACGAGGTCGGCATGCTCGGGGCCCGTCAGCTCGACGTCGAGGCCCTCGAAGATGGGACGGTCGCGCTCAGGGCCGAGATGGAAGACGCGTGCGTTCTTGTGCTTGCAGAGCTCGTGGCGGGTGAGATCGCCGGAGGTCACGGTGGCGTCGTAGGCATCGTCGGGCACGCCGAACTGGCGGAGCTGCGCCTGCACGGACGGGCTCGGCCGCGGCGAGTTCGACAGGAGCACGACGATGCCGCCTCCGTCGCGAAAGGCGCGGGTCGCGGCCGCAGCGCGCGGAAAGGCGTTCCGCCCGTTGTGCATGACGCCCCAAATGTCGACGACCCAGGCGCGATAGCGCCCGCCAATATCCTTGATGGAATCGATGACGGGGATGGTGGGCGAGGCGACGGTCATGGGGGCTCGTTAGAGGCTCGGGAGATAGGGGTCAAGGCAGAGGGCTTGCTCCGGGTGCGCAAATAGGCCGCAAGGAAGAGAGGGAGACCTCCTTTGCCGGCATCCCTCTTCCAAAAGCGGCTCTTGTGAGCCCCCTCACAAACACGTCCGCGCAGGGCCCTTAGGTCAGGAGCTGGCAGGCTTGGCTCGAACGCTCAATTGGGTATAATATTTATACCTATTAAGTTAATATTCCTCCACCCAGAAGGACCCCTCACCATGCTCAAAGCGTCCCCCCGCACCCTCGTCACTTTCCTTCTCGACCGCACCGGCTCCATGGAGCCGATCCGCGACGACACGATCGGTGCCTTCAACGGCTACCTCGAAAGCTTGCAGCGCGGCGGCGAGGCCATCGACTTCACCTTCCTGCAGTTCGACTCGATGAGCATCGACAAGCTCTACGTCGCCGTGCCCGTGGGCGAGGTGCCGCGGCTCAGCCGCGAGACATACGAGCCGCGCGCCTCGACGCCGCTGATCGACGCGGCGTACAAGACCGTCAAGGCGGTCGAGGAACAGCTCAAGGAAGCGCCCAACACCAAGGTGGTGATCTGCTTTCAGACCGACGGGCAGGAGAATGCGTCCACCGAGCATGGCTGGGACGAGCTCAACGCGCTCATCAAAGAGAAGGCGGCGCTCGGCTGGCAGTTCAACTTCATGGGCGTCGGCATCGACGCCTACGAGCAAGGCGGCCGCATGGGCATCGCGCCGCAGGCGACCTTGGCCTACGACCATCTTGACAAGATGGCGACGCACGCGGCTTTCTCAGCAAGCGCAGAGAACGCGCGCAGTTTCGCAAGCGGCGCGGCGCCGTCGACCGCGTATTCGCCCGCCCAGAAGCAGGGATCCGGAGACCGATTCTTCGCCGGGCTGTTTTCGCGGAAGACCGGCTCGACCGCGCCCAAGGGGAAGAAGAAACCGATCGTGGACGATATCGAGCTTTAGTGACCCGCCGATCGCGATATACCAGTCCATTCGGAGCCTCGGTGAGCGTGGCGCTCGCCGAGGCCCGCATGACCCAAACCGAGCTTGCGGCCAAGACCGGCCGCTCGACGGCTTACGTCAACCAGCTCATCACCGGACACAAGAAGCCGTCGCCCGAATGGGTCGAGCTCATCGCCGACACGCTGAATCTCAACCCGAAGCAAAGGCAGGCTTTGCACGTGGCCGCCGCCAAGCAGCACGGCTTCAAGCTCGACCTCACCAAGAAGGCGCGCACTTAGCTGGACTTGAAGGCTACCGGGCGCGAAAGTCCCATCATTTCTCATGCCTGAGCATGCGCCATGCCCATCATCATCGTGCATCTCGAAGGACCGCTCGCAGGACGGGAGCAGCAGTTCGACGACTCGATCGATCTGATCCTGTTTGGACGGGATGCCGATTGCCAGGTCGTCTATCCTCCGGAAACCAGGACTGTCGGCGGACGGCACTTCGCGCTCCGGAGAGTGGGGGACGGTGACTACGCCGTCGATCTGTTCGGCCTTGGGCGCGTCGTCGAGATCGACGGCATCCGCGCAGACGACGGCACACCGGTGAAATCTGGAAGCGCCATCCGGCTGGGTGGCCTCGGCGGACCATGCTTCACGGTCGAGATCGCGCGCAATTTGTCCAAGTCCGTGCAGGTCGAGGCGGAGCCTGAACTCGACGCTGTGCCCGCGTCTGACCCCGCGCCAGCCAGCGAAATGGCGGAGATCGCATTCGATTCAGACCAGGCGGACGTCCTGGATGATCCGGCCCCGTCGTCTGAGGACCGGTTGGTGGATCTGCTCCTCATGAGGAAATGGGAAAATCCGGGATTCATCGCAGGGGTCGCCGGCCCCGGTGGACGCGATATTCCATTTGGAGAGGTAGTCGCGAGCAGCGTCCCCCAGCTCGATGCACCCCTGCCAGAATCAGCCCCGAGTTCTTCACGCACAGAGGCATCCAGCCTCCGCGGCGCGATCTGGTGGGTCGCGGCAGCTGTCGCCGCGGCGGCGGCGGCCTATTTCCTGTTTCGCCGGGAGATTGTCGTTGGAGCGACGTTCGCGAAGTTGCTTCATGCCGTCACGCCGCCCGGTCCGGCACCGGATGCGACACGTGCCGATCTCGTCGATGCCAGCGTGTTTGGCCCCACCGCCGTGCAGGCGGGGGAGGAATGCCTGATCCAGGTTTTCCTGCATCGGCTCGGTCAGCGCGAAGTCGCGAAGGCTCTCGCCCTAGAAGCTGATCCGGATGCGACGCCAAGGGGCCTGCAGACCCTTGCCGCAGAGATCGAGCGCGGGCAGCAGGTCGACATCATCCTCGAGGGGCGTGGCCTCGGCGTCGAGGATGAGAGGCAGACTCTCGTCTGGCGCGGCGAGCCTTGCGCTTGCCAGTTCATCGTGACGGCGCCGGGGAGTTCGGGCGGCCGTACGTTCCATCCCCGCGTGATCGTGCTCGTGGATTCCGTTCCGGTCGGCTCGATCACTTTCGCGCTCATAACGAAAAAGGATGAGACGACCGCCCCCAAGACCGAGCAGCTCGGCGACCGGGCCAAGCGCTATACTTACGCGTTCCTCTCCTACGCCTCGCCTGACCGCGCCGAGGTGATCAAACGCGCACAAGGGCTCAAGGCCGGTGGCACGCATTTCTTCAACGACCTCTTGTCGCTCGAGCCCGGCGAGCGCTGGGAGAAGCGGCTCTATCGAGAGATCGACCGTTGCGACGTGTTCTATCTGTTCTGGTCGTCCAAGGCGAAAGACTCCGAGTGGGTGATGAAAGAGACCAACTATGCGCTCGCCCGGCGCGCCGGGTCAGGCGACGGCGATCCGGACATCATCCCTGTGATCATCGAGGGCCCGCCGCCGCCTGCCCCGCCAGAATCGCTCAAGGATATCCATTTCAACGACTCTCTGCTTTATGTGCTCGCCGGACACAGAACCACGCCGCCCTAGAGGCTCGGGCCCGAGGGCCCGTTGAAAGCTCCCGTTAAGAAGCTGTGCTAAGGTCTCCCCCGCGCCGACTCGGGCCGACGGCATCAGGCCGCGAAACCTTCGGCGATGGAGGCTGAGATGCATCATCTTCGTTTGAAGACCGGTGTGGTCGCGAGTGCCTGTGCGCTCGCTTTTTTCGCGGCGCCCGGCCCCGCCAAGGCCGCTTCGCCGCTTGGCTTGGATCAGGCGAGACCCATCGTGGTTCCTGTCGTCGACCAGGAAGACCTCAGCGTCGAGGAGGATCTGCGGCCCGACGAACCGCCGGAAGCCCTCGAAGGCGCGCCGGAGAAACCAGAGATGGCGCCGATGGCACCTCCTCCCAAGGAGATGGAAGGCGAAAGCTCCGGCAATATCGAAGATCAGATGATCGACAAGATCGGCCCCGGGGCCCCGTAGGCGCCTTTCGGGTCACAGGCGGCGCGTCCTAAAAGGGCGCGACTTTTTGCCTTAGGCGCCGGCGCCGGCGAGCTCGATGGACAGCGCCGCATTCATCGGTCGCGGCTGACCGAACAGGTGCCCTTGCGCAAGCTCGATGCCGTGGTCGAGGAGCTCCGCCACGTCGCCTTCTTCCTCGACCTTCTCGATGATGAGCTGGATGCCGAGACCGTCGAGGTCCCGTTTCAGACCGGACGCCGTCCGGCCGGGACTTCCGAGAAAGCGCGCGGCGCTGAGCTTGACGTAGCGGAAATAGCGGTCGCTCAGGGTGGCGAAATCGGTGCCGAGATCGGACACGTTGTCGAGGCAGAAATTGTATCCGAGCGCGCCCAGCGTATCGAGGCAGCCGAGCTCCGCATCGGTGAGGCCAAGCATCTCGGCCTGGCTCAGCTCGAAGATGAGATGCTCGCTGAGGCCGCTGTTCTCCTCCATGAACTCGATCAGCTCGGGGAAGTAGTCGGGATCGAGCAGCGAGTGCATGGAGACGTTGCAGAACAGGCCCCGGATTTTTGAATCGGTGCCAATCCGGCGCAGCACCTGCACGCTGCGCACCAGCAAGACGTTGTCGATCAGCGGCATCAACGCGGCGCGCTTGGCCACGGGCATGTAGTCGCCGGGCAGGATAAGCCCTTCCTCCGCCGTTCGGATCCGGGTCAAAGCCTCGAAATAGCGGACCTTGCGGTTGGGCAGCGTGACGGTCGGCTGCAAATAGAGATCGACGCCGCCCGTCTCGACCGCGTGACGGATGATGTCCCGCATCCGGGCATCTTCGGCCTCGTCGTCCTCCAGGAAGGCGCTCATGGCCGGCGCTGCGGCCTCTGCTTCCTCGGGCTCTACTTCCAGGAAGGTCTCTACGTCCGCTGCGGTCTCTGCTTCCTCGGCACCCTCGGCTTCGGCGACCATCTCTGCTTCCGCGACGGTGTCGGCTTCAGGGACGTCCTCCGCATCCTCAAAGAGCGGGCGGCGGATTTCCGGCTCCTCGTCCTCCGCTGGCTCGACCTCGATGACCGTCTCGGGCTCGGCTTCGTCCGTGGGCTCTTCCTCGTCTTCGAGCGCGAGCAGGGGCTCCGGCGCGGGCTCCGGCTCCTCAACGGTTTCGATCTCCTCCTCTTCCTCGACCACCGCCACAGGCCGTGCACGCGGCGGCTCGCGGGCTATTACAGCCTCCGCCGAAGCGGCGACGGAACTCGCAGCCGTCAGGTTGCTGGAGAGACGCTTGATCAGGTCCTCGAGGACGCCGAGATCGTTCGCGACCCGGTCGCGCTGGCTGCGATTCTCGGCCTCCACGTCGGCGCGCAAGGACTCGATCCGCGCATAGACATTCTCGAACTCCACGGCGAGCTCCTCTGGCCGCGCCTGGCCGCCCGCGAAGTCCGAGGGCGCGACCCCGCCGAGGGCTTGGTCGAGCCGCTCGACGCGATCCGACAAGAGATCGATACGGGCGATGTCGTCCTCGACCCGGTCGATGCGCTGGAGATCGGTGTCGATGATCTCGAGCGCTTCCTCGAGCTCGGCGAGACGGTCGCCGCCGCCCGTGCGCGAGCCGCGTCCGAGCCTAACGAAGGACGCGGCCATGACGAGGAACAGCGCCGCGCTGGCGATGAGAACCGGGATCAAGGGCAGGCCGGCCTGGACCGTCAAGCCAGCGGCGAACGCGGCCGCAGTAATGGCCATGGCGATCAGTACGATCACGTCAAGCATGGCGAGCCCTCCTGAGGCGGCGCCGTGCCTGGGAGACATGGTGATGCTGTTCTGCATGCTGGCGCCACCCCCTCACACGGAATCATGGGCGACAGGCTACTGCAACGCAACATCAAACTCACCGCCGCAAGCCTGTGATAGCAGCCAAGGCCGCGAAGGCCAAGACACGCGCCGTTCTCATGGCGGCCGCGCGAGGGTTCGGGTGAGCGCCGCAAATATCCTCCCCGCGCGCGACGCGGCGGCGTGCCACAGGCCGATCACCAAGGCGTGTCCCCCACGCATATTTCGTGACATCGTCCATGGAGTAGACTGCGGAACGCTCAACGAGGAGTCCCGAGCATGAAAAGCCACAGACGCGTCTTCGCCACGATCCTTGCGCTCGCCATCATTGCCGGGACCGCGGTTGCCGCCAAAGCCCAACAGGCGAGCCCGGTCGATTTGGTCGATGCCCTCAATGCGGTGTTCGGCAAGCATGCCGGCGCCCGCGCTGCCCATACCAAGGGTATCTGTCTCACCGGCATGTTCACCCCCTCGGCGGACGCGCCGAAGCTTTCCAAGGCGCCGCATTTCGCCAAGCCTGTTCCCATCATTGCCCGCTTCTCGCTGGGCGGCGGGAATCCCAACGCGCCCGACAGTGCGCAGGACAATGTGCGCGGCTTCGCTATCAAGTTCGACCTCGGGGATGGCGCCAGCACCGATCTCGTGACCATCTCGGCGCCGGTGTTCTTCGCCGCGACGCCCGCGCAGTTCGTCGCGTTCTTGCAGGCTGTGGGCTCGGGCGATCAGGACAAGATCAAGGCCTTCTTCGCGGCGCATCCGGAGACCACGCGGCAAAACGCTTGGCTCACCTCGCACCCGGTTCCGGCGAGCTACGCGGGGGTGGACTATTGGGGCGTGCACGCCTTCACCTTCACCAACGCGGACGGCAAGGCGAGCCTCGTGAAATACAAGCTCGTCCCCGAGGCGGGCGAGCTCGGGCTCACCCCCGAGGAGGCGAAAGCCAAAGGACCGGACTTCTATGCCGAAGAGTTGAAAGAGCGCTTGGCCAAGGGGCCGGCGGTCTTCGACCTCACGGCGATCATGGGCAAGACGGGCGATCAGACCAGCGATCCGACGCAGAGATGGGACGGCGAGGACAACCGCCCGACGACGATGCTCGGCAAGATCAGTATCGAAGCCATCGCGCCGCAGGCAACATGCGATGCCTTCAGCTTCCTCCCCGGCAACGTGGTCGACGGCATCGCCGGCCCTACCGACGATCCGATCTTCGCGATACGCACGCCGGCCTATATCGTGTCCTTGACCCGCAGACAGACGCCGTGACGCCGTCTTCGATGACCGGGTAGACCAAATTCACCGTTAGCGGCGATAGGCGGCGAGGAAGGTTCTGACCGCCGTTGCCACGACATGGTCTGTCCACGCCTCGCTCGGGGCGTCGGCCGCGTTCATGAGCAACGGAAGCAAGGTCATCGACTTGCAGGAATCGAGGAACTGCGCGGCGGCCACCTCGCAATCCGGAACGTCGAGGATCCCCGCGGCGATCTGATCCTTCAGATAGGTGGCGAGGCGTTCGATGCCGCAGGCCGGACCCATCGCATAGAAGCGCTTGCCGAGCTCCGGCATGCGTTCGGCGATGGCGATGACGGTGCGCAGCGACGACACGCGATGAGGCTCACAGAGGAACCGGACGAACTCCCGGCCAAGGCGGGTCAGGACCGCCTCGACGTCGTGATCCGCCGAATCGAAGGCAAAAACCTGCTCGGCCTGGGCGGCGCGCTCCTCCTGCACGATTGCCTGGAACAGGTCCTCCTTCGACTCGAAATAGACGTAGAGCGTGCCCTTGGAGACGCCGGCTTCGCGGGCGATCTCGCCCATGCTTGCGGCATCGAAGCCCCGTGCCAGGAAAACCGCCCGCGCGCCGTCGAGAATCTGGCGGCGCTTGGCGCTTTCGGCCTCCTCATGGGCGACGTCCGCACTCAGCGACATATTCGGGGGCTCCTTTCTCGGGTTCCCGCGACGATATGACCGAACGGTTCGGTCGGTATTGACATAGGGCACGACCATGCGTAAGTCAATGACCGAACCGTTCGGTCAATAGTGGAGAGTCGCATGTTTCGGAACCGTGGAAATACCGCGCTGTCCGAAGACGCCCTGGAAAAAGACGCCCAGGACCAGGAAGAGCCAGCAGAAGGCCTCACGACGCCTTCTGCGGGGCGCCGCGCACACCAGCCCCCGCTCCGCGCGGTGCCGGAGGCGGAGACGTCTCCCTCTCCTGCCCAGCCTGGTCCCGAGGAGCGCGCGCCCTCGCCCGCCCCGGAGGCGCTGGCGCCGTCCGCGCCCGCCGAGGCCGACGCGGAGCTCGCGCCGGCCCCCACACGCCGGCGCTTCCGCAAGATCGCCCTCATCAGCGGCCTCGCGGTGCTGCTCGCGGCCGGGGCCTGGTACGGCCATTACTACTGGACCATCGGCCAGTATCTGGTGTCGACCGACGACGCCTATGTGGGCGCCAAGACCGCGACGCTCGCCGCCAAGGTCTCGGGCTACGTGATCGACGTCGCCGTCGACGACAACGCCCATGTGGAGAAGGGCGACGTCATCGCAAGGATCGACGACGGCGACTATCAGCTTGCCGTGCAGACCGCGAAGGACAATGTCGCCACGGAACAGTCCACCATCGACCGGATCGGTAAGCAGGTCACCGCGCAGATCGCGGCCGTCGATCAGGCGAAGGCCAATCTCGCCTCGGCACAGGCCGAGCAGACCCGCACGGAACTGGAGCTCCAGCGCCAGCAGGAGCTCGCGAAAAAGGACTTCGCCAGCCATCAGACGCTCGAACAGGCGCAAGCCAATCGCGATCAGGCGGTCGCCGCCGTGCAGGCGGCTGAAGCCGGGGTCGAGGCGGCGGAAGCCAATGTGGACGTGCTGAAGGGCCAGCAGAACGAGGCCAAGAACACGGAGAAGCAGCTCGAGACCACGCTCGCCAAGGCCGAGCGCGACCTCTCCTTCACCGTCATCCGCGCGCCCTTCGACGGCGTCATGGGCAACCGCGCGGTGCAGATCGGCGACTACGTCCAGCCGGGGCAGCGCCTTGCGACCCTGGTGCCGCTCGATGGCGTCTATATCGATGCGAACTTCAAGGAGACGCAGCTTAACGGCCTGAAGCCGGGGCAGACGGTCGACATCTCGGTCGACGCCCTCCCCGACCGCGACATCGAGGGCACGGTGGTGAGCGTCGCTCCGGCCGCCGGCTCGGTGTTCTCGCTCCTGCCGCCCGACAACGCCACCGGCAACTTCACCAAGATCGTGCAGCGCCTGGCCGTGCGCATCAAGGTGCCGCCCAAAATTGCCGACCAAGAGGTGCTGCGGCCCGGCATGTCAGTCGTGGTCAGCGTCGATACGAAGCCTGCCGCATCGTCCGCCGCCGCCGCCGGGGGAAGCGACGCGGCCTCGGCGGCGCTTCCCTAAGAGTCCGGCATGGCTACCGCCGCGACACTCAGCGAAGGACGTCCGGTCCCGGAGATTGCGCTGTCGCGCACCGACGACAGCATCGATCCCCGCCGGCTGATCGCCTTCCTGTCCATGGTGTTCGGGATGTTCATGGCCATCCTGGACATCCAGATCGTGTCGGCGTCGCTCACGGAGATTCAAGCCGGGCTCGCGGCGAGCTCCAACGAGATCACCTGGGTGCAGACCGCCTATCTGATCGCCGAGGTCATCATGATCCCGCTGTCGGGATTCCTGTCGCGAGCGCTCGGCACGCGCATCCTGTTCGCCGTGTCGGCGGGGGGCTTTGCCGCGGCGAGCCTGATGTGCGGGCTCTCGAGCTCGATCAACGAGATGATCGTGTGGCGCGCCATCCAGGGCTTCATCGGCGGGGGCATGATCCCGACCGTGTTCGCCTCGGCCTATATCATCTTCCCGCGGAGCCGCATGAACCTGATCAATCCGCTGATCGGCCTGATCGCCACGCTCGCGCCGACGATCGGCCCGACCGTCGGCGGCTACCTCACCGATACGCTGTCCTGGCACTGGCTGTTCTTCATCAACGTCATACCCGGCATCGCCGTGTCGGTCGCCGCGCTGACCTTGATCGATTTCGACAAGCCCGACTTCAAGCTCCTGGACCGCTTCGACTGGTGGGGTCTGCTGTTCATGGCGGGCTTTCTCGGCGGTCTCCAATATGTGCTCGAGGAAGGGCCGCGCTACGATTGGTTCGGCGACCAGAGCGTGCTGCTGTTCGCCTGGCTCTCGGGCCTTTCGGCGATCGCCTTCTTCGCCCGCGTGCTCCTGGCCAAGGAGCCGATCGTCGATCTCAAGGCCTATTTGGACCGCAACTTCGCGCTCGGCTCGCTGTTCTCCTTCACCCTCGGCATCGGGCTCTATGGCCTGACCTACATCTATCCGCTCTATCTCGCCGAGATCAGAGGCTACGACGCGCGCATGATCGGCGAGACCGTGTTCGTCTCGGGCCTCGCCATGTTCCTGACGGCACCCTTTGCGGGGCGTCTCGTCAACAAGGTCGATCCGCGCTTCATGCTGGCGGCAGGGTTCTTGAGCTTCGCGATCGGCGCCTGGTGGATGACCTACATCACGAGCGACTGGGATTTCTGGGAGCTGATGTGGCCGCAGATCTTCCGCGGCGTGGGGCTGATGATGGCCATCATCCCCATCAACAACGTCGCGCTCGGCACTCTGCCGCCGGACCGGCTGAAAAACGCCTCGGGCCTCTACAATCTGATGCGGAATCTCGGGGGCGCCGTCGGCCTTGCCGGCCTCACGACCATCCTCAATATCCGCACCGACGTGCATCTGGAGCGGCTGCACGAGGCCATCACCTTTGCGCGGCGCCCGGCGGTGGAGACCCTGGACCTACTGACCCAGCGTTTTCAGAGCTTCGGCAGCGATGCGCACGACATGGCGCTGAAGGCGCTCATGCAGCTGGTCCACGTCCAAGGCGTGGTCATGGCCTTTGCCGACCTGTTCCTGCTGCTGGCGATCCTGTTCGTGGTGCTGGCCGGCCTCGCCATCGTGGTGAAAAAGCCCGCGACCTAAGGCGCTCCAGCCCCCGCTTTCCAAAGCGCCGCCTTGACAGTTTGCGG
>Ga0307444_1000567_pt1 | contig 17490 bp, 12 predicted proteins | sample SalMarSW160340MG_FD_202145 | JGI IMG/M metagenome (GOLD analysis project Ga0307444, IMG submission 202145) | Salt marsh sediment microbial communities from the Plum Island Ecosystem LTER, Massachusetts, United States - SW1603-40 | ecosystem: Environmental > Aquatic > Marine > Intertidal zone >...
TGCACCTCCGTGATCGCCGCCGTCAGCGTCGTCTTCCCGTGGTCCACGTGCCCGATCGTCCCCACGTTCACGTGCGGCTTCGTTCGCTCGAATCTCTGCTTCGCCATCGCGCCGTACTCTCCTCGCCGAACCGCGCCTCGCGGGCGCGCTGTCGCGCGACCGTGTCGATCGCGCGCGTCCTCGATTCGCCCTAGGAGCCGTTGGCGGAGATGATCTCCTCCGCCTTGGACCTGGGGACCTCCTCGTAGTGTGAGAACTGCATGGTGTACACGGCCCGGCCCTGGCTCAGCGAGCGCAGCTGGGTCGAGTAGCCGAACATCTCCGACAGGGGCACGGACGCCCCCACGACTTGGGCGGCCGACCGCTGCGTCATGCCGCCGATCTTCCCCCGTCGGCTCGACAGATCGCCCATCACGTCGCCGAGGTATTCCTCGGGCGTCACGACCTCGACGTTCATGATCGGCTCGAGGATCACCGGCTCGGCGCGTCGGGCCCCCGCCTTGAGGGCCATCGAGCCCGCGATCTTGAACGCCATCTCGCTCGAGTCCACCTCGTGGTAGGAGCCGTCGATCAGCGTCGCCTTCACGTCGATGAGCGGATACCCCGCCACGACGCCGGATTCCAGCGCCTCCTTGATGCCCATCTCGACCGACGGGATGTACTCGCGTGGCACGTTGCCGCCGCGGATCTCGGATTCGAACACGAACCCCATCCCCGGTCTGGTGGGCTCGAGGTTGATCACCACGTGGCCGAACTGGCCGCGTCCGCCCGACTGACGGACGAAGCGGCCCTCGATCTTCTCGACCGACTTCTTGATCGTCTCGCGGTACGCCACCTGCGGCCGACCCACGTTCGCGTTCACCTTGAACTCGCGCTGCAGACGGTCGACGATGATCTCGAGGTGGAGCTCGCCCATCCCGCTGATGATCGTCTGCCCGGTCTCCTCGTCCGTGTAGACGCGGAACGTCGGATCCTCTTCGGCGAGCTTCGCGAGCGCGTCGGAGAGCTTGTCCTGGTCGGCCTTCGTCTTGGGCTCGATCGCCACGCGGATGACGGGCTCGGGGAAGCTCATCGACTCCAGCACGATCGGATCGTCCGCCGCGCACAGCGTGTCGCCGGTCTTCGTGTGCTTGAGCCCGATCGCCGCGGCGATGTCGCCCGAGAACACTTCCTCGCGCTCCTCGCGCTTGTTGGCGTGCATCTGCAGCAGCCGACCCACGCGCTCCCTCTTGTCCTGCGTGGAATTGTGGACGTGCTCGCCCGAGGCGAGCGTGCCCGAGTACACCCGGAAGTACGTGAGCCGCCCGACGTAGGGGTCGGTGGCGATCTTGAACGCCAGAGCCGCGAACGGCGCGTCGTCAGAGGCCTCACGCGTCGCCGTGTGCTCGTCGGCCTGGGGCAGGTGACCCCGTACGGGCGGGACGTCCATCGGCGACGGCAGGAAGTCGATCACGGCGTCGAGCAGCCGCTGGACGCCCTTGTTCTTGAACGCGCTCCCGCACAGGACCGGCGTGATCGCCCCGGCCAGCGTCGCCTTGCGGACGGCGGTCCGGATCTCGAGCTCGGTCAGCTCCTGTCCCTCCAGATACTTCTCGAGCAGCGCCTCGTCGTGCTCGACCGACGCCTCCAGCAGCTCGTGGCGCAGGCGGGCCACCTCGTCCTTGAGCACGTCGGGGACCGGCCCCTCGGTCCAGCGCGAGCCCAGCGAGTCGTCGTCGTACACGATCTCGACCTCGCGCGCGAGGTCCACGATTCCGGTGAACAGCTCGCCCTCTCCGAGCGGGATCTGGAGCGGGTACGCGTTGGCCCCCAGGCGATCGCGCATCATGCGGACGACGTTCATGAAGTCCGCGCCCACGCGGTCCATCTTGTTGACGAACGCGATGCGCGGGACCCCGTACTTGTCCGCCTGCCGCCACACCGTCTCCGACTGCGGCTCGACCCCGCCGACCGCGCAGAACAGCGCCACCGCGCCGTCGAGGACGCGCAGGCTCCGCTCGACCTCGACGGTGAAGTCGACGTGGCCGGGCGTGTCGATGATGTTGATCCGGAACTGCTCGCCGTCCCGCTCCCAGTAGCAGGTCGTGGCGGCCGACGTGATCGTGATGCCGCGCTCCTGCTCCTGCTCCATCCAGTCCATGGTCGCGTCGCCGTGATGCACCTCGCCCAGGCGATGCGTGCGACCCGTGTAGAACAGGATGCGCTCCGTCGTCGTCGTCTTCCCGGCATCGATGTGCGCCATGATGCCGATGTTCCGGAGCCGCTCGAGCGGCGTTCGTCTGTCCATCTCTATATCTGCTTGTCGTTCCTTGCGTTGCCTATCGCTGCTTCGAGTACTTCCTCCCCCAGGCTCCCTCACACGCCACCCCCCCGATGGCCGCCACCCGCCCCCCTCCCGTCCTTGCCCACACGCCGGTGCGGCGTCGGGCGTCGGGGCTCCGGCCGAGCGTATCTCGGCGACCATTCCGACTCCGTTGCGACCGGGCGGACCCGAGCCCCTAGCGAGGCCGGAGTCCCGACGCCCGACGCCCTACCACCGGTAGTGCGCGAACGCCTTGTTCGCTTCCGCCATCCGGTGCACCTCCTCCTTCCGCCTGACCGCACCGCCCTCGCCACGCGACGCCTCGAGAAGCTCGCCGGCCAGACGGTCGGCCATCGTCTTCCCCGCGCGCCCTCGCGCGTGAATGACGAGCCACCGCCGGGCGAGCGAGTCGCGCCGGCGGTACGGCACCTCCATCGGCACCTGGTAGGTGGCTCCGCCCACGCGCCGACTCCGAACCTCGAGCACCGGCTTGGCGTTCTGGAGCGCCTGCCGGAATACGTTCATCGCCGGCTGGCCCGTCTTCTCCTCGATGCGCCGCATCGCGCCGTAGAAGATGCCCTCGGCAACGGACTTCTTCCCGTCGAGCATCAACCCGTTGATGAACTTGGTCACCTCCGTGCTCCCGTACCGGGAGTCGGGCACCACCTCGCGCTTGTCGGCACGGTTTCTTCGTGGCATCTCGTTCCGCTCTGTCTCGTTCCGAGCTCGCCGGGCCCGCATACACAAAGCCCGGCCACGCACTCCGAGGCCGGGCACCCTGTCGCCGCGACTGACGGCAATCGACGGCTATCGCCGTCCGGCCCGCTCGAACGCTCCTACGGCCTACTTCCGCTTCTTCGACCCGTACTTCGATCTGCTCTGGTTTCGATCATCGACGCCGGCGGCGTCCAGCGTGCCGCGGATGATGTGGTAGCGGACACCCGGCAGATCCTTCACGCGGCCCCCCCGGATGAGCACGATCGAGTGCTCCTGGAGGTTGTGCCCCTCGCCGGGGATGTACGCCGTCACCTCGTACCCGTTCGTGAGCCGTACGCGGGCCACCTTGCGGAGGGCCGAGTTCGGCTTCTTTGGCGTCGTCGTGTATACGCGCGTGCAGACGCCCCGCCGCTGAGGACTCCCCTCGAGCGCCGGGGACTTGCTCTTCTTCCGCTGCTTCGTGCGGCCCTTGCGGACCAACTGGTTGATCGTCGGCATCCGCGCTCCGTCCGCCCCCTGGCCGCACCTGTCCTTCGGTACCGAACTAGCTGGCCCGGCCGGTGAGGGGTGAAAAAATACGGGGACGGTGCCTTCCGCCCCCGCGGCAGCCGCCGACCGATCGGTCGGCAGACTGAAGAGGTTACGGCCCCTCAGGCGCCGTGTCAAGCCGCGACTGGTGCGGCGATTGGGTGCGCGAGGGGTCTGCACGAGCGGCTCCGGCGATCGCCCGCACCCCGCGGCGAACGGCCCCGGGGGAGGCCGGCCGCGGGGGCCGCTGCCATGCCTAGGTGGTGACTTCCAGCTCGCTCTCCTCCTCCGCCTCGCTGGCTTCGGCGGCCTGCTCGCGGAGGTCCGCGAACAGGCTGCGGGCGGGGGGCTCGACCGGCGTCGTGCGCCGCATCGCGTCGATCTCGGCCTGGAGCGACTCGTCCACCAGGAACTCGATGTCCGAGAAGCGGTGGATGCCGGTCCCCGCGGGGACCAGGTGGCCGATGATGATGTTCTCCTTCAGACCCCGGAGCTGGTCCTTCGCGCCCCGCACGGTGGCGTCGGTCAGCACCCGGGTCGTCTCCTGGAACGAGGCCGCGCTGATGAACGACTCGGTCGTGAGGCTCGACTTCGTGATGCCCAGGAGGATGGGCTCGGCGCGAGGCGGCCTCTCGCCTTCGCCGAGCGCGTCCTTCGTGCGATCCCGGAACTCCATCCGATCGATGTGCTCGCCCTCGAGAAACGCCGTGTCCCCGGGGTCGGTGATCCGGACCTTCTGGAGCATCTGCCGCACGATGACCGCGATGTGCTTGTCGTTGATGCGCACGCCCTGGAGCCGGTAGACCTCCTGGATCTCGTTCAACAGGTACTCCTGGACGGCGCGCGGCCCCTTGACCCGCAGGATGTCGTGCGGGTTCACAGGGCCTTCGGACAGGCGGTCGCCGGCGCGCACCTGGTCCCCCTCGTGCACCCTCAGGTGCTTCCCGACGGGGATCTGGTACACCATCTGCTCCTCGTCCTCCATGGTGACGATGATCTCGCGCTTGCCGCGCTTGATCCCGCCGAACGACACGCGGCCGTCGACCTCCGTGATGGTCGCCGGGTCCTTGGGCCGGCGGGCCTCGAACAGCTCGGCGACGCGGGGCAGACCGCCCGTGATGTCGCGCGTCTTGTAGGCCTCGCGGCTGATCTTGGCGAGCGTGTCGCCCGCGTTCACGGCCTGCCCGTCCGTGACGAGCAGCTGGGCTCCGACCGGCACGATGAACTCGCGCAGCTTCTTGCCCTTGCCATCGACGATGTCGATGCGCGGATGGAGCTTCTTTTCGCGGTCCTCGATGATGACCTGCTGGCGACGGCCGGTGGCTTCGTCGAGCTCTTCGCGCACCGTCTCCTCGGCCACGATGTCCGAGAAGCGGATCTTCCCCTTCTTGTCGGCCACGATCGGCTCGGAGTAGGGATCCCAGCTGAACAGCAGGTCGCCGGGCTTGACCTCCTGCCCGTCGGCCACCTGGAGGGTGGCGCCGTACGGCACCGCCAGGCGGGACCGTACGCGGTCCTCGCCGGTACGCATCAGGAGCTGTCCTTCGCGACTCGTGACGATCGTGTCGCCGTCGGGGCTCTCGACCGTCGTGATGCGCTCGAAGCCGATGGCGCCCTCGAGCTTGGAGCGACGCTGCGTCTGCGCCGCGATGCGGGCCGCCGTTCCACCGATGTGGAAGGTACGCAGGGTGAGCTGCGTGCCCGGCTCGCCGATCGACTGCGCGGCCAGGATTCCGACGGCCTCGCCGATGTCCACGTCGTCCATGGTGGCGAGGTTGCGGCCGTAGCACGCCTGGCACACCCCGCGCCGGGACTCGCACGTGAGCACCGAGCGGATGCGCACGACCTGCACGCCGCTCTCGTCGATCGCCTCCGCCTCCCGCTCGCCGATCATCACGCCGCCCTCGACGATGACCTCGTCGTCGATCGGGTCGATGACGTCCTCGGCCGCGATGCACCCCACCACGCGGTCCTTGAGGGGCTCGATGATGTCCTCGCCCTCCTTGAGAGCCGTGACATCGAGCCCGAGCACGGTGCCGCAGTCCTCCTCCACGACCGTGACGTCCTGCGCCACGTCGACCAGACGGCGCGTCAGGTAGCCCGCGTCCGCAGTCTTGAGCGCCGTGTCCGCCAGCCCCTTCCGGGCCCCGTGCGTCGAGATGAAGTACTCGAGCACGCTGAGCCCCTCGCGGAAGTTCGAGCGGATCGGGCTCTCGATGATCTCGCCGATCCCGCCCGTGAGCTTCTTCTGGGGCTTCGCCATCAGCCCGCGCATCCCCGCGAGCTGACGGATCTGGTCGCGGGAGCCCCGGGCGCCGGAGTCGAACATCATGAAGATCGGGTTGAACCCGGCGCGCGAGGACGCGAGCCCCCTGACCATGGCATCCGCCACGTCGTTGTTGGCGTGCGTCCAGGCGTCGATGACCTTGTTGTAGCGCTCACCGAACGAGATCACGCCCCGGTGATAGGCCTTGGTGAAGCGGTCCACATCATCCTGTGCCTCGGAGAGGATCTCGGCCTTCTCGGGCGGGATCTCCATGTCGTCGAGCCCGATCGAGATCCCCGCCTGGGTGGCGTGCCGGAAGCCGAAGTCCTTGAGGGCGTCCAGGAACTCGGTCGTCTCGCGCAGACCGGCGAGACGGAACGACTGGAACACGAGGTCGCCGAGCGCGCCCTTGCCGAGCGTCTCGTTCACGTACGGCAGGCCCTCGGGCAGGATCGCGTTGAACAGGGCCCGCCCGACGGTCGTGGTGATCCACATCCGTCCGGCGTCCGGGTCCACGCTCCCGTCCTCCGCCCTCCGCTCGACGAGCAGGCGCACCGGTCGGTGGTAGTCCGGGGTCCCCTGAGCGGAGCGCAGATACCCGGTCTCCACGGCCATCTCGACCTGGGAGGCGTCCCCGAAGCGCGGCAGGGCCGGGTCGTCGACTTCCGGATCGAAGTCCGGCCGCACCTTCGTCATGTAGTAGCAGCCGAGCACCATGTCCTGCGACGGCGAGGCGATCGGACGCCCGTTGGCCGGCTTCAGGATGTTGTTGCTCGACAGCATGAGCACGCGCGCCTCGAGCTGCGCCTCGAACGAGAGCGGCACGTGCACCGCCATCTGGTCGCCGTCGAAGTCCGCGTTGAACGCGGCGCACACGAGCGGGTGGATCCGGATCGCCTTCCCCTCGACGAGGACGGGCTCGAACGCCTGGATCCCCAGCCGATGCAGCGTGGGCGCACGGTTGAGGAGCACGGGGTGGTCCTTGATGATGTCCTCGAGCACCTCGTACACGTGCGGATCCTCGTGCTCGACGAGCTTCTTGGCCCGCTTGACCGTCTCCGCGTGACCGCGGCGCTCGAGCTCGTGGATGATGAACGGCTTGAACAGCTCGACCGCCATCTTCTTTGGAAGCCCGCATTGGTGCAGCTCGAGCTCCGGTCCGACCACGATGACGGATCGCCCGGAATAATCGACCCGCTTGCCGAGCAGGTTCTGCCGGAAGCGTCCCTGCTTGCCCTTGAGCATGTCGGACAGGGACTTCAGCGGACGCTTGCCGCGCCCTCGGATCGCCTTCCCCCGCCGCCCGTTGTCGAACAGGGCGTCCACGGCCTCCTGGAGCATCCGCTTCTCGTTGCGCAGGATGACCTCGGGGGCGCGCATCTCCAGCAGCTTCTTGAGCCGGTTGTTCCGGTTGATCACCCGCCGATACAGGTCGTTCAGATCGGAGGTCGCGAACCGACCTCCGTCCAGCGGCACGAGCGGACGCAGATCCGGCGGAATGACCGGGATCACGTCCATGATCATGTGCTCGGGGTCGTTTCGATTTCCCGGCTCTTCGGCGCTGTTGCGGATCGCGTCGATGACCTTGAGGCGCTTGAGCTTCTTCTTCTTCCGGTGCTTGGACGTCTCGTGCAGCACCTCGTAGCGGAGCTGCTCGGCGAGCTCATCCACGTCGAGCTGGCTGAGCAGCGTGCGGACGCCCTCGGCGCCGATCTCGGCCCGGAAGTCGTTGTCGCCCGCTTCCTTCGCCGCGTCGACCGCCTCCCAGTACTCGTCCTCCTCGAGCACCTGCTTGTACTCGAGGTCCTGCTTGCCCGGGTCGGTGACCACGTACGCGGCGTAGTAGATGACCTTCTCGAGATCGCGCAGCTTCATCCCGAGCAGGTAGCCCATCTGCGAGGGAAGGGTCTTGAAGAACCAGATGTGCGCCACCGGGACGGCGAGCTCGATGTGGCCCATGCGCTCGCGCCGCACCTTGGACAGAGTCACCTCGACGCCGCACTTGTCGCACACGTGACCGCGGTACCGGATGCGCTTGAACTTCCCGCAGTGGCACTCCCAGTCCTTGACGGGCCCGAAGATGCGCTCGCAGAACAGCCCATCGCGCTCGGGCTTGAACGATCGGTAGTTGATGGTCTCGGGCTTCGTCACCTCCCCGTGGCTCCACGAACGGATCTCCTCGGGTGAGGCGAGCTTGATCTGGATCCAGTCGAACTCCGACGGACCACTTCCGCGATGTCGCGGGAAATCGATCATGTGTCTTCCTCCGCAGCCTTCCGCCTCTGACTGCCGGTGTTACCGCTCTCACTTCCAGTGGTCGGAGCCCATGCCGGACTCCGCGCGCCGTCTACACGCCCGCAGTCGGGACGTCGTCCCGGCCGCCGGGACCCGTCCCCGCGTGGCTAGAAGATCGAATCTCCTTCGTCGCTGCCGAGCGTCACGCTCAGCCCCAGCGCCTGGAGCTCCTTGACGAGCACGTTGAAGCTCTCGGGGACGCCCGGCTTGGGCAGGTTGTCTCCCTTGACGATCGCCTCGTACACGCGACTCCTTCCCGTGACGTCGTCCGACTTCACGGTCAACATCTCCTGGAGAGTGTGGGCCGCCCCGTACGCCTCGAGCGCCCATACTTCCATCTCCCCGAACCGCTGTCCGCCGAACTGGGCCTTCCCGGCCAGGGGCTGCTGCGTCACCAGGCTGTATGGCCCGATCGAGCGCGCGTGGATCTTGTCGTCGACGAGGTGGGAGAGCTTCATCATGTAGATCTCCCCCACCGTCACGTCGGCGTCGAACTCCTCGCCGGTGCGGCCGTCGCGCAGCCGCATCTTCCCGTTGGCGAGCAACCCCGCCCGGCCCATGAGCTCCACCACCGCGTCATCGAGCCCCTCGGTGATCTTGCGCTGGCCGGACAGCACGGCCGCGCTCGGCCACCCCTCGTCCACCAGCTTGGCCGACGTCGTGGCGCCCGACACCGAGCGCGCCGCCTCGAGGACGAAGCGTCCGAACTCCTGCGTGAACTCCCTGGACTCGCCCTTCATGTCGAGGTAGGCGTCGAGCGACCGACCGATCCCCGGACCCGTGCCGTTCCCCGACACGCCGATCTCCCGCGGGACCTGCCGAATGTCATTCACGATCGCCTGCACCAGGTCAGGAGTCATCTCCGGCGCCTCCACATCCGCGCCCAGGGTGCGGGCCGCCCAGTACCCCCCGGCGATCTTGAGCAATGCCCCGATCTCGTGCTCCGTGGCGCCCTGGAATACGGGCGTGTCGGCTCCGAACCCGAGGATCCCGGCCGCCCAGCCGAGGGTGGTCTCGAGGATCTGTCCCACGTTCATGCGGCTCGGGACGCCGAGCGGGTTGAGAACGATCTCCACGGGCCGTCCGTCCGGCAGGACCGGCATGTCCTCCTCGGGGACGACGCGCGCGATGATCCCCTTGTTGCCATGGCGGCCGGCCATCTTGTCCCCCACCGAGATCTTGCGCTTCTCGGCCAGATAGACCTTCACGAGCTGCACCACGCCGGGCGACAGCTCGTCGGGCTGGAAGATCTTGTCGATGCCCTCCTCGGTCCGCTCGCGGATCCGTTCGATGCGCGCCTTCGCTTCTTCGACCACGCGGCGCAGGAGATCGTTGGTCTTCTCGTTCTTGACCTTGAGCGTCGTCAGGTCGACCGCGCCGAAGTCCACGTCTGACAGCGCGGTCTTCGTGAGCTTCTTGCCCTCCTCGAAGTACGGCTCGATCGTCCCCTGACGGAGGAACAGCGCCGCCGTCTGGCCCTCGAGGAGCTCGAGGAGCTCCTCGTCCCGGGCCTCCACGACGCGCGAGATGTCCTCGCGCTCCGCTTCGCGCAGCTCGGCGATGCGCTCGCCGTGCTCTCGCTCGAGCAGCGGGTCGTCGATCCGGCGCGAGAAGATCTTCACGTCGATGACCGTCCCCTCCACCCCCGGCGGCACGCGCAGCGAGCTGTCCTTCACGTCCTTCGCCTTCTCGCCGAAGATCGCCGTGAGGAGCTTCTCCTCCGGCGACAGCTCGGTCTCGCCCTTCGGCGTGATCTTTCCGACCAGGATGTCGCCCGACTTCACGGCGGCTCCGATGCGGATGATGCCGCGGTCGTCGAGGTCGACGAGCGCCTCTTCGGCCACGTTCGGGATCTCGCGGGTGATCTCCTCCATCCCGCGCTTCGTGTCCCGGACGTGGAGCTCGAGCTCCTGGATGTGGACCGACGTGTACACGTCGTCCTTGACCAGCTTCTCCGAGATGACGATCGCGTCCTCGAAGTTGTGCCCGTACCAGGGCATGAACGCGACGAGCGCGTTGCGGCCCAGGGCGAGCGAGCCGCCGTCGGTGGCGGCGCCGTCGGCGATCACCTCCCCGGCCTCGACCTTGTCGCCCACCCGGACGATGGGGCGCTGGTTGATGGCGGTGTCCTGGTTCGTACGCCAGAACTTCCGCAGCCGGTAGCGGTCGTACTGCGTCAGCCTCGCCAGCGGCACCTTGCCCGCGGACTTCCGAGGCTTGCCCGTGTCCACCACGATCTCGTCGGCCGTCACTCGCGTGACCTTGCCGGCCCGCCGCGCCAGCACGACGGCCCCCGAGTCGCGGGCCACCTTGCTCTCGAGCCCCGTGCCGACGAGCGGACGCTCCGGGAACAGGAGCGGCACGGCCTGGCGCTGCATGTTCGACCCCATCAGTGCGCGATTCGCGTCGTCGTGCTCGAGAAACGGTATGAGCGCCGGCGACACCGCCACGAGCTGGTCGGGTGCCACATCCATGAAGTCGATCTCCTCGGGCGGCAGGAGCGGGTAGTCGTCGCGCCGCCTGCAGAGCACGAGGTCACGTGTGAAGGTGCCATCCGGGCTCACCTCGGCGTTCGCCTGCGCGACCGCGTACTCCTCCTCCTCGCTGGCCGACAGCCACACGATCTCATCCGTGACCTTCCCATCGACGACCCTCAGGTACGGCGTCTCGAGGAAACCCAGCTCGTTGAGCCGCGAGTACGTCGTCATGGACGTGATGAGGCCGATGTTGGGGCCTTCCGGCGTCTCGATGGGGCACATGCGGCCGTAGTGCGAGTAGTGGACGTCGCGCACCTCGAACCCGGCCCGCTCGCGTGTCAGCCCGCCCGGCCCCAGCGCGCTCAACCGACGCTTGTGCGTGAGCTCGGAGAGCGGGTTCGTCTGGTCCATGAACTGACTGAGCTGCGAGCTCCCGAAGAACGCCTGGATCACGGCGCTCACCGTGCGCGCGTTGACCAGATCGTCGATCGAGATCTTCTCCGGGTCGCTGTTGATCGACATGCGCTCCCGGACCAGCCGCGCCATTCGCGACAGCCCGACCGAGAACTGGTTCGCGATCAGCTCCCCGATCGAGCGCACGCGGCGGTTCCCGAGGTGGTCGATGTCGTCCGTGTAGCCCCGGCCCTCGTGCAGCTCGATCAGGTACCGAATGATCGCGACGAAGTCGGAGGGCGCGAGCACCGTCAGATCGTCGACGGGCACCGGGAAGTCCAGCAGCCGGTAGACGTCGCGCAGGCGGTGGTTCAGCTTGTGCCTGCCCACGCGGCCCAGGTCGTACCGCTTCGGGTTGAAGAACAGCCGGTCCAGCGCGGTCCGCGCGGTCTCCAGGTTCGGGGCCTCGCCGGGGCGGACGAGCGAATAGATGGAATGCAGCGCCGCCGCCTCGCTCCCGGTCGGGTCCTTGGCCAGCGTGTTCCGGAGCAGCGGCGACTCGCCGCGCGGACCCCCGGTGAACACGAGCGCTTCGCGCACCTTGCGCGTCTTGAGCTCGCCGAACAGCTCCACATCGAATGCCTGGCCCTTCTCGGCCAGGATCTCCCCCGTGTCGGGATCGATCACGTCGGCGGCGAGCTGCGGGCTCGCGCTCCAGTCGCGCCGCATGGCCAAGTCCTCGAACGAACCGCGCATGGCGACGAAGGTGGCGCTCGAGTACACCACGATCTCCGAGATCTCGGCCCGCTCGAGACGCTCGATGGCCTCCTCGGTGAGCGCCGTGCCGCGCCGCGCGATGAACGCGTCCTCCGACGCGTACACCTGGACGCTCTCGCTTCCGGCCTCGGTCAGCCGCCGGGTCAGCTCGGCGTCGACCAGATCGCCGATCGCGCCGATCGGCTCGCCCGACTCCGCGTCGTCCACGTCGGCCGCGAGCCACGCCCGCGTGTCGGCGTCGATGTCGTCGAGCGCGAGCTCGGCGGGCTCCTCCTCGAACTCCTCGTTGAGGACCGTCCGGGCGAGCAGCGTGCCCGTGACCTCGCGCCGGGTGGAGCGGTCCTCCTCGCCCACGTCGAGCTCGACGTTCCGTCGCTCGTAGAACAGGTCGAGGATGTCGACGTCGCGCCCGTGCCCGAGGGCCCGCAGGAGCGCCGTGGCCGGGAACTTCTTCTTCTTGTCGATGTGGACGTGGATGACATCGTGGATGTCGAGTGTGAACTCCACCCACGAGCCCCGGAAGGGGATGATGCGCGACGAGAACAGGCGCGTCCCGTTCGGGTGCACGCTCTCCTCGAACACCACGCCGGGCGATCGGTGGAGCTGGCTCACGATGACGCGCTCGGCCCCGTTCACGACGAACGTGCCGTGCTCTGTGAGCAGCGGGAGATCGCCGAGGTAGACCTCCTTCTCGAGGATGTCGCCCGGGCGCTTCTCGCCATCGCCGATGTCCTCGAACACGACCAGACGCAGGCGGGCCTTGAGCGGCGCCGCGTACGTCATGTCGCGCTCGATGCACTCCTCGACCGAGTACTTCGGGTCCCCGAGGACGTAGCTCACGAACTCGAGCGAGTAGTTCTCGTTCACGTCCGTGATCGGAAAGATCTCGTTGAAGACCCGCTCGAGACCGAGGTCCCGTCGGTCCTCTTCGCTCTCCTCGATCTGCAGGAGTCGCTCGAACGCCTCGCGCTGGACGTCGAGGAAGTGGGGCATCTCCATCGACTGATCCAGCTTGGCGAACGAGACGGTCGGTCTGCTATTCGTCGTCAAGATATTCCTCGCTTGGCATCCACCTGGAGGCGACTACATGCCGCGGGCGACCGGCGGCTCCGGGGCCCGCACACACCGGGATGCACGAAGCCCGGCGTCCGCGTGGGCGGACGATCGGGTCCGTGCGCTGATGGGGTGACCGGGTCCCGGGGTCGACCCCGAGGCCTCCGGCCGAATCGGGCCGATCCGCCAGGATCGAGCCCGCGGGCGATCCGCCGTGCCGTATCCGTGCCACCCTCGAAAGCAGTTACTTCAACTCGACGGTCGCGCCCTGGTCTTCGAGCTTCGCCTTGACGGCTTCGGCCTCTTCCTTGCTCACGCCTTCCTTCACGACGCCGGGCGCGTTGTCGACCAGCTCCTTGGCCTCCTTGAGGCCCAGGCTCGTGACTTCGCGGACGACCTTGATCACCTGGATCTTCTTGTCTCCGATGGCCGCGAGCACGACGTCGAACTCGGTCTGCTCCTCTTCGGCCGCCGCGCCACCGCCGCCCGGGGCCGCGACTGCCACCGGCGCCGCCGCCGTCACGCCGAAGGCCTCTTCCATCTTCTCCTTCAGCTCGGCGGCCTCCACGAGGGTGAGCGAGCCGATCTGATCCAAGAGATCGTCGATTTTGGACATGGTGTGGTTCCGTTGTTCCTGGGTACTGGACTGAGCTCGGCGGACCCGGGGGTCGCGCCTCCCACGCTTCAGGCCGCGTCGTTCTTCTGCCCGACCTGTTCGATCATGCTGGCGATGTCACGCATCAGGGCGTTGATGACGCCCACCATCCCACCCGCGGCCGCGGTCAGACCGCCGGCGATGGACCCGAGCAGCTCGTCGCGCGACGGAAGGTCCGCCATGCGCCGGATCTCGGCCGGGTCCACCTCGCGCCGCTCGACCACACCGATCTTGATCACCGGACGATCGTCGTGGTCCCTCGCGAACTCCTTGATCACCCGCGCGGGCGCGACCGGGTCCGAGTGGCTCAGCACGAGCGCCGTCGGGCCCTCGAGGTGACCACTCAGATCCGGCAGGTCGAGGCCTTCGAGCGCACGCCGCATGAGCGTATTCTTGACCACCCGGTAGCCCACGCCCTCTTCGCGGAGCCGCGCCCGGAACTCCGTGATCGCCTTCACGTTCAGACCCGTGAAGTCGGTCAGGTAGATGATGTCGTGCCCGCGGAGCTCCTCCGAGAGCCGTTCGGCGACGCGCTGCTTGTCTTCGAGTCTCATCGCGCTATCGGTACAGGTTCTCGTCGATCGCGACGCCCGGCCCCATCGTGCTCGAGACCGTCACCTTGCGGACGTAGCGCCCCTTGGTAGCGGCCGGTCGCAGACGGACGATCTCGGTCATCAGGGCACCGAGATTCCGATTCAGCGCGGCGAGCTCGAAGCTCACCTTGCCGAGCGGAGCGTGCACGTTGCCGGTCTTGTCGACCCGGAACTCGATCTTCCCGGCCTTCGCCTCGCGGACGGCGCGACCGACGTCCATGGTCACCGTGCCCGCCTTGGGCGTCGGCATCAGGCCGCGCGGACCCAGCACGCGCCCCAGCTTCGCCACGTCCTTCATCAGGTCGGGCGTGGCGATCGCGACGTCGAAGTCGAGCCATCCGTCCTCGATCTTCCGGATGAACTCCGTGCCCACGAAGTCGGCACCCGCCTCCTCCGCCTCGGCGGCCCTGTCTCCCTGCGCGATGGCGAGCACCCGCACGGTCTTCCCCGTACCCGCCGGGAGCACGACCGTGCCCCGCACGACCTGATCGGCCTTGCGGGGGTCCACTCCCAGACGCACGGCCGCCTCGATGGTCTCGTCGAAGCCGGCGTACGCCATCTCCTTCACCTGCCGCAGCGCGTCTTCAGGGGCGAGCGGTCCGCCCTCGAGGGTCGCCGCCGCGGCGCGGTGCTTCTTGCCGTGTCTCGGCATGCACTCGTCTCCGGATCAGTCGGCCAGCTCGATCCCCATGGATCGAGCGGTGCCGGCGATCATCCGCATCGCGGCCTCTTCATCGGCCGCGTTCAGGTCCTTCATCTTGACCCTGGCAATCTTCCTCAGCTGCGCCTGCGTCACCTTCCCCACCTTGTCCCGGTTGGGCTCGGCCGACCCCGAGGCCAGCCCGAGCTCCTTCTTGAGCAACTCGGCCGCGGGCGGCGTCTTGGTGATGAAGGTGAACGTCCGGTCCTTGTAGACGGTGATCTCGACCGGGATGATCGTCCCCGCGTCGGCCTGGGTCTGCGCGTTGAACATCTTGCAGAAATCCATGATGTTCAGCCCGTGTTGACCGAGCGCCGGTCCCACCGGGGGGGCCGGGTTGGCCTGCCCCGCCGGGATCTGGAGCTTGATGAAGCCCGTGACTTCCTTCCTCGGTGCCATTCGCTAGAAACCCTGGAGTTGCGTGTAGTCCAGTTCGACGGAGGTGGGGCGGCCGAACAGGCTGACCTGGACCCGTACCTTCCCCTTCTCGGCGAACACCTCTTCCACGGTCCCGCTGAAGTCGCTGAACGGTCCTTCGGTGACCTCGACGACCTGCCCGGGCCGAAACGGGATCTCCGTCTCCGGTCCCGCCTCCTCGAGCTCGTCGGCGATCCCGAGGATCTTGTTGATCTCCTCGGCCTTGAGGGGCTGCGGCTCGTCTCCGCCGCCGACGAACTTGATCACGCCCGGCACGCTGTTGACGATGAACGCCGTGTTCTGGTCCATGCGCATCTGGATCAGCACGTAGCCGGGATACAGGCGCTTCGTCGACTTGACGCGCTTGCCACCCTTGATCTCCACGACCTCCTGGGTCGGGACGATCACCTCGCGGATGGGTTTTTCCTCGGGCTCGCCCTCCAGCTCCTGGATCTTCTTTTCCAGGAGGGTCTTCACCTTCTTCTCGTGACCCGAATAGGTCTGGAGCGCGTACCACCGGAAGTGGTCTCCGCTCTGCTCCTCTGGCACGTGCTTGTGTCCCTCCGTCACCCGCTGAAGGTCCGGACGATGAACCGCACGACCCCCGCGAACACCGTGTCCATCGCGCCGATGATGGCGGCGAGGATGATCACGAATACGAGGATCACGCCCGTGGCGTTGCGCAGCTGATCGCGGTCGGGCCACGTGACCCTCCGCATCTCGACCTGTACGTCCTCGGTGAATTTCTGGGCTTTCTTCAGGATCCCAGCCAACTGAGCCTCGTCTCTACACCGGCGAGCATGGATCGTGTCCAATCGCGCGAAAACCGGCCCCCCCGAAATGGAGTCGCCGTCCGCCGGCGGAGCCGGTGGGCGGGACGGGGCCGGTCACCGCGGCGGGCTACCGCGTTTCCTTGTGCGCCGTGTGACGGTTGCACCGCGGGCAGAACTTCTTGAACTCCGCGCGCTCCGGATGGGTCCGTCGGTTCTTCGTCGTCGAGTAGTTGCGCTCTTTACACTTCGTGCACTCGAGCGTGATCTGCACTCTCATCTATCCCTCGTCCCTCACCGGCCGAGTTCGACCGAACCGTTAGCTACTCCGGATCCCCCACGGGAGATCCACCGTCGAGATCGAGCGCGCATCGCCGTCCGCGTTCGTCTCGGTCCACTCCCACTCCTCGGCCGCCCGTTCGCGTCGTCAGCGGGCGAGGCCTTCCGGAGGGGGCCTCTCGGCGCGTCCGCGCGGCCCCCTCGTCGGAGCGGTTCGGCGCCGTGCCAGCGCCCGGAGGAAGGCCTCGCCCGCCACCGGACGCGGGACCGTGAGCGTCCCTACTCGTGGATCGCCGTGACGACCCCCGCGCCCACCGTGCGCCCGCCCTCGCGGATCGCGAACCGCAGGTTCTCCTCCATCGCGATCGGCGTGATCAGCTCCACCATCATGTTCACGTTGTCCCCCGGCATCACCATCTCCACCCCCTCCGGCAGCGATGCCGACCCCGTCACGTCCGTCGTCCGAAAGTAGAACTGCGGACGGTAACCGTTGAAGAACGGCGTGTGCCGTCCCCCCTCGTCCTTCGTCAGCACGTATACCTCCGCCGAAAACTTCGTGTGCGGCGTGATCGATCCCGGCTTCGCAATCACCATCCCCCGCTCCACCTCTTCCTTCCCCACTCCCCTCAACAGCAGCCCCACGTTGTCTCCCGCCTGACCCTCGTCCAGGATCTTCCGGAACATCTCCACTCCCGTCACCACCGTCTTCTTGTCCGCCCCAAGTCCCACCAGCTCCACTTCCTCCCCCGTCTTCACCACCCCTCGCTCCACCCGCCCCGTCACCACCGTCCCTCGCCCCGTGATCGTGAACACGTCCTCCACCGGCATCAAAAACGGCTTGTCCGTCTCCCGCTCCGGCACCGGGATGTAGCTGTCCAGCGCCTCCATCAGCTCGTCGATGCACGCCGTCTCCTCCGTCCCCGGCTCCCCAGACTCCAGCGCCTTCAGCGCCGAGCCCCGGATCACCGGCACGTCGTCCCCCGGAAACTCGTACTCCGACAACAGCTCCCTCACCTCCAGCTCCACCAGGTCCAGCAACTCCGCATCGTCCACCTGGTCCACCTTGTTCAAAAACACCACCACGTACGGCACGTTCACCTGCCGCGCCAACAAAATGTGCTCCCGCGTCTGCGGCATCGGTCCATCCGCCGCCGACACCACCAGAATCGCTCCATCCATCTGCGCCGCGCCCGTGATCATGTTCTTCACGTAGTCCGCGTGCCCCGGGCAGTCCACGTGCGCGTAATGACGGTTCGGCGTCTCGTACT
>Ga0307444_1000574_pt1 | contig 17420 bp, 20 predicted proteins | sample SalMarSW160340MG_FD_202145 | JGI IMG/M metagenome (GOLD analysis project Ga0307444, IMG submission 202145) | Salt marsh sediment microbial communities from the Plum Island Ecosystem LTER, Massachusetts, United States - SW1603-40 | ecosystem: Environmental > Aquatic > Marine > Intertidal zone >...
TCATAGTTACCAACGTTCTCGTACAGAATCACTAATCCAAGTGGACTTGTTCCAGCTACAATATCTGTATCACCATCGTTATCTGCATCACCTACAGCTATACATTCAATTGTCTCACCGACTATCTGATCAAATATTGCGTGAGAGAGGTAGGAATCAAAGTTTTGAGTTTTTAAAGAATCAGAAGTAAAAGGTGTTCCTAAGAGAACTTCTTCATCGTAACCAAAATTAAAAGCTTGTGCAAGAGGATATGTAATAACTATAGATGAGAAGAGGAACACTATGAATAAAAACGCATTTCTTTTCAACATATGTCACCTATTTATACCAAAGGAAAAATACGTGACATCATATTTAAAGTTGTAGGGAATAAAGCCTTAAAGCTCAATTATTGCACCGACTCCCCCTCTAATATATTTACTAGGATAGAGCTTTTTGATTTTCTGGATGTGTTTAGTACAATGAGTAGGACATACCATTTCTAAATCTTCTAAGATTGCAAACTCATCAAAGCCATGGAATCCACCTACTAAAGCGAATGGTTTTCCAAATTCCTTGCTTTTTTCTACAATCTGTGTTACTCCTGAATGCGAACATCCCGCTATTATCACTAAACCTTTTGAAGTTACTATAAACAAAGACTGTTCTTGTAATCCCACTCTCTCTTTACATTCTAAAAGACCAGAACTGATGAAACCATCACTGATATATTGAGCTTGTTCAATTATTTGTAATCTCCCATCATCTAAAGAAGCATCTAATTTAACAGGGAGAAAGATTTGAGCAGTTTGATTTAACTCCATTATAGTCAATAATCCTCCCATATGGTCACTATGTTTATGAGAAATAAAAACAACATCTACTTCAGCAGGATCAAGATTAAGCACCTTCATATTATCTAGAAGAATCTTTGATTTGGTTCCTGTATCAAAAAGAATTCTTGTGTCCAAATATTCTATAAAACAAGCAAATCCCCAATCAGCTTTTAGATTCGATTGTAAAGAAGTATTATCATATACTATTGTTATCCTCATTTTTACCATCTTTTATTATTTTATTGCAGATACCAGAAGGAAATCATGTTAAGTTCTAAGAAAAAAGAAATAAGAGTAACAACTCTTATTCTGCTATTATGGGAGGTTTAATTGTGGTATTTATATCAAAAGTTGCTAAGAAAACATTTGTTGTCAAAATAATTGCATCTTTTGGGCAGATATCTTCACATAAAGCACAGAAGCAACACTTTCCTAGATCTACCTGAGGGTAAGTTTTTGGATATTTTTCTGCTAATTCTTTTGGAACTTCCACCATCTCTATTGCATTGTTTGGGCATATTCTAGCACACGAACCACAAGAGCTACATTTGTCTATATCTAGATGATGCTCACCTCTATTCCTATCTGGTATTTCCACCACTTCTTTTGGAAACATCACTGTCATCGGTTTCTTAAAGAGGTTCTTGAATACTTCCAATACTGGTCCTACTTTCATTTTTTCACCTCACCTATCTACATCAGCTGGACACTGATACAAACTCCAATATATTGCAGGAACATCTGCATAATCTACTCCAGTCAACAATCGTTCTAAGATTGGTATCATATGTGAGAAAGAGGGGCCACGTATTTTCACTCTATAAGGTGTTTTTTCACCTGTTGCAACCATATAAAAGGTCCCTTCTCCACGAGAAAGTTCATTACGAACATAAGTTTCACCTTTAGCTTTTCGAAATTGAACTATTGGTTTAAGGTTAGGTGTTTTCACTTCTCCTTTAGGTAATCTTTCTACAGCTTGTTTTATAATTTTCATACTTTCTTCTATCTCTTCCATACCAACCCTGAATCTATGATAAGCATCACCTTCATCATAAACAGGTATATCGAATTCTAATTTGTCATAAACCTCGTACGGATCGTCTCTTCGAACATCTGCACTTACACCACTACCTCGTAAAACTGGGCCAGTTGCGCCATATTTAATAGCATCTTCTTTAGTGATAACTCCAATATCCTTGAACCTAGCCAACCATGCAAGATTTTCTTTATTAGCGAATTTACGCATATATTCAACTTTGTCTAATAATTTCAAGATTTTCTTCTCAGCGTTCTCAGGAAAGTCTTTTCTAACTCCCCCAGGACAGAGATAACCTGCTGGATAAACTCTTCCACCAGTAATCAAATTGAAGACATCTAAAATATAATCTCTATATCCCATAGAGACATTGAATCCTGTCATAAAACCCGTCCCTAAAGACATCACTGCATACCAGATAAAATGAGATTGTATTCTAGAGAGTTCAGCCATAATCACTCGGATATATTTTGCCCTCTCAGGAACATCATATTCCATTAGATTATCAACTGCTTCAGCATGAACCAAATTCCATTGTAAAGGTTCTAAAACACACACCCTATCAGAAATCACAGCATTTTGCATGGGTTCTCTGTATTCCATCAGTTTTTCGAAACCTCGATGAAGATAACCAGGATCAGCTGTAGCTTTAAGTACGCGTTCTCCTCTCATATCAACTTTAACCGAGAAATTACCAGAGCCAGGATGAGCTGGTCCAAAAAACATAGAAAAATCACTTTCATCAAATTTCTTTCCTGTACTTGTCATTTTTTCACCTCAAAATAGACCTTCTCACGAGGATTATCTTCTTTATAATGCTCTTTCATAGTAAACTCTCGCCAGTTGAAATCTTTTAGAAAAGGTGGAGGACCTTCCCAATCTTCCAAGAACAACGGTATAAGATTTTTATTACCCTTGAAATCAATTCCGAAAAGTTCATGAATCTCTCGTTCACATGTTTCTGCGTAAGTATCCCAGATGGAGTTAATAGAGGAGATGGAAGGTTTCTTTCTATCAATTTTTGTCTTAATGCTAAGTAAGGTATTATATTGATAGGACCAGAGGTGATAAACCAATTCAAACCTTCCTTCCTCCAACCAATCTACTGCAGAAATTGTAGAAAGGTGTTCAAAACCGATTTTTTGTACTTTCATACAAGCGTCAACAATATTAGCTGGGTTAATCTCTACCCACAATCTACGTTCTCTTCCGGGATTAACAGAAGCACCTAATTCAGAACTTAAAGTCTTTACTAAGTTAGTCTGTTCTTGTTCTGTTACTGCCATTTTTCTCACTTATCCGGTAACTCCTCTACATGTTGAAGGACTTTGAAAACAGCATCGTAAATAGCTTCAGGTCTCGGAGGACACCCTGGAATATACATAAACACAGGTAAATAATCCTCTAGTCTTTTAATTGTATTATATGAATCCCAATACATCCCTCCAGTCATAGTACATGACCCTAAAGCAAAAACAAACTTTGGATTTGGCATCTGTTCATAAATCTGTTGAGCACGTTTAATTGATTTTGGAGTTTGATATCCAGCTATAAACAAAGCATCTGCCTTTCTAGGAGAATTTACAGCTTTCATCCCGAATCTCTCCATATCCCAGCGTGAACCCACAACAGGTACAAGTTCAGTAAAACCACAGGAATTAAACCAGTTGAAAACCCAAACTGCTTTAACAAATTTTCTCATAACTTTCTTCTTTGTTATCATTTAAACACGATCTAAATGTGATTTTATTCAAAGTAATGAAGTAATTCCAATGAATAATTATTCATAATCAAATATTCATCTAATATAATTGTTGGGGTGAAAACATGAGTGAAATGTTATTAAAATAGCTGAAGTCAGATAAGTATAGATAAATACAGATACTTATAGGAATCAAAAACATATTTGTGATCAATAGGAAGATTATGCAAAGGTGTTGTATATTGTTTTTTTATTTCTTCTCCATTCTCTGTATGCAAAAATACCTATTATAATACCTATTAATACTAAACCTGCTCCAACTCCAAGGACAATATACTGAGCATAAATAGTGTTTCTATGTAAAATCGAGAGTATTTCTGCTATAAAAGGTTCAAGGATGGTATAAAGACTGAAGCATAATACACCTAAAATAGCAAAAGAGAGGCTAAAACTCAATAATATCTTAAATTTTCTCTTTTCATCGGGTACAGCCATGAATCAAAATTATGAAAAGGTCATAAAAATTTTTCTCAAACTGCTCTTATAATGATTCTTTAAAATAAAAAGATATTACAATTTTCAGCAGATTTTTTGTTTAATGGTGATATTTTTCTTCCTCAAGCGTGGTAATATCTCTTTCTACATTTTCGTGTAAAACATTAATGAGATAATGACTTGTAAAATAGCACTCTTCATCTGCTGTATGAATCAGATGTCTGTACGCTGTAGATCCACAAATTTCACAAACCTCAGCACAATCTTCAACAAACATAGTTAAACAAAAAACTAATTAATTAGAAAATTATTAAAACTATCTATAGCTTAGTTCCTATATATATAATTTTCAAAAATGAGTAATAAAATCAACATTATACATATCAAATATAAAAAAGTTGTAATTGAGCTTTTAAAAATCCGAGAGGTTAGCTCTTTAAAAGGAGAGGTTGGTAAATGCGCTACTGCGCTGTTCTTCTTTGTATTCCAATTCCATATTTTATCTATTTGTGGTGTTTCTTTTCTCGTTCCACTCGAAGTTTTTCTTCTTCTAACTTAAGTTTTTCTTCCTCAAGCTTGATCTTTTCTTCCTCTAATCTAACCTTTTCTTCTTCCAGTTTAATTTTCTCTTCTTCTATCTCATCATTTAAAACATGGAGCAGAAAATGCTTCGAACAATAAATATGCCCTTCTGCAGTGTGGACTAGATGACTATTCGTTGTATATCCACAAATTTCACAAACATCAGCACCTGATTCAGCCATTATTATCAACTGTATACTTAATTAATTAGAAAACTATTAAAAGTATCTATAGTAGTGTTTAGATAGTAATAGTAAGCAAGCAATATGTATAAAAGCGAGCTTATAGAAAGTCAAAAAAGCTAATGAAAACCAGCAAAATTCATCAAATTAACTTAAAAATGGGATAAGAAAAACTTGAGAGATTCCAATGCTAGAACTAGAATAATAAATCTGGCTGCCTAGAAACTGGTCAGACAATAATCTATTACTAATATAAAAAAAGAAAAAAGAATGAGATTAGGCTCATTTAAAATCTTTTAATTTCAAGGTTCTTCAATATTTTTGAATCCAGCATAAATCCATCCAGTTCCAGTAAAGATGAAAGTAACAGCTAATAAAGCAACAACTGTTGGTTCTGCGATTGATTGAAAGAGGAGAACTATTCCTGCTGCAATAATTGTTAATAAGCCTATGGCTATTACAAACACTTTGTACCAGTTTGGATAATCCTCAACTATACTACCGAGGGTTATTCTAGATATACTACTCAATATTATTACGATAGCTAATAAAGAAACCAGTCTTCCAGGTATTATGTTTGAAAGAGCCCAGATTGCGATTGCGGTTGGTATGATAATTATTCCCACAGAGATTTTAAGTACTCTCTGGTACCACTCGAGATATTTCTGCATAACACCATTTAGAATTCGGAAAATACCCATTATTATCAATGCTATAGCTAAGACAATGATTAAAGTCTGTATATCCGCGTTTATGAAAACTAGACTCAAGATTGCCAAGATAACTATAATGAATCCTGCTAATATATTAAAAATTCTTAGCCATTTAGGTGTTTCAATATAAGAGGTCATATTTTACAGTATGATGAATATTTTTTAAGTTTTACTAGCAATGTGTAAAGGAAAAAAAAGTAAAAAGCATTAAGATAAAAAGAAAAGTCTTCTATTCTTAATATCTTCGTGGTTTATTTTGTTGATAACATTCTTTGCAATATACTGGTCTTGATCCATCAGGTTTGAAAGGAACTTCTGTTTCTTTTCCGCATTTTGAGCAAGTTACTGTATGCATTTCTGCAGGTTTTCTCTGACCATAACTTGATCTATTTCCACCATATCGGCCTCTATTATTTGATCGATTATTACTAAAAGATCGATTACTATTTCTATTACTATTTTGTCTATTTCTATTTGACATTATACTTACCTTGTTGTTTTTTGTAGTTAATCGATTGCTGAAAGATTAAATTTATTAAATAAGCTGAGTTTTTGTTCCTTTCAAGCTGTTTCTCTAAATATCTTGTAATTGCAAATCGTATCTTCTACAAATCGTTATACCTATGTGTGTTTATAAATAATGATATCGAAGTGAAACTTCGTATTTTGAATTTGCTTAAAAACTTAAAGATTGACCTTGTTTTTCTTGAAGTTCAAAAAACTTATTGTTATTTCAATCCAGTTTCTGACCGCAATTTGGACAAAAAGCAAGATTACTTTCAAGTTTGACTCCACAGTAATCACAAAATCGAACTTTCTGCCCTATCTTTTTACTGTATTTTTCTGAAGGCTGAAAATCTTTCTCTATCTCATTCAGTCGATGTTGATAGATCCTATAATCTTTATCAGTTCGTACTTCATGACTTCTAGAAAGTTTGTTTATCCTTGCTCTTGGGATCATCATTATACCAGATAGAATTAAAACAACTACACCACCTATGATAGTTATCAGTATCCAAGGAAAAGAATTTCCGAAAAGACCTCTTTGAAACGCAAAAAACAATCCTAGACCTAGTAAAAGAATTAATCCTGCTGAAATACCTTTGATAATATTGGTTTGCCTATTAGAAATCATTTCTGTTTGAAGTGTGTTTGAGACACTTATAAAAGTCACCAAATAAAAAAATCAGTTTCTTCTTTTCTCTTTATTTGTTAAATTATTTTTTGATTGTAAGTGCCTTTCTTGAATTCTCTGTAATGACTTTCTTGAATAATCCCTCATCTATTCCTTCTTTCATGCAATATGGAACAAAATCTCTAAAGAATCTCACGTAAGGTCTCATTGGCCATTCTTCATCATCTGGTTTTACCCAAAATGAACCAGAATCCTGTCCAAAAAGTAATTGTGCGATAAGATTTTCTTCTTCCAATTTCTTCAAAGCAGGTATATACTTCTGGTAATTTTCTGTTGTAGCAATTCCGTCAAACTGTAACCATATACCTTTTTTACCAAGTTCTAGAATCTTTTCCATATCCATTTGCCCATCAGCATGTACCCAGATAAATCTGTCATAAGGTAGATTTTCTTCTTCTAAAATTTTAATTGCTTTAGGTACAGATAATGCCTCCCAGATATGACATTGGATGATCATACCTGTCTTCTTACTAGTTCTGGCTCCAGCTCGAAGGATTTTTTCTTGCAGAGGGAAAATTTGTCCTTCATCACCTAGAGCTAACTTGATGTATCCAGGTTTAATACCTGCACCTTCGATTCCTTCTTCAAACTCTTTTGTCCAAATATCAGCTATTTCATCAATTTCGCTTTCTTTAATAATTTTTGGAACACTTAGTCCTTTTACATCACCCCCATCCCAAGCTCCAGTACAGGTGATGATATTTAATCCTGATTTCTTAGAGCATTCAATTAAGACATCTAAATCTCTTCCAAGACCGAGAGGAGTAGCTTCAACTATTGTCTGACAACCTTTATCTTTCACTTCTTTCAAATAAGGTAAAACATACTCTACTACTTCCTCTGTTGTATATTCTCTTTCCTCACGGTCTGCACCTTTGATATCAACGACAATGTGTTCGTGCATTAAGGTTATACCCAACTCTTCTTCTGAAATCGGTCCCAAAACAGTATTAATCATTTTTATCACTTCTATTTGAGAAGATATAATCAGACACTTAAAACTATTATGAGAAACCAGATTAAATTCTCAAGATTATACTTCAAAAATTTGGCAAAAAGAATTAAAGCGAGAAAGATTACAACATCACATGCATGTAGGATTACATATAGGTAAATTTCATTGGCCAGGAAGTCCAGAAAATATCTCTGACACACTTACAGAAATTGCTCAAACTGCAGAACAATCAGGTTTTTACAGCATATGGGTTATGGATCACATCTTTCAACTTGGTACTCATTATGGATATATCCATGGTCCTGTTGAAGATGAGATGTTAGAAGCTTACACTACTATCGCTTATCTTGCTGCTAAAACCAAAACCATCAAACTTGGTGCTCAAGTCACATGTAATTTTTTCAGAAATCCTGCGTTGCTGGTTAAGATGATCACAACACTTGATGTATTGTCAAAAGGACGTGCATACTTAGGTCTAGGTGCAGGTTGGTTTGGAAGGGAAGCTGTAGGTTATGGTTATAAATTTCCTTCTTTAAAAGTTCGTTTTGAGATGTTGGAAGAGACCTTGAAAATTATTCAAAGGATGTACAACTATAAGAAAAGTGATCCCTTCAAAGGAAAATTTTACACGCTTCAAGAACCTATGAATAATCCACCACCTATCACTAAACCTCACCCGCCAATTTTAATAGGAGGTTCTGGAGAGAGAAAGACTTTGAAGCTAGTAGCTAGATACGGAGATGCGTGCAATATAGTTATAGGTACAACATTAAAAGATGCTGGAGATCTTACTCGAGAAGGGATAACATGGGATATATTTGTTGATCGTGTAAAACACAAGTTTAATGTTCTAAAGAAACACTGTGAGGATGTGGGAAGGCCATATGAAGAGATAGAAAAAACTGTCACCACTTATATTGAAGTTGATCCTGAAGCAATGAAAACAAAAGAAGTACTGTCTCTTTGTAAAAAACTAAGTAATGTTGGTTGTCAACATGTTATCTTCAATATGCCCAATGTTCATGAGATAGAACCTTTAAGAATTATTGGAAGTGAAATAATCCCAGTAGTAAAAGAATTATAGAGATTTATTGGATCAGAGACAATAGATATTCATTGGAAAGCTATTAAGATGTCTTCTTTTTCGCATTTTAAAATATCCTTGACAACATTACATTTGACTATGAACAAGAAAAATAATCCGAATTGATCATCATATAATAATTCAAAATTTCCTTGACCTTTCGCAATAATTACATCAGCTTGATCGATGAAAGTTTTCATTTGTTTTGTATAATTCTTATTCAAAAGATTATTCAAAGAAATAATCTCAAGACCTGGTATTTCTTCGAATTTCAAATCAGAGATATCTTCAACAACGATATCATTTCCAAAAGGATACTTCTTTAATACCAAGAATATTTTTTCTAATGAATAAGAATTAACTATTCTTTCAAGCAACAGTTTATCAAAGACAATCTCTCCTGCATTATCAGCAAGAAAAGTAAGTGTTTTAGCTTTTGATAATTCCCTCACGAGTAATTCATAGTTATCTATAAATGGCTCTTTCTCTAGCACTTCATCTAGTGTTTCAGAGAGGTTATATTCAGATTTTACACCAAAATCAATTATATTTCCTGCAATAGAAACTTTAAGCGCTGTATAAAGTGGATCATCACTTTCATCTATGATTCTTTTAGCTTTAGAAACCAGTTCCAGAGCATTGTGATTTGACTCTTTCTTTAGAGATTTTAGAGGATCTATTACACCAGTTTCATGCCGAATTATTTCAAACATTCCAAAACCTATTTCCATTGGTGTTAGAGAAAGATTTGCATTGTCTAAATAATCTAAAACTTTCTTCATCACCCTATCTTCTTCTTTAGATACGAGTTGTAATTCTTTGAGTGTTCTTTCAGCAGCATTTTTGATACAGTCTAAACAATTCGGAAAAGTCTCCATTTAGAAACCTCTAAAATCAAAAAGTAAGTAGGTATTTAATTTGTTCACTCTTGACATGGCTCTTAACTTTGAATGTGAACATTTAAAACCCACCTTTTCTTATTATTTCGGTGACTTACAAGGTAAGAACGAGGGTAGATTATGATAAAAAAAGATTTTTCAGGAAGAGGTTACATTGGAAAAGGGAGAATTTTTCGAGTACGAGTACTAGCATTAATATTGATTAGTATAATTATCGTGCCATCTTTTACCAATCTAACAATGGGTAGTTCTGAAGGTACTACAGAATCTTCCCAACAGACAGATATTCGTACATATATTCAAGAATACCTTTCGCAGGGAGGAGGAGAAGAAGAGTACATTATTCAACAATCAGATGTTGATTTTGTGGACTCAGGGAAGGATACAGCAAAAAATGAAATTGAAATAGCGTCTAACAAAGCAGAGGATCCAGTAGGAAGTTCTATAAGCATCAACGCTGTTGCAACACTAGTTTCACCTTCAAATGGAGCAACAATAATTGACAGGACACCCTATATGGATTGGAATGGTGGAGGAGAATATATGGATTTCTGCCTCCAGATTGACGACAATTCAGATTTCAGTTCGCCAATTGTTTATGTATTTACAGGAATGAACACATATTACACTGTTACAACATCTTTACCAAGTGATACATATTACTGGAGAGTGAGAGAACAAGATTACTTTACCCACACTTGGGATACTTGGACAGCAACTTGGTCATTTACAGTTGATTTAACACCTACAGTGGCTCCAACACTATTATCTCCAGATAATGAAGAGTATATCAATGACGATACACCTATATTAGATTGGACTGATGTACCACGAGCTACTGGTTACAGAGTTCAAGTTGCGACTACTACTTTATTCTTATTACCAGAAGTTGATGGAACTGTTACAGGAAGTATATGCACTTCTCCACATTTAGATGACCGACATTGGTACTGGAGAGTGAGAGGATACAATAGTGATGGCGATGGACCATGGAGTGAGAAATGGGGGTTCACAGTAGATACTGTACCGCCGGATGTTGTTACATTATCCACACCACAACATGGGAGTATCTCAACTGACTACACACCAACTTACTCTTGGCTCGAATCTTCAGGAGCTTATAGGTATAGACTTGAAATTGCTTATACTTCAGATTTCTCTTCACTATTAAGAGTAGTGACTACATCAGCAACTAGTTTTACTGCTCCAGATACATTAAATGGTTTATACTATTGGAGAGTTAAAGCTACAGATCAAGCGGGAAATGAATCACCGTGGAGTACAATAAGATACCATGTAATAGACAAACCTGTACCTCCAGCGCCTACACTTTTATCTCCTTCAAGTGGATCTTACACTAACGATAATACACCTTATTTAGATTGGGATGTAACGTCATTAGCTGTTACATATCAGGTCCAAGTATCTACAACACCATCATTTACTACTACTGAAAAAGATATCCAAACTAGTGGAACATATTATATTCCATCAACACTACCAGATGGAACATACTATTGGCGAGTAAGAGGACAAGATGATATTGGTAATTGGGGATCTTGGAGCTCAGTATGGCAGCTACATATAGACACTGTTCCACCTGGCACACCAAATCCAACCAGTCCAGGTTCTTTCACCTATACTAACGACAATACTCCAACTTTTACTTGGAGCACTGCATCAGGAGCCTATACTTATCAGATACAAATTTCGCGTGATCTTTTCTTCTCTTTGATATTTCTACAGAGTACTTCTACTAATACTTACTATACTACCACCACAGTATTTTCAGATGGGGATTATTGGTGGAGAGTAAGAGCTATAGATAGAGCAGGAAATGTAGGAACGTGGAGTACTGTTTGGTTAATCTCAGTTGATACAGTACCTCCTGGTACAGCTATACCAACTACTCCAACTGATGACTCACAAATAAATGATAATACACCTTTCTTAGAATGGGATCCTGCCACTGGTGGATATCAATATGAAATACAGATAAGTACAGATGCAGGTTTCAGTATTGTGGTTACTGATCTAATAATTGGAAATACCAACTATACCACATCAATTCTAAGCGATGATGTATACTATTGGAGAATAAGAGCTATAGATCAAGCGGGTAATATTGGAGGATGGAGCGAAGTTTTCCAATTTACAGTTGATACAGTTGGACCTGACCAAGTTCCTCTATATCTTCCAGGAAACAGTGTTGCATTAAATGATTCAACACCTCAATTACAATGGTATATCCTAAGTGACGCCGTTGAGTACCAAATTCTAGTTGATACAGATGATCTATTTGCATCACCATTAATTGCTGAAATAACAAGTAAGACATTTCTTGATTTGGCAGTTTTAGCTGATGGAGACTATTATTGGATGGTAAGAGCAAGAGATGAAGCAGGTAACTGGGGATCATGGAGTACAATATGGTCATTTACCATTGATACAACAGCACCAGATCAACCAACCTTGAATAGTCCTGCTAATGCGACAAGTACTAGTGACAACACTCCTCAACTATTGGTATTAATGGTTGCTTCTGCGACTAGTTATCAATTCCAAGTTTCAACAACAGATACATTTGGTACACTAATAATTGATGTAGAAGTTGCGTCAAATGCTTACACATTGATTGCAGCTTTAGCTGATGGAACATATTACTGGAGAGTAAGAGCAGCTGATACTTTGGATAATTGGAGCGAATGGAGTGAGATATGGATTTTTACCGTAGACACTACTGGTCCGACTGCACCAACATTAACTGACCCTATCGAAGATAACATAACAAATGACAACACCATTTATTTGGAGTGGGATACAGTTATTGATGGAGTGCTCTATCAAGTACAAGTGGACAATGTTTGGGATTTCAGTTCAGTTGCTGTAGATTATACATCTGGTGCTACATCGTATATAACCCCGGTTTTAGAAGATGGGATGTATTATTGGCGAGTGAGAACAGCTGATGACTTAAGCAACTGGAGTAACTGGAGTGAAGTAAGGACATTTACAATCGATACTACCAATCCAGAAATCAATCATCCAGAGGATATCAACTACGATTATGGAAGTGCAGAGAATAATATCACATGGATAGTTTCTGATATTAATCTAGCTGAAATGATCATATATCTAGATGGTGAGGAATATTTAACGCTTGATCTAACAGGAATGAGCAATATAGAATACACTTTGGATGTTGATGGTTTAGATATAGGAGTTTATAACTTTACAATTTATGTAACTGACCTAGTTTTGAATTCAGTCTCAGATACAGTGTTTGTTACAGTAAATGTAGTTGTTCCAGAATTTAATCCAATTATGGGATTCTTGTTGATAGGTCTCTGTGTGATTATTCCTCTTATTAGTCTAAAACAGAAATTTAAATACAAAAAGTAAAAGGAAAACATTATTGTTTTTTCCTTTCTTTTTTCAGTTTTTTTCGCTATTCTTATAAGTACTATAACGAATTCGAAACTATAAAAAGCAGTTATAGAGTGAGCTTAAAATGGACCTTAAAATAGAAGAATTCTATCCTAAAAAAGCTCCAGATGAGTTTTGGGAAATATACTTCGAGTATAACGAAGCAGTATTTAGACATCAACATCCTGATGATCCTCTTCCAAATAGAGAAGCTGTTATTCAACGTCAGAAAGCTGATATGGCAGATTTTGATGTTACTCGATGGTTAGCTTATTTGCCAGAAGGAAAGATAGTAGGGTGGTCAGGTTCTGGAGTTTTCAGCAAAACTGCATCTAGTTATGAACAAAATAAGCATATTGCTCAAATGAATATTGTCACTCATCCTGACTATTATAGGAAAGGGATAGGGACAGCTTTACTCAAAGTAGTTGCTCAACATGCGCAAGATTTAGGTAAAACAACCTTTGAAGTTTATACTAATTATGATTCTGGACGATTCTTTTTAGAACGTTATGGAGGAAAATTGAGTCTTGAAGGTTCAGAAAGTCGATTAAACTTTGAGGATGTCGATTGGAAACTTATGCAAAAATGGGTAGATGAAGGTCCAAAGAGAGCAGAAGGAGTTACTATTGAATCATTCTTTCATTGTCCTGAAGAAATAATAGATGAATATTGCGAGATGTATACAAGGATCTCACATCTTGTTCCAATAGGTGAAGTGGAAACACAAGTCGATATAGATCGAGAGTTAAGAAGAAAAATCGAAAAACAACATAAAGATGCTGGACAGATATTTTATACATTAATCTCAAGAGAAAAAGATGGAAGAATATCGGGAATGACAGAGATAATACTTGATCCGAGAGAATCACACAGAATTGAACAAGAATTAACAGGAGTGCTCTCTAAATATCGAGGGAGAGGATTAGGGAAATGGTTGAAAGCTCAAATGCTATTTTATATCAAAGAAAACTATCCTAATGCTAAATACATTATTACTGATAATGCGGATGAAAATGCACCTATGCTTTCAATAAATGAAAGAATGGGTTTTAAAAGATATAGAGGTGGAAGTGTATATAAACTCCAGATAGAAGAGCTATTGAAAAACTTCGATATAAGGATAGACTGAGATGCAATCTGATAACTTTAAAATCATTGACATAACACAAGAGAATATAGCACAATATGGCATGTTCTGTCAGAAATCAAAGCAAAAAGAAGAGGGATACCAGTCAAAACTAGAATGGATATTGGAGAGGTTTAAGGAGGGATTGAAATACAAATTATTACTGGTTGAAGAAAGAGGAAAACTAACTTCCAGAGGATTCATAGAATATATTCCAGGAGAGTATTGTTGGCGAGGGTTGGAAGCTAAAGGATATATGGTCATACATTGTATCTGGGTAGTAGGTCAACATAAAGGTAAAGGTTATGGTTCTAAACTTTTGAAAGAATGTTTAAAGGATGCAGAAGGCATGAAAGGAGTAGCTGTAATGACAGCTAAAACAACATGGTTGCCCAAATCCAGATTGTTCATCAAACATGGCTTTGAGAAGGTAGATTCTTATCCCCCATCTTTTGAATTGTATGTTCTAAAAAATGATTCTACAGTGGATTTACCTAGGTTCAAAACAAAAGAAATCCAAAAAGAAACTGAAGAATTTGAGGGATTTGAAATATATACATCATTTCAATGTCCTTACACTCCAGCAATGGTCAAATCAATAGAAAAGTATGCTGAAAAAGAAAAAATTCAAGTTCGAAAAATACCCATAGTGACATGTTATGAAGCACAGAATCTTATTCATCCTTACGGTACTTCTTGTTATCTTCTAAAAAGTAAAATATTAACATATCACTCTGACAATATACACAAACTAGTTGAGAAAGAAAAGATCCAGTAGATTGCTTATTTCTCCGTTGAATCTATAACCCACGTAGATACTTCTAGCCCTCTAGATCTTAAAATGAAATTTAATTTACCTATATGATGTTGAGAATGACGGATATTGTAAATCAATCGATGACCAAGTGTCCCTCCAGTCCAATAGAAACTATCTTTTTTCTGCAATTTATCTTCAGTTAAATTGTCAATGAGATTTATGCATTTTTCTCTAACTTCATTTAGATAATCTTGAAGGTCTTCCTTTGAAAGAACCATTTCAGGTATTTTTTTTAGATGACCAGGAATCTCAAAATGGTTAGGTTTGTTTTTCCAATCATCACTGAAATAATAATCAAGATAATAAATTGTATGATATACTTCTTGCCAAAAATGTGGATTTATAGAATCATCTGACCACAACTCATCAGAACAAAGAGAAATAGTTTGTTCCAACATCTTCATTAAAGCCAGATAATTCTCTTTAACGATATCTAAGAAAAGATTTTTTTTCATCTAATCACCTTACTTTAAACTTGTTTTCTAAGATTAAAGCATTTTACATCCATTTCAATCTATTTTTTTGAGTGTATCTCTTTTTCCTTCTTTCTCAGAAATGCTAACGCGATCATCTCATTATGCTCACTTATATTTGCTACTACTGACCAGGCATTATGAACTCCTTTGGCTTTAATTCTATTTGGTAAGCCTTCTACAGTAAAGTTTGCATATATTGCTGGTATTCCTTCACTTGGATACTCACACATGTCGAGATATTCGTCTTCTTGGATCAAACGGATCTCAGATAGTAGTTCTCCTGTTTTATCAAAATCATCTGCAGCTACAAATTCTGTGTAAGGATAACTATCGATAAAGACAACTATTCTTTTTCTGTTTAAACCATAGGCTTCTCTCTCTGTATACCCTAAATCAACCTCATGTTTTCCTTTATCATCTAAAGCAATATACTGAACAAGAGTATATTTCTCTTTATGATCAAACCACTGATATTCAAAATTCTCCTTAACTCCCAAAAAACTAACAATTTTCATTTTATCACCTTAATATATAACACTAAAATTTCTCACTTAAAATTCTTTGGAATTACCAATCTATGACATCCGAGGACTTAAATAATCACATTTTCGCTATAGAATATAAAACGTGATAAATTGAAAAGAGAAAAATTCAATAAAGAAGTAGAAAAATTATTTACAGTTTCAAATAAAATTACTGACAAAATCTTTTCTTTAGAACAGATTAAAGATTTGCCTGAACCAGTTCAGAGATATTTTAGGTATGCTTTAACAGATCAATGTTCCTATATTAGTTTTGTACGCTTAAAACACAAAGGAGAACTTAAAGTTAACAATAAATGGTCTAAAATTAAGGGGGAAGAATATTTCACTACCGAGACTCCAGGTTTTCTATGGAGAGGTAAACTACCATTATTTACAGGCTCTGACAGATATATTGAAGGACAGGGAAATTTACAAATCAGATTATTTTCCTTAATAAAAATAGTCGATGAAAAAGGTGCAGAATTGAATCAGGGAGAATTGTTAAGGTGGTTATCGGAAACACCTTGGTATCCTACAGCATTACTCCCATCTGATAATTTGAGATGGGAAGAAACAGATGAAAATTCAGCTAAGGTTATTTTCACAGACAATGAAATAGAAGTTGAAGGGATATTCCATTTTAATAGTAAAGGACAAGCAACTAAGTTTGAAGCAAAAAGATACAAAGATAAAGAACTAGAAGATTGGATTGGTTATTACTATGATTATCAAATGGTTGATAGAGTTAGAGTGCCATTTTATGTAGAAGTTGGATGGAATCTTGAAGCTGGATATGACAAATATGTGAAATTTCAAGTTAGCAAGTTACAATATGAGATACCTTATAAATTCTAAAAAAGAGATAATCTTTCTTCTCTCTATGTTCTGAATAATGTGTTTATTACTTAATTTTACTAGCTTTAATTTTATCAATATGATCTTCAATTACTTGTTTTATTCTTTGTTTAAATAATTCCTTAGCTTTCTCTTGGTCTTGAAAATTTGAGAATTTTTCTTCGATTTTATGAACATATTTCTTGAAATTGTTCTCAATCAATTGCTCTTTTATTTTGTTAAAATCAGTAATCTTAGTTTCCTCATTTTCTGTTTTAGATAGATCTATCGCTCCAGCGACAATTTCAGGATATTCTTCTATATCATCTGGAGACTCTTCAAAAATTTCCTCTGGATTTTCCTCCACAATTTGTACGTATTTCCCTATGACTTCAGCAATAAATTCGTCTTCTTCTTTTCTTTCTTGCTCTTCTTCTATCTCATCTACAAATTCTTCATCTAATATTTGTTGAATCTGTGTTCTAATTTTTTTACTAGCTTGTTCAATTTGCTCTGATATGATATTATCAGCTAACTCAAATGCTTGTTCTTTTTC
>Ga0307444_1000578_pt1 | contig 17363 bp, 18 predicted proteins | sample SalMarSW160340MG_FD_202145 | JGI IMG/M metagenome (GOLD analysis project Ga0307444, IMG submission 202145) | Salt marsh sediment microbial communities from the Plum Island Ecosystem LTER, Massachusetts, United States - SW1603-40 | ecosystem: Environmental > Aquatic > Marine > Intertidal zone >...
AGGTGATCGACGCGCAACGCCTCCGCGAACGGAACGAGTCGGCGATCAACGCCTGCCTCGAGCGCGTCGAGGGGACCTCCGTGAACGCGTCGGGCGAGCCGCGCGTCCCGTACGACTGCGGCCAGCTGATGGCCCTGTGGACCGAGGCCGCCCTCCGGCACGCCGGGGCGGGTGAAGACCTGTTCGGATTGTGGCGGGCGCTGATCGCCGCGGCGCTCGAGCGCGGCTCTCCCGGCCCCGGCTCGCGGGGGCGGTACGACCAGGCCCTCTACCTGAGGGTCCTCGGGGACATGGGCGTACCCGATGCCGTGCGCGGGCGGATGACCGCGTTCCTCGACGACCCGGGCGTCGATCACGCGGCCCTCGCGGTGGCCGGCCTGGGCGCCGAGGGCCTCCGGCTCGAGCCCAGCGACGACCCTCCCCCGGAGTACGGGGCCGAGCTCGCCCGGCGCGCCATGGTCCACCTCATGAGCGAGGCGTGCGACGGCCGCTACAGCTTCGATTCGGGCCCGGCGCTGCGGACGTACGCGATCGATGGCTGCGCCCCGTTCGCGAAACCGCTCGAAGTCCACTACATCGCGGGGGCGCGCGTGGACGGGGAGGGGGTGGCGTTGTTCGACCGGGTGGCCGAACTGTGCCGCCGGGGGGAGCCGGTGTCGCTCGGAGATGCGGACGGAGGGACGATCGCCGCGGTCTCCTGCGAGCGCGCGCCCGCGTCCCGGCGTCCATGGCTCGGGATCCGGCCCGAGGCGGGGGACTGACGAGTCGCCTCCCGATCCAAGACGGCCGCCTGGCCGGTCAGCGTCCCTGGCCGCGAGAGTGGCGGAGTCCCCGCCCCCGCTGCGCTTGGCTGGTGAGATCGAACCCGACCAGCCGGAGGAGGGCCGATACATGCACGCCGTCCACCCCCGTGACGCGCTTCACCGCGCACGGCGCACCACCCGCCGGACGCCACACCCGCTCCGGCGTCTGCCGCTGATCACCTGCCTCGTGACCGCGTTCATGACGCTCCCGGCGTGCGGCCAGCAATCCGGCAAGCCGCTCCTGTCCGCCGAGGCCCGGCGGCTGGTGGAGGAGGAGGGCGTCGCTGCGACCCGGCAGCAGCTCGGCATGCTGGCCATGACCGGCCGCGACAGCTACGAGGTCGACCTCGACGGGATGATCTCGCTCGGGCGCGAGTACACCGAGGCGGGGAAGGGAGACGCGGCGGTCACCGTCCTCCAGGTGGCCATCCTCCTCGACATGACGTCCGCGGAAGCGCAGGTCGCGCTCGCCGACGCGTACGTGGCGCAGGGCACGCCGGCGATGGCCACGATGTACTACCGGCAGGCGCTCCAGAACGACCCGCAGAACGCCGATGCGCGCGAAGGGTTGGTCGCGCTGGGCGAGGAGATCCCGCCCACCCCCGGGGAGGAGGCTGCCCGCCGCGAGGCGGAGCGACGCGAGATGGAGGCTGCCGACGCCGCCATCGACCGCGACCGGGGCGCCCGGCGGGACGACCTCGAGCGCTTCAAGGGCCGCTACGCCGACCCCGATCGCGCGATCGAGCACCACGTGTTCTGGATCGCTGAGACCTGCGCCGGGAGCGGCTACCTCGTGGCCGGCGCCGAGTGGGGGGATGTCGCGCCGTGGATCCTGCGGAGCGAGTCCGAGACCCACTTCCACCAGGTGTTTGCGAACCCCGGTCAGTCGCCGCTCGAGTTCGAGTTCGAGCTCGCCGCCGACGGGACGCCCCGCGCCGTGGTCATGACCGGACTATCCGATGCGCCCACACGGCTCGAGCGACTGGGGCCGCTCCGGGAGGGCTGGCAGCTGCAGGGCGAGGGCTGCCGGGTCGACCGCCCGGGAAGCTGACGGTGGGCCGGCTCACCCTCCGGTCGTGAACCGGTCGGCGTAGCCGCTGACGGCGAGGAACGCCTCGAAGTCCTTCGTGTTCAGGATGTCGTAGATGGCGCGGCGCTTGTTCGAGGCGTTCTCGTAGTACGCCTCGCAGATCTTGTAGCCCACGTAGTACCCGAGATCCGACGGGCCGTCCTTGTACACGGAGCCCCCGTACAGCCACCCCTCGGTGGCCTCGCTCCCCAGCGGCTCGAGCATCACGAGCGAGAAGCGCTGCCAAATGTCCTTCTGGCGCGGATCCGCGAACTCGTGCACGGCGTGGTTCGTGTGGCCGCCCACGGCGAGCTCGGCGACGAAATCCGCCGCGCCCTCGATGAACGACTGTCCCAGCAGGTTCGTCACCCGCGCGTTGTTCTGCTGGAAGTGGATCGCCTCGTGCAGGACGATGTTCGGCAGGCGTCTCATCGCCTCGTCATCGTGCGCGTACATCTCGACGCCGATGATGAGCCCGTTCTGCGATGCCGTACCGCCCGAGTTGAGACGCCCGATCACGAAGTAGACGTCGGGAAATACGGCCGGCGGGTACAGGTACTTGAGCGCGTAGAACCCGGCCCGGATGGGTCGCTCGAAATCGAGCACCTGTGCGGAGCGCTCGCGCACCTGCGGAGAGTAACGCTGGGGCTCCTCGGCGATCTTCTCCGCCAGCGCCCTGCCGCTCAGGATGCGATTGGGGACGAAGTCACGCACGCCGACGGTCCCCCCCTCGATGTACTCACCCTGGAGGAGCTCGGCCCGGTTGTGGGCCGTCGAGCGATCGAGCACGTCCCAGAACAGGTCGACGTCGCTCGTGATGATCCGGGCCCGGTCCGGATCGTCGTTGACGTCGGACTGGGCGAGGGCCGGCAGCGGGACCAGGGCGAGGACCAGGATCAGCGAGAAGACGGGGCTCACCCCGCCGCGTCGAGGGTCCGTCTCTCCACGACAGGCACGACGGGATCGGACGCCGAAGGGTTTAAGACCCGGCCGCTCGCTCGACGGCCCTGGAGGGAATGGGATCGCGGACATGGCGGTCAAGATCGGCCGGAATCGGCCGGGACGGCAAGCTCGCGCCTGGCCCGTGGTCACGAGGCCATCCCACTTCGAACGCCGTCCGATCGGCACCGGATCGCCGCCCCTCCGGGGCCTTAGACGCGTATCCCGTCCTGGGGTCGAGAAGCTTCGTCGCGCGCGACGTCGGGGTCCGAATCTCCCGTCGACCCGTCCGACACCCGAGGGGAACGGGGAGGCGGAACCAGACCCAGTCCCCAGATCATGAGAGTCGAGCAGAGGAGGAACAGCCCCAGACCGAGCAACAACCGAAGAAGCCAGGGAAGCGGCGTATCCATGAATTCGACCGTCAGAAGGTGAGGTGGTACACCAGACCGCACGCCGCCGCTGCGGCCAGGGTGGCGACCATGCCGATCCGGTAGCGCAGCATGGCCACCGCCGCACTCACCGCGAGCGCCGCCGCCACCCAGTCGACGGTCCCCCAATCGGGCACCAGGACACGGAGAGGTCCGATCCGCAGCTCGGCGACGTCCGCGAACAGCACGTGGAGCGAGAACCACACGGCGAGGTTGAGGACGACGCCGACGATCGCGGCGGTGATCGCGGCCAGCGAGGCCTGGAGGTTCCGGCGTCCGCGCACCTGCTCCGCGAACGGCGCTCCCACGAGCACGAACAGGAAGCACGGAACGAACGTCACCCAGGCCGTGATCAACGAGCCCAAGGTCCCCGCGACCAGGGGCGACAGCACGCCCGGATGACGATAGGCGCCGAGGTATCCGACGAATTGGACGACCTGGATGAGCGGACCGGGCGTCGTCTCGGCCATGCCCAACCCGTCCAGCATCTCGCCGGGAGCCAGCCAGTGGTATACCTCGACTGCCTGCTGGGCGATGTACGCCAGAACGGCGTACGCACCACCGAAGGTCACCACGGCGGCCTTGCTGAAGAAGATCGCCTCGTCGACCAGCACGCTGCCCCGCCCCAGCCACAGCGCCAGCAGCCCGATGGGCACGAACCAGAGGGCGAGCCACATGACGGCGGTGCGCAGTACGAATCGCGGCGAAGGAGCGGGCATCCACGAAGTCGAGCTGACGGACGGCGACTCGAGGCCCGCCCCGTCGCGACGGGCCCCACGGCTCACCATGTACCCGAGCAGTGCCGCCGTCACGATGATGACGGGGAACGGCACGTCGAAAAAGAAGATCGCCACGAAGGCGGCGCCGGCCAGCGCCGACCGGAAGTGCCCGACGAGGGTGCGCCGACCGATGCGGAGCAGGGCCTCGAGCACCACCGCCATGACGGCCGGCTTGAGGCCGAAGAACACTCCCTCGAGGAGGGTCGTGTCGCGAAACGCTGCATAGAGAACGCTCAAGGCGAAGATCGACACGAGACCGGGCACGATGAAGAGCGTCCCCGCGATGAGACCGCCCCGCGTCCCGTGCAGCAGCCAGCCCAGATAGGTGGCCAGCTGCTGCGCCTCGGGACCCGGCAGGAGCATGCAGTAGCTCATGGCGTGGAGGAAGCGTTCCTCCTCCACCCATTTCCGTTCCTCGACCAGCATGCGGTGCATGACGCCGATCTGCCCGGCGGGTCCGCCGAAGCTGAGCAGGGCGACCTTGATCCAGGTCGGCAGGGCCACCGACAACGGAACCGCCGGTCCCGCGGCTTCCGGGCCCGACATCGTGCGAGGCGATACCACGTCAGGGCTGGCCAACTACCCTAGTCGGCCAGCGTGACCGGTTGTCCGCACCCGCTCCGGACGGCCCGCTCGTAGACCAGCGCGGCGGCGGCGACATCCTCGAGCGCCGTCCCCGTGCTGTCGAACAGCACGATGTCGCGCGCGGACGTCCTGCCGGGCCGCGCGCCGATGACGACCTCGCCGAGCTCCGCCGGAGTCGCGTGCGCGTCGACGACGCCGGCCGCGATCGCGTGGTGGAGCTCCCCGAACGCCGCCGCCTGGTCGAGCGCATCGACCACGAGGGTGGCGTCCCTGAACAACTCGGGGTCGAGCTCCTGCTTCTCCGGGTGGTCCGCGCCCACGGCGGCGACGAACGCTCCGGGCGCGAGGTCGCCGGGGCCGAGCAGGGGCCGTCGTGAGGGCGTGCAGGTGATGATCACGTCGCTCCGCGATGCCGCGTCGGCCGGATCACGCACGACCGTCACGGGCAGGCCGATCGTATCGGTCATCGCCGTCGCGAATCGGCGGGCCGTCCCCTCGTCGGCATCGACCGCGAAGACGCCCCGCAGCGGCAGGACGCCCGCGATCGCTCGAAGCTGCGCGACGCCCTGCACGCCGCATCCGACGATCGTCGCGACCGCGCTGTCCGGGCGAGCGAGGAACTTCGCCGCCACGGCGGTGGCCGCCCCCGTGCGGAGCGTCGTCACCTCGGCGGAATCCATGACCGCCAGGGGGCGCCCGTCCGTCGCGTCGCACAAGACGATCACCCCCTGGATCGTGGGAAGACCCGATGTGGAGGGGTTGGCCGGGAAGTTCCCGTTCGTCTTCGCGGCGAAGTAGAACCGCCCGAGATCCGCCGCCGCGCTCTTGATGTGGAACCCGCCGCGCTCGGTGTGCACGCTCGCCACGGCGGGAGCGGGGGTCGCCCCTTCCGCGTGGAGCGCGAGCACGCGCTCGACCGCGTGGATGCAGTCGCCGAGATGGAGCAGCTCGCGCACATCCGTTCCCGTCAGGACCAGCATTCGCCGATCGGGTAACATGCTCGGCCCATTCTTCAGGCCCCGCGCGGGGGTCGGCCTCTGTTGTCCCGCCGCAGGAGGTATGATACAGTTATTACCAATGAATGATTCAACCGTATCATCCACCGAACAGCAGGCGCAAGGGCGAGCGCCCGGTCCCGCCGGACGGACGGGTGGAGCGGCGGAGGTCTCGGACGGGTTGGAGTGGCTCCTCCTCACACATCATCTCCCCAGCGAGCCGGCCTACCTGAGGGTGAAGGTGCGCCGCCGCCTGGAGCGGATCGGAGCGGTGCCCCTCAAGAACTCGGTCTACGTGCTGCCGCCCGGTGACGACACACGTGAGGACTTCGAGTGGCTGCGCCGGGAGATCGAACGGAATGGGGGAGAGGTCACGGTCTGCGCAGCGACCTTCCTGGATGAGACGACGGATGGGCGACTCGTCCACGCATTTCGCGAGGCGCGAGACCCGGACTACGAGGCCATCGCGCAGGAGGCGACGGAGCTGTTGCGCCGGTACGCGGTGGAGTCGATGGATGGGGAGAAGCCCTTTGAGCTCCAGTCGCACCGGACGCGGCTACGGCGGCAGCTCGACGAGACGATCGCCGTCGACTTTTTCGGCGCACCGCGACGAGACGCAGCCGAACGGGCGCTGGCCGAGATGGAGTCGCTCATGCGTCGGGATCGGTCGGAGCGAAGGCAGGATGCGGCGGACGCGTTGGGCCGTCCACCGGGCCCCGTTGGCCGTACCTGGGTCACCCGACGAGGGGTCAAGGAAGATCGCATCGCCAGCGCCTGGTTGATCCGGCGGTTCATCGATCCCGCCGCGAGCTTCAAGTTCGTTCCGGTCCCGGGCTACCGACCGCGGGACGGCGAGGTCCGGTTCGACATGTACGAGGGCGAGTTCACCCACGAGGACGACTCCTGCACGCTCGAGGTGCTGATCGCCCGGTTCGGCCTGGACGACCCGGCCCTCGTGGCCCTGGGCGAGATCGTGCACGACATCGATTGCAAGGACGAGAAGTTCGGTCGTCCCGAGGTCGCGGGCGTCGCGTCGCTCATCGAGGGGATCACCCGGATGTGCGACGATGACGAGGAGCGGCTCGCGCGTGGTGCCGCTGTGTTCGACGGACTCTACGAGCACTTCTCGGTCTAGCGCGACCGAGCTCGCCGATCGTGCGCTCGGAGGGTCGGGACGGGTCGGTCAGCCTCGGTGCGCCCGGCCCTGCATGCTCCGGAAGGCCCCGGGGGGACACCCGATCCAGCGCCGGAAGGCGCCCGTGAAGTGGCTCTGGTCGTTGAACCCGTGTGCCGCGGCCACCTCGCCGACGGGACGGTCGGTATCGCGCAACATGAGCGCCGCGCGATCCAGCCCGCCTTCTGAGGTACGTGCCCACGGAACAACCGAACGCCTGACGGAACGTGCGGGCGAGGTGCGCTCGGCTGAGCCCCGCGCGCCGGGCGACGTCGTCGAGCCGGGGGGTCCTCGAGAGCGACTCTTCGAGGAATCCCCTCGCGCGCCGGAGCCCCGGAGGGATCGGTCCATCACTCTGCTCGGCGTCACCTCTCGCGGCGAGCAGCAGCAGCTCTTCCACGTGATGCTCCAGGGCCAGGGTGGCCGCGTCGTCCCGGGCTCTCCACTCGACCCCCAGCCGCCAGGCGAGGCGGCGGGCCATCGGGCTCCTGATGACCGCGCGGGAGGGCAGCCCGTCCACCTCGAACGCGACGCGATCCCGCCGTTGCAGCGGTGCGCCCGTCCCCTTAGTGTCTAATGGAACAAGCACCGTCTGCGGACGGCGGGCGACGACACGCGAAACGACGGAGGACCCCGATGAGCGTCCGTGGTCTGGCTTCGAGCATTCTCGTGACGCTCCTCGCGATCCGTCCCCTCGGCGTCCGGGCGCAGGAGGCTCCGGACGTGGCATCGGTTCGGGCCGCGATCGAAGCGGGCAACCGTGCCTACGTGGCGGCATACGCGGCGTCGGACGCCGAGGCTCTGGCCGGCGTCTATGCCCGGGACGGCGCACGGCTGTCGGAGAACGGGCGAATGGTCCGGGGCCACGATGCGATCGCGCGCGCCGCGACCGCGTTCATGTCCCGGGTGGGCCCCGTGCACGTGGAGCTCGAGCAGGTGGACCTGTGGGTCATCGACGATCAGGCGTTCGAGACCGGAGTCTGGTCCTACACGTACACGCCACCGGGTGAGACGGAGAAGACGACCGGGGGGCGATACGTGACCGTCTGGCGTCGCCAGGACGATGGCGGGTGGCGGATCCTGGCAGACATGTCGGTTCCCGGCACCTGACCGGGCGCGTCGTCTACTCCGCCCGGCGCGCGAGCTCCTCCCGCCGGTCAGTCGGGGGTCGGCTCCTCGCCGCGCAGGTAGGCCATCTGTCCGGTCCACCGGCGGTGGGCCTCGAGGACCTTCCGGAGCGCATCGCCCACGGCGTCCAGCTCGTCCCCATCCAGCAGCCGCCCGAAGTTCTCCTCCACCCAGGCTTCGAGGAGCTCGCGCGAGCGCGACACGAGACGTCCGCCCTTCGCCGTGAGGCGGACGTGCGTGACGCGGCGATCATCCGGCGAAGGTGACCGCGACACCAGGCTGGCACCCTCCAGACGATCGACGAGCTTGGTCATCCCGGCCTTGCTCAACCGCAGCGCGTCGGCGAAGTCCGTCATCGTCCGCTCCCCGCCCCGCTTCGCGAGCTGGTTGAGGAACTCCTGCTCGACGATCGACAGCCCGATCGTCTCCTGGAGGTGCGCGTCGAGCTCGCGGAGAAAGAACGTGGCCGTGTGGATCAAGGCCACCCACGGGAGCATGTATCGGTGCGGATCCGCCATCGTCCCCCGATCCGGTCGACCCGACCCCCCCGATCGGCTAACATGCGATCGTTAACCAGTAAACTGTCTCCGGGAGATTCCGATGCGAGGCGTGAATCCGCAACACTCGATGAAGACCGGCGGTCGTGCCCTTCGCCGGACAGCGGTGCTCCTGGCGGTGCTCTCGGCGCCGGAAGCCGGGCCTTGGCACAGGAGGATCCGATGGCCACGACGAACGCCGAGCGAGCGGATGAACCTCGAACGGCCGGATGCGTTCAACCGGGCCGTGCTCGGCGGCGCCTCCTCTCCCTCGGACGTCTACTCCGCCCGCAGGACGCTCGCCGGGTCCACACGAGTGGCCCTCAGCGCCGGGACCAGCACGGCCAGCACCGCCACCACGAGCAACACCAGCGGGACCGCTCCGAGCGTCACCGGGTCGCGGGCCTCGACGCCGTACAGGAGCCCCTCGACCAGCTGCCCGCCGGCCAGCGAGAGGAGCAGGCCGATCCCGACCCCGGCCGCCGCCGGGCCGAGCCCGCCGCGCATGAGGAGGCTCAGGATCGCTCCAGGGCGCGCGCCGAGCGCGACCCGCACGCCGACCTCCTGCACGCGCTGCGAGACCAGGTAAGCCATCACCCCGTACAGCCCGACCGCTGCCAGCACGAGCGCGAGGCCCGCGAACGCGCCCAGCATGGCGAGCAGGAAGCGGGTGGAGGCCGTGTCGCGGCGGACGGCGTCCGTCACCGTCTCGACGTTCCTGAGCGGGACGGTCGCGTCGAGCCGCCGCACCTCGGAACGGACGACCCCGATCAGCCCCCGTGCCGGTCGCGACGACCGGATGTTCACCGTCATGAACCCCGGACCGTCCTGGCCCTGTGGGACGTAGATCTCCGGCACGGGCTCCTCGGTGAGCGAGGACGCCCGGACGTCTCCTACGACCCCCACGATCTCCCAGTACGGGCTCCCGAACCCGAAGTTGACCGTGACGCGAACGCGCTCACCGATCGGGTCGGCGTCCCCGAAGACGGCGTGCGCGAACGCCTGGTTGACGAGCGACACCGGGGTTCCGGATCGGTCGTCCGCAGGGGTCAGGTCACGCCCTCGGATCACCGGGATCCGCATCGTGCGCACGTACCCGGGCCCGACGGAAGATAGCACGGCCCCGATCTCCTGGCCCGGCGGCGGCTCGGGACGGCCGTCCACGAACACGTGACCCGACGATCGTCCCTCGCCCAGCGGGGCGCCGTAGATCGACCCGACCGCCTCCACGCCCGGCTGAGCCGCGATCCGGCCTTCGAGCGTCCGAAAGAAGGATCGGATCGACTCGAGGTCGGGGTACGAGGCTTCGGGGAGGTACAGGTCGAATCGCAGGATCCGTCGGGTCTCGAACCCCGGATCGACGGCGTGCATCTCCGCGAACGTCCTGAGCATGAGGCCCGCACCGAACAGGAGCACGATGGCGAGCGCGGTCTCGGTCATTGTCAGGATCCGTCGGAGCCCACGGCCTCCGCCCGACGTGACCCCACGTCCCGACCGGCGCATCCCGGTCGCAAGGGCCATGCGGGATGCGCGGAGCGCAGGGCTCAACCCGAAGAGGAAGGTGACCCCGCACACGAGCCCGAGCGTGAACAGGAGGACGCGCGTATCGATCGTCACCATCTCGATGCGCGGCACCGCCCCCGCCGACAATCGGCGCAACACGACGACGCCCCCCAGGGCGAGGGCGAGACCGAACGCGCCGCCGAGCACCGCGAGCAGGGTGCTCTCCGACAGCATGGACGCGATCAGCCGCCCGCGCGTCGCACCGAGCGCGGCCCGGACCGCCGCCTCGCCACGGCGCGCCTCCGCGCGGGCGAGGACGAGGTTCGCCACGTTCGCGCACGCGATGAGGAGGACGGCGAGTCCGGCCCCGAGCAGGAGCCACAGCCCCCTCCGCGCCCGGCCCACGACGACATCCTGGAGCGTCCGGACCTCGAACGTCTTGTCGAGGTTCGTCTCGGGGAACGCCTGGCTCAATCGGGTGGCGATCGCATCGGCCTCGACCTGGGTCCCCGGTACCGTTGCGCCCGCCGCCAGCCGACCGATCGTATACCAGGTATGGCAGCTACGGGCGCACGTGTCCGGATCGATCTGGCGTGGGTACCACACCTGGGTGTGGTCGGGGAAATCGAACCCGTGTGGCGCGACCCCCACGATCTCGTACGAGGCGCCGTTGAGGACGATCGTCTCGCCGAGGACATCGGGAGAGGACCGGAAGTGGTCGCGCCAGAACTCGTAGCCGATCACCGCCACTGCCGCCGCCGCGGCGCCCGATTCGCCCGGCGCGATGTCGCGTCCGAGGACCGGTGCGAGGTGGAACGTCGACAGCAGTCCCCTCTCGACCCTCCCGACGGGGAGGAGCGTGGGGTCGCCCATTCCCGTCAATGTGGCGGTCGACCCCGAATAGCCCACGAGCGTCGTGAGCGAGGAGGCACCCTCCTCGAGGTCGACGATGTCGGGAAGCGACATGCTCGTGGCCGGTCCCTCGAGATCGGGCCCGAGCCCGACGACGACGAGCCCGTCCGGGTCGGGATAGGCGAGCGGCTCCAGCAACACCCCGCTGACCACCGTGAAGATGCCCGTGTTGGCTCCGATCCCAAGGCCGAGCGTCAGGACGACGAGGGTGGAGAACCCCGGTCGTTGGCGGAGCGATCGGAAGGCGAGTCGCGCCTCGTAGCGGAGGACGTCGAACAGGCCCTTCGGGGCGACCCCGGGAACCCGGTGCCGGCCGACCCGCATGGTTCGCACTTCCGACAGCTCGCGGCCGAGACGCGTCGTCGACGGACGGAGCACCTGGATCCAGTACCAGACGTCGGCCACCGGCCACGGAGACCGGGCGGCCCGCCCGGCGTACTCCTCGGCGAGGTCCACGACGAGCTCGTCGCCTCGATGGCCCGGAAGGAGCCGGCGGAGAAGGCGGAGCGCGAGCCGGGGCGGCCGGCGGTCCGGCGTCCGCGCCCCGCCGGGCTCGGGCGGCTCGCGGCGCATCTCAGGCCTCCCGAAGCCGCGGGTGCCCCCGCACCCGGTCCCACATCCTGTCCATCACCGCACGCGACCGTCGCAGGGCCTCCACTCCCTCACGGGTGGGGCGGAAGCAGCGGCGCGAGCGGCCCCCCCGGACGGGCTCAGGATTCGTCTCCCAGGAGTCCAGCAGCCCGTTTCGCTCCAGTCGGACCAGCGTCACGTGCACCGTCGCGGCCGACACCTTCCTGTCCGCCGCGCGGCCGAGGTCGCGCCGGACCTCGGCCGCGTAGGCGTCGTCACCGAGCCGGATCGCCGATAGCATCACGAGCTGCTCCAGCTCCGTCAGGCCATCGTGGGGGGCCATGCGGGCTCACCTCCGAACGCTATGGATCTCTCTCGATCGGGCCGGCACGCGATCATCCACGGTCACCCGGCAATTTCAGTGAATAATACAATCTAATTGTCGGAGGCTACCCCGGTCCGAGCTCGGGGTCAAGGGGATCCATGCCGACGGGACAGCTCGATGAGGGCCACATGAAGGAGCACGATGTCGCGACGACCCGCCCGTCCGTGACGCCCGAAGGCGGTGGCTCGGAGCCGCCTGCCGGCATCCCGGGATCGTGAAAGCAGCCGCCATTTCGGAGTCGGGGGCCAACCACCATCATCAGGTCATGTTCAGGAAGGGCACTCGACTGCTGACGTTGGCGTCCATCATCCTCCTGCTCGAGGCGGCGGCCCACACCCTGGGGACGATCGCGCCGCTCCCCGAGGACCCGGACGTTCGCGCCCTCGTCGAGGCGATGCACGAGCTGCGTACGCCGCTCGGACTGGGGATGGAGCCCTCCGCGTGGGACATCAGCCGAGGGCTCGCCTTCACGATGACCGTGACCCTCGCGATGATGGGAGTCCTCGGTCTGGCGATCCCGGCGGCGGCCCCGGACAACCGTCGGGTGTACCGGACGACGGCGGGCGTCCTCCTCGGCGCCAACCTGTGCATGCTCGCGATCTGGTGGCTCTACCGGGTACCGCCGCCGCTGATCTTCCAGGCCATCCTGACGCCGCTGCTCCTTCTCGCCACGTTCGGCCCCCGCCGGTGGGGCCCCGGCTCCCCCGCGGCCGACCCCGACCGCACCTCCGAACAAGGCGGGTCCCCATGATCGACGTGAACGTGACCGAGGAGACGAGGATCCTCGTGGGCGCCTATCACAGGGCGTGGACCGCGAACGACCACGACGCCTTCCACTCGTACCTCCACCCGGACGTGACGTTCGACTTTCCGATCGAGATCCGGTGGCCCGAGGGCACGGTCGTCGACCTCCTCGACGAAGTCGTGGACGGCCTCGAGGCCGTCCAGATCTACGAAGCCAGATCCCCCGGCGGCCGGCGAGTCCGCGTCGCGGAGCACCTCACGGTGAGGGACGGCAAGGTGTGGAGGATCGCGCCCGTGTTCGACGAGGCGAGCATGCGGGCGTTCATGGCCTCGTGATCGAGCTGCCGTGCGAGGCCGTGTTCTTCGACCTCGACGGGCTGGCTGGACTCGCGGGCGATCATCGAGCGCGTGTGGACGGCATGGGCGCGCCGGGGGCGAGCGGCTCGTGCCGGGGCTGCGGTCCTGATCCGAGGCGCTAAGCCGCGCTCGCCGATGCACAGAGCCCGCCCGCGCGAATGAGGGCGCGCGGCGGGCTCGTCCCCGTCTAAACAACCGTTCCATCCGGGACGTCTCAGTCATGTTCGGCGGACAACCAGACCGGGGGCTCGACGTGAGTGACAGCCTCGCCCCGGCCGCGGGCCGCCGGGACGCGATCCATTGACCGATCTCGTGCGGAGGGCACGTCTCGGCGACGACGCGGCCTTCGACGAGCTGTACGAGCGCCACGTGGGTCGAGTGTACGCGCTGTGTGTCCGTCTGACGGCCGACCCCGCCCGCGCGGAGGAGCTCACGCAGGATGTGTTCGTCCGGGCGTGGAGGAAGATCGAGTCCTTCCGCGGCGAGAGCGAGTTCTCGAGCTGGCTCCACCGCCTGACGGTGAACCTCGTGCTGGACAGGCAGCGGGCCGAGGGTCGAGCCCGTGCGCGGACGCGGCCCCTGGACGTCATGCTCGCGCCGGCCGCGTCGGGACCCGAGGGCGCCCGGTGGGTGGATCTGGAGCGCGCCATCGCGAGGCTGCCGGAGAGGGCCCGGGTGGCGCTGGTTCTGTACGCGGTGGAGGGATACGCATATCGGGAGATCGCCGAGGCGATGGGGATCGCGATCGGATCGGTGAAGGCCCACATCCACCGGGCCCGGACGCTGCTGCTGGAGGATCTCGACAGGTGAGGGAGCACCCGAGCGAAGCGGAGCTTCAGGACCACGGGGACGGGACGCCGGACCCGTCGCGGCTCGACGCCGTGACGTCCCATCTGACGGAGTGCCCCAGCTGCCGATCCCACGTCGACCGGGTGCGCGTCCTGATGGACGACCTGCGAGAGCTCCCCCGCGACATCCAGCCGGCCCGCGATCTCCGCCCGACCCGGCCCGCGACGACGCCTCGGCCGCCGCTGCGGGAGCGCCGGCGAAGGAACCCGGACCGCCGCCGCTGGCTCGCGGCCGCCGCGGTCCTCGTCCCCCTCCTGGCCTACTCGCTCGTCCGGCTGTCGTCCGGAACGGATCGGCCTGGCGGAGCCCCGGCGGCCGGGAACCCCGAGGCGCTCTTGGAGGGGGAGTGGATCGGACGGCAGATTCGCTCCTACGAGGCGGCCAGCCGCGACCTGCAGCTCGCCTACCGTCGCCGCCGGCAGACGCTTCCGGCTTCCACGGCGGATCTCGTGGATGCGCACCTGGCCACCGTCGACCGGGCCATCGCCCGCACGGCGGCCTCCCGCGACGCGTCGCACGGCGATGCGCTCGTGGGTCAGATGCTGCTGGCGCGGTACGAGGCGAAGGTCGAGCTGCTCCGGCAGGCGATCGATATCGGGGGGGAGCGATGAAGTCCCGAACAGGGGCACACCGACGGCCCCGACACGGGCCCCGCTCCCCACGGGCGGTCCTCCCGGCGCTCATCCTCGCGTTCCTCGTCGCCCACGCTCCGGTCGAAGGCCAGGAGCGGATCGAGTGGCGCGCTCTCGCCCCTTCGGATGGCACCCTGAAGATCTGGGGGGGAGCCGGACACGTGACGGTGCGTGGCTGGGACCGAGATTCTCTCGCGGTGACGGGGGTCAGGGAGCCGGGTCCGGGACGTTTCTTCCACCGCGTCGACGGTGCCGCCGCCAAGCTCGGGTTCGAGGCGCCGGACTCGATCGCGGCGTTCGTGCGGGCGGATCTCGAGGTGCGGGTGCCGCGGGCCACGTCGTTGTGGATCCGGGTGGCCGGCGCCGAGGTCGAAATCCGGGGGGTGACCGGCGCGGTGGATATCCACACGGTGACCGGACCCGTCTCCATAGGTGACTCGCCATCGATGGTCGACGTGGAGTCCGTCGCGGGTCGGGTGAGCCTCGACCTCGTCCGGAGCGAGGTCGTGCGGGCCAGCGCCGGCGCGGGTGGGGTCGAGTTCCACGGCCTGGTGGACGACCTCACCCTGAGCGCCGTGGAGGGCTCGATCGTCGTCGAGGGCCCCACCAAACCCCGCCGCGTGGCGCTCGAGTCCATCGACGGACCCATCCGCTACGCGGGCGGCGTCGCGCCGGGAGGCGTCGTCTCGGTGGACACGCACCGGGGAAACGTGGACCTGCGGCTCGACGCCGATGTGTCGGCGACCCTCGACGTGGCGACGGTCGAGGGCCGCATCGAGACCGAGTTCGATCTCAGGCTGACCAGGGGCTTGAGCTTCCCGGGCACCCGGAAGACCGCGGAGCTCGGCACCGGGGCGGGGGAGATCGTGGTGCGGAGCTACGGGGGGAACGTGTCGGTTCGGCGCAGGGCGGGATCGTGAGGCCGGCCCGCGCGCCCGCGATCGTGCTTGCGGCGCTTCTTCTTCCGACGACCGCTCTCACGGCCCAGGAGGGGCGGGAGCCGCCCCGGAGGGAGCCCATCGTCGGGCTGCCGTGCGAGGGCTGTGAGGGGGTATTCGACCGCCTACCCGACTCGTTGGACCCCGTGGCCCGTATCGCACCACGGGACGAGCCCGGCGAGCCGATGCGGATCGACGGGACCGTCTACGACCCGGAGGGGCGTCCGGTCCCCGGCGTGATCGTGTACGCCTACCACACGAACGCGCACGGCATCTACCCGGAGGACGATCTCGCCGCAGGGACGGCGGGACGGCGCCATGGCCGGCTGCGGGGCTGGGCGCGGACCGACGCGCGGGGCCACTACCGGTTCGACACGATCCGGCCCGCGCCCTATCCGGGCCGCGACAATCCGGCCCACGTGCACATGCACGTGATCGAGATCGGCCGCTGCACGTACTACCTCGACAGCATCCACTTCACCGACGACCCCCTCCTCGGTGCGGAGGAGCGGGCCGCGTCGGAGGAGGGACGCGGTGGCAGCGGTCTCGTGCGGCCCTCGAAGGGCGCCGGTGGCGTGTGGATCGCGCGGCGCGACATCGTCCTCGGCCTGAACGTCCCGGGCTACGAGCGGTGCGGCGGGTGAGCCGGCGACGGGTCGTGCGGCACGCGAGCGGCGGGCGCATCCCCGCTTCCCCGGTCCGTGGCATCTGACATGCCGCGCGCGTGGCGGATCGCCCTGCTCGGGGCGTCGGGACTCCTCGTCGGGATGCAGATGTTCCCGCCGGCGACGCCGGGGGCGCAGCTCCCCGGCGACGGCACGATCGCGGACCACCTCGCGGTCCCGGCCGACGTGGACGCCTTGCTGCGACGGGCGTGTTACGACTGCCACTCGCAGGAGACCCGTTGGCCGTGGTACTCGCGGATCGCACCGGTCTCCTGGTACATCGCGCACGACGTGCGGCACGGGCGCTCGAACCTCGACTTCTCCTCGTGGTCGACCGACCCCGATCTGGAGCCGACGCCCGTGCAGCGCGTGTCCTGGATGTGCCGGGATATCCGCCGCGGTCTGATGCCGCCCGAGCTCTATCGGTTGGCCCACCCCGAGGCGCGGCTCACCGGGGACGAGGAAGGCGCGATCTGCACGTGGTCGGACGAGACCCGCCGGCACCTCGAGGCCGTCTCGCCGACCGATCCCATCTCTAGTGGTGCCCCCGCACCGGTCGGGGCGGGTACGGCTCCTCCAGACGCTCGATCTCGTCCACGCCGAGCTCGAGGTCCACAGCGGCGATCGCCTCGTCGAGGTGCGCCATCTTCGTGGCCCCGACGATGGGAGCGGTGACCGCCGGCTGCCCGAGCAGCCAGGCGAGCGCCACCTGGGCTCGCGTCACGCCGCGTTCGTCGGCCACCTCGCCGACGCGCTCGATGATGTCGTCGGCCTCGTCGAAGTCGTACAGGTGGTCCTGGTAGTCGTCCGACTTCCCGCGCGCGGTGGCGTCCCTGCGGTCCGGCGGACGGGTGAGCCACCCCCGCGCGAGGGGGCTCCACGGGAGGATCCCGATCCCCTCCTCCTCGCACAGCGGGATCATCTCCCGCTCCTCCTCGCGGTACAGGAGGTTGTAGTGGTTCTGCATCGACACGAAGCGCGTCCGGCCGGCGAGATCGGCGGTGTGGAGCGCGCGCGAGAACTGGTGCGCGTACATGCTCGACGCTCCGATGTAGCGCACGTAGCCCGCCTTCACGGCGTCGTGTAGCGCCTCCATGGTCTCCTCGATGGGCGTGTAGTAGTCCCAGCGGTGGATCTGGTACAGGTCGATGTAGTCGGTGCCCAGCCGCCGGAGCGAGTCGCGCACCGAGTCGAGGATGTGCTTCCGGCCCAGCCCGCGCCGGTTGGGATTGTCGGACATGGGGAAGAAGACCTTGGTCGCGATGACCGTCTCGTCGCGGCGGGTCAGCTCGCCGAGGAGCTTCCCGGTCACCTCCTCGCTCACCCCGAGGCTGTACATGTCGGCGGTGTCGAAGAAGTTGATCCCGGC
>Ga0307444_1000585_pt1 | contig 17117 bp, 17 predicted proteins | sample SalMarSW160340MG_FD_202145 | JGI IMG/M metagenome (GOLD analysis project Ga0307444, IMG submission 202145) | Salt marsh sediment microbial communities from the Plum Island Ecosystem LTER, Massachusetts, United States - SW1603-40 | ecosystem: Environmental > Aquatic > Marine > Intertidal zone >...
GGACCGGTTGATCTCGTTTCGATAGCCGTTCCTGCTCCCGCGGTCCCCGGGGTATTGAGGGAATGCCTGGAGTACGGCATCCCTGGAGCCCAGATTCATACGGCGGGCTTTGCAGAGACCGGAGATGATCAAGGTAAGGCCCTTCAGGAGGAAATTTTCCACATCGCGGGGGCAGGAATCAGAGTCGTGGGTCCTAATTGTTTCGGTATCCACTGTCCAAAGGGGGGCGTCACCTTGCTGCCGGGATTTGATTATTCGAAGAAACAGGGTGCCGTTGCCATGATCTCTCAGAGCGGCGGAATCGCCAACGACTTCGCCCACGAGGCACAGATCGCCGGTATCGGCCTGAGCAAGGTTATATCATACGGAAATGGATGCGATCTTGGGGCCGTCGAACTTCTGGATTATCTGGCTGACGACCCCGACACGGCATATGTTGCCGCATACCTGGAGGGGATTCGAGACGGCAGACAGTTTCTCAAAACCGTGAGGAATATTTCGGCACAAAAGCCGGTCATTATCTGGAAAGGCGGCCTTACGCCTCTGGGCGGCCAAGCCACCATGAGCCACACCGGCTCACTGGGCGGGGAAGGGCGGATCTGGGAGGGGGCGCTGAATCAGATCGGATCTATCGCCGTCGAAGGACTTGAAGAAATGATCGACACACTCATAGCGCTCACCTATCTGAAACATCGAGGCAGACGAATCGCCCTCGTTGGCGGTGGCGGCGCAATCGGTGTCTTCAGCTCTGATCTGGCCTACCGGTGGGGACTCGAAATCCCCCCGTTCAGCACGGCAACGCAAAAACGGCTCAGAGACCTGTTTCCCACACCGGGGAACAGTGTCCTCAATCCTCTCGACACAGGGACACCGGCATTACCGCTCGCACTGCTCAACCCCATGATAGAGGAAATTCTTGTCAAGGAACCGATCGACACGATGGTCCTGATTATGCTCCTGCATGCCCTTGAGGTCGTTTCACCCACTGTTATGAAAAAAGTCGGCATAACTCCCCCCCCTCGGGGGAGTTACTTCGAATCGCTCCTGGAAACCCTCTCCCGGCTCAAAGAGAAAACGGGAAAGGATATTGTCTTGGTTTTTCAAAACAGGGCGCGCCTGATCGAAAACATTGAAGTAGAATCGGTCTTTCGAACCGTGAGCCGACAATATCAAGAAGCCCAGATCCCTGTGTATACCGAACCCGAGAGGGCCTTGCGGGGAATCAGAAACGCAGCCCGGATGGCGCAGAGAGGATAGCTTGAACCGGCCGCATATAGACGTCCGGTCCTTTGTGATCGCACGGGCAGATCAGCCTTGTTTTTCTTACTGTGAAGGCACCCTTTTTCGGTGTCTGAACGTACGTGGGGGATGAAAGAGCTCTATTTCATGAAGAGGTGATTCATGACGCAAGCACCACCCAAACGTCTTTCCTTTTTTGACCGTTTTTTGACCGTGTGGATTTTTCTGGCCATGTTTGTCGGAGTGGGAGAAGGCTACCTCTACCCTGGGGTCCGGAAGGTGATCGACTACTTTCAGGTGGGGACCACCAATATTCCCATAGCCATCGGGTTGATCCTCATGATGTACCCGCCCCTGGCCAAGGTCAGATATGAACAACTCGGACAGGTCTTCCGAAGCATGAAGGTGCTCACCCTCTCCCTGGTTCAAAACTGGGTGATCGGCCCTGTTTTCATGTTCCTGTTGGCCATTGCCTTCCTCTCGGGTCATCATGAGTACATGGTGGGCCTGATCCTGATCGGCCTTGCCCGATGCATTGCCATGGTCATCGTGTGGAATGATCTGGCCTCGGGCGACAGAGAGTACTGCGCAGGGTTGGTGGCCTTTAACTCCATCTTTCAGGTCCTCTTCTTCTCGCTGTACGCTTACATATTCATCACCGTTGTACCTCAGTGGCTGGGCTTGAAGGGTGCTGTCGTGAATATCTCCATGGGTCAGATAGCCAAGAGTGTCTTTATTTACCTCGGCATTCCGTTTATTGCCGGTGTGCTTTCACGTCTCATCGGATTGAAGACCAAGGGTCAACAGTGGTACGAAGAGAAGTTCATCCCTAAAATCAGCCCCATTACGCTGATCGCCCTTCTTTTCACCATCCTCGTCATGTTCTCGCTCAAGGGTGAGTATATCGTTGAGCTCCCCCTTGATGTTGTTCGGGTTGCCATCCCTCTGTGTATCTATTTTGTGGTGATGTTCTTTGTCTCCTTTTTCTTATCAATGAAGGCGGGGGCCACGTATGAGCAGTCGACGTCGCTCAGTTTCACTGCCGCATCAAACAACTTCGAGCTGGCCATTGCGGTAGCCGTGGCGGTTTTCGGGATCAGCTCAGGTCAGGCCTTTGCAACGGTCATCGGCCCCCTGGTTGAAGTTCCCGTCTTGATCAGCCTGGTCACTGTGGCTCTTTGGTTTAAAAAGAAGTACTTCCCCTATGCTGTAGAAACCCCTACGGGGGTTTGTCACCTCAGCTGTAAGCCATGAATGAGAAGGGATAAAACATGATTCCCCAGAAGAAAAAGAGCTCGCTCGCTTCACAACAGATACGTTTCCGTATATGGTTTGTGTTAATGGTTATCATAAGCCTTCCTCTCTGGATCGGTGCTTGTGGCAGGGGCAGCCAGAAAGCGGTTGTCGCCGAGGTCAACGGCCAACGGATCACGGTGAAGGATTTTCATGATGAGCTGGCGAGGACACCTGAGGATATGCGCACTGTCTACGAGCAGGACCCCGGCGAGGTCCTCGACCACCTCATCTCCGTGACGCTGCTGCTCCAAGAGGCCAAGCGCAAGGGGCTGGTGGACTCTGCCGATCTACGGGGTCTGGATAAGCCCGGCATCCAAGAGGGCATGCGGCGTCTTATGGAGATGGAGATCAAGGGCGTAGAAGTGGTCACGGATAAGGAGGTGACAGCCTTCTACCGGCAATACCGGGACCAGATGGGGGGAAAACCCCTCTCCCAGGTCCGAGATGCAATCCGCATGATGATCCTTGAACAGAAACAGCAACAGAGGATCGGCGATTTGGTGGGGCGACTGCGCGCCACCGCCGCCATCACGGCATACCCTGAGCGGCTTCCCAAGCCGCCTCCGCCGGCCCTTGAGGCCTCAACGGCTGACGCGTTCCGGGCAGCCTTGCAAAGCGGGCGTCCCACGGTGGTTGATTTCGGTTCGAACCGCTGCATTCCATGTATCCGCCTCAGGCCTGTGATGCGGGCGTTGAAAGATGCTCATACGGAACGCATTAATGTGATATTTATGGAGGTCAGCGACCACAGGGACCTTGCGTTGCACTATAAGGTGCGCCTGGTCCCCACCGTAATCTTTTTCGACGCGCAAGGCCGGGAGGCACGCCGGAAGATGGGCTTTATGGATCGCGAGGCCATGGAGAAGGCCTTGCACGAACTCGGATTCTTGGGAGGATAAAATGGATGCCTTGCTGGCAGGACTGACCCGGCTCGTGGAGCAGAACGTGTGGATCGCACCGTTCGCCTCATTTCTCGGAGGGTTTCTCACCGCCTCCAACCCGTGCGTGCTGGTCATGATCCCGCTGGCCATGGCTTATGTAGGGGGGTATGGCGCGTCTCTGAGCTGGCGATACAACCTTTCCCTGTCCATGGTCTTTGTCGTCGGCCTAAGCATAACCTTTACTGTCCTGGGGCTTATCGCTGCCTTTATGGGGAGCCTCCTCGGCGATGTGGGGAGCTTCTGGCAGTATGCCGTGGCAGGGATCTGTCTCGTCATGGGCCTTCACCTCTTGGGGGTATTCAACTTTCAACTTCCCCTGCCGAGTCGATTCACGACCCACAAGAAGGGGATCGTAGGGGCCCTTCTGCTGGGGCTTTTGTTCGGCGTGGTCTCCACGCCCTGTGCCACCCCTATCCTGGCGGTCCTGCTGGTATATATTGCCTCCAAGGGGAGCTACGCTTATGGGGCCTTGCTCCTCTTCGCCTATGCCCTTGGTCATTGCCTCTTGATCGTGCTCGCAGGGACTTCCATGGGCATGGCAAAGGGGCTCCTCGAATCCCGAAACCTCCAGAAGGCGAGCAGCGTGCTGCAAAAGGCGGCCGGAGTCGTCATCATTCTGGTCGGGCTCTTTTTTCTCGGGAGCAGCCTGTGAACGCAGTGCGACAACTTTGTTGGACCCTGGAACTTCTCCCCTTCTCGCTGCCAGAGGACAGAGAGGCTTGCACATGGAGCTACGCGTGAAGGTTCTCGATTTTAAGACAAGCATCCTTCGACTGAGCCAAGCCATCCGGCAGGGGGTCTTCTTGGTCTGCCTTGGGGCACTCCTTGCCGCAGGGTTCAATGGTATCCGACCGGGTGGCCTCCCATGGATTGGACAGTGGTCTCCTTCGTCTGTGACTGCCTCTTACCTCCAGGACCTGCAGGGAATCTCCCTGGCGGAAGCGTGGTCCCTCTACCAGGAGAGCAAGGCCCTCTTCCTCGATGCCCGCGATCCCGTAAGTTTCGGGGAAGGTCACATTACAGGGGCCATGAACTGCCCCCCCGGAGAGACAGAGACCTCTCTGGAGGAGGTGCTCACCCTCGCCCGATCCGGTCTTGAGGTAATTGCCTACTGTGATGGTGTGGGTTGTTCCTTGAGCCCGGAGCTGGCCCGGACTCTACAGCGTTTTGGCGTCCCCTCAGTGAAGATCCTCGAAGACGGTTGGAGCCGCTGGCTGGAGGCAGGCTACCCCATAGGGGAAGGAGGGTGATGATGCGTACAAGGATCATGGCCTGGTGTCCCTCGCCGTTTATTTCTTGCCTCTTCCGGTGGCTCTTGGGAGCTCTCTTCCTGTATGCTGGGGTTGTGAAGGCCGCTGATCCCCACGGTTTCGCCCTGGCCTTGTATAACTATCACCTCCTCCCTGGATGGATGATCAATCCCGTGGCGATCATATTACCCTCGGTGGAACTCGTAGTGGGTGCCTCCCTCCTGGCCGGTATCTGGACGCGGGGAGGTGCGCTCCTGGCATCCGTGCTCCTGGTGATCTTCGCCTTGGCATTAGGGATCAGCCTGATACGGGGTTTTGATATTGCTTGCGGATGCTTCAGTACCTCCAGCGGCGCGGAGTCCATCACGTGGCTTTACGTGGTGCGGGATATCATCCTTTTCGTAATGGGAGTTCATATAATCCTCTTCGACCACAGGACTGCATCCCTGGATCTTTTGTTGCGCACAAAGTCCCGGTAAGTATTCCGAGCATTCGAAGGGCGATGCCGCCTCGTGAATAACCACGATTAGATACTTCTATGTAGCCATCCTCTCTTTCTCCATATGAAAGAATATGAATCTTCCTTCCCAATAATTTCAGGGCCTATTGCTGATCACAACCAAATGTCTGTGTCCCACGCGGCCCGTGAGGATTACAAAGACTTGAACGGGAAGCACTCCCTTCAGCCTCTTATAATGCCTTTCCTGCAAGATGCAAAAAACCCTATGAGGTGAACGGAGAAAATTGTTCAGTTCTTCTTCGGTCTCTGTCTTGGTAATGTTTGTTAACGCCGTATAGTAATTATACTCCGCACCTTCAAGTTGATAGACCCCAAGCTGGTCTTCCGCCCTCATAACACTAACAATAGACTGAGACAGGGGACGAGCGGATTTGTGCCGATTGATCTCCGGGAAGACACGGGTTGTGGTATAAAGACCAAAAACACACATTATGGAGACAATTATATACAAGGAACGATCGAGACGATGATAGTAGTAAGCTAGAAAGCAGAGAAGACCTCCTACACCCATGATGAGGCCTGATACTATTCCTATCTCCCATGGGTGTTTCAGGTATTTGGGTCCAATAATGGCTGCAACGATAGGAACCCCTATAGCTGAGAGTACCAATACTATGGCCAGTAGCAAGAGGGGTATCGTGAACAATTTCTTCTCGACACGTTCTGGTCTCTCAGACAGTGCATTCCATAGATACCCAACCATCAGGGCGGCTGCCGGATACAGGGGTAGGAGGTAGAAGTCACGCTTCCCTTTGATAAGGCTGAAGGAAACGAAGAGCACCAAAAACCAAAAAAAGGCAAATATGAACTCACGGCTGCGACCTTTTGCTGAAAGACCGTAGATCAAGGCTGAAGGAAGAAAAAGAAACCAGGGCAGAAAGTCTCCAGGAAAGGCATATAGATAGAAATAAATCGCCTCCTGATGGGATGGTCCTGTAAAAAATCGGGCGGTGGTTCTATTATACAGTAGTCCCCTGAGGTAATCTCCCCCCCCGGCAAGAGAGGTTAACACTATCCATCCTCCTATGACAGCCATGAAAAGACCCAGCCCGAAAAGGTGAGAGCGGTCTTTGAAGAATGCAAACTCCCTCTGGATAAGGAAATAACCCCCTATAACCAAAAGCGGGACAATCACCGCAACCTGCACCTTAGTCAAAAATCCAAGGGCCATAGCACAATAGGCCAAAGCGTAAAAGATCCATCGTCCTCCCTGGCGATAAAACCCCTCAAAGAAGAGAAAGATGGTCGCTGTGGTAAAAAAGGTCAGTGGAGTATCTATATTGGTCCTGCGGGCGAGCCAGAAAAACATTATAGTGGTTGCCAGGATCAAAGCGGCATAGAATCCTACCTTCTCGTTACAGAGCCTCTTGCCCAACAAAAAGGTAAGTATCAAGGTGAAAACGGCGAATACCGCAGAGGGGATGAATCCCGCATACTCATTCATTGTCCCTAATAGCCTTGCAGTTCCGGCAATTGTCCAGAAGGAAAAAGGAGGTTTTTCGAGGTAGACCGCACTGTTTAAGTGGGGGACCAGCCATCCTTTTCCCAAAAGCATTTCCCTGGCGACTTCGGCATAACGGGGTTCATCCGGATTCCAGAAATCCCGCCCTCCAATATTGCAGAAAAAAAGGATGCCTCCCAACACAACAATTATAAGAAGATATATTCCGGTCTTTTTCATCTCTTTTTTCCCTTGACTAAGATATGCGTTTTCGTAAATTGAGCCTCAAGATATAGAGCAGGATCAACAGACTGCCCAGCACTATCAAAGCAATAGTCAAATGTTGCACGGAAAGACATTCGAGTCAGGATCCCTTTCACGATAATAATAAGGGGAAAGATCAGGCCGTCCCCCTTATCCAAAAGCGCGGCCTCTATCATTGAGGTTGCAGGGCTGGATCCCACTGTTCAAAAAAATGGTCCATAGCAGATGTCTTGCCTAAAGGAAAGTGTCCATATAGAATTGATAGTTGTTTTCTGGCCTCTGATTTCGGTTCTTTATCAACGATGACCTTCCACATCGCCGCAACGAGCCCCGATCTGTCAGAGCCCCCTTTGCAATGTATCAGAACAGGACGGGGGGCAGTTTCAAAAATCTCCACGAGTTTCCGGGCATCTTCTTCAGTCGGCTCATGGGTTGCCGACAAATGGATATCATAGTGTTTTATGTTGTGCTGTGCGCTGACCTGTATTTCTTCCTGGTACCAGGGTTTACGCGGGTCCTCACCAAGGAGATTCACGATACTCTTGATGTTATACTTTTTGATGTAATGCTCCAGCTCGTCCCTGTCGAGTTTGGCAGAGCGGTATGCCTCACCGGGGGTTATCGGATGGAAGTTCCCCTGCACCTGCATGTACACACCGAAGTAGCCTGCAGGCAACAGAAGCACTACGGCTAGTGCTGTGATAGAGATCTTCAATTTACGGGAAAAAGCTATTTTCATGTTTCGTAAGCTCCTCATAATGTTGTATTGTATCGGCAGATGGTAATGCGGCGACTAGGAACTGCGCCTCCTCCTCATAATAGACAGCCCAAGGGTGAGCAGCAAGAGACCCGCTGCAGTCAACAAGCCCCATTGGATGACATAGTCTTCCATGAGATCGAAGAAATACACTGCGGTATTCGCCGCATCGATACGCCTGAGCATGACATCTGCCTTCCCCTGACTGACGTGTACCTTAACATAGTGATGGAAGAAGTGCTCGGGGTCCTTCCCCTGCAGCCTTGCCCCTGCCCCCCCCGTGAGCGTGTAGGGGACACCCGCCCATATGCCTGAGAAATATCCATGGAGGTGGGAGACAAAGAGGTGAGTTACTCTGTAATGCCTGAAAAGGGCCAACAGGTCCTTCTGGTCCTTGTCAGGCAGGGATTTATGGAATGTCCCACCCCTGGGGTCGAAGACCGGCACATGCATGAATACGAAGCGGGCCTTTGATGCCTGACCCTTCTGCAGCTCGTTCTCGAGCCATTGGCGTTCTGCCGTATCAAAGCCGGATTCCGTCGTTGCATCTAGGACAATGAAATAGCCCTGGCCGACTTGAAAGGAGTAATAGGTAGGTCCGAAGATCTCTTGATAATTTTGCGTATGAGGTGAGCCCTTGTTGAGGTCGTGATTGCCGATGGCTGTAAGAAAGGGAATCGCCAGGTTCTCCTGCACCTGAGAGAGGAACCGCCGATAGAGGCCAACTCTTCCTTCTCGCACGAGGTCACCGCAATCAATGGCGAAGGCGATCTCCTTGTCATGGCCTATATCTCGCAGCAGGGGCTCAAACACAGAACGATTTCCCTTGTTGTCGCCCATGACGGCGAAGGAGAAGTCGTTGGGATCGGCAACGGCGATCCGGGAGAGCTCTTTCTGGTTCCGGTCGTGGATGGGCACGGGGACAGAGGCATTCCACACCGTGATCCCCACGAATGATAGGATGCACAGAGAGGCCAGGATTATCTTTAAAGGGTGTCCTTGCAGGATCTTTTTTATCATTATACATTTCCTTCCTTAGAGAAGATTATACCTATAAAGTATATACCACAAGGGAGTTAACCGGACAATGACAGGAAGATTACCTTTTTGTAATCTTTATGCGGATTTTTCCCGCGGCAGGACTATGGAGAATAGGCTTCCAGCGCCAGGTGAGCTGCTGACCTGGATATCTCCCCCATGGGCTCGGACAATGGCCAGAACCAAACTGAGACCGAGGCCGGCTCCTGACTCAGAACGGCTCTTGTCGGCGCGGTAGAAGCGATCGAAGATGTGGGGGATATCATCCGCCTCAATCCCTCTGCCGGTATCACTGACGGAGATGATCACCCCTTTTTCTCCTTCCTCGATGGCAACAGTGATTGTCCCTCCTGAGGGGGTGTATTTGATGGCGTTATCCAAGAGGTTTGTCAGGGCGCGTTGAAGCTTACGCTTATCACCGGAGACGAGACATTGAAAAGGGACCTTTGCCTTGATAACAAGCCCCTTGTCTTCGGCCAGGGGCTGGAAGAGATCACATGCCTCCTCGATGAGCGCGGAAATGTCCACCTTAGTAATGTTCAAGGTCGCCACCCCCGCCTCAAACTCCGAGATCTCCAACATGGTATTGATCATCCCCAGCAGCGAATCGCACTCCTCAACCGTACTCGCAGCCATGCTCCGGTACTCATCGAGCGATCTTCCCGTGGTGAGGGTCACCTCGGCAAGACCCCTGATCCTCGTGACGGGGCTTTTGAGGTCATGGGCGATGTTGTCGGTGACCTCCCGCATCTCGGTGATCAGGAATTGGATACGTTCCAGCATATGATTAAAGGTCTGCGACAGTCGATCGATTTCGTCCCCCCATCCGGTCAAGGGGACCCGCTTCTCCATCGCCCCGTCGGAGATGGCCAAGGCTGTCCGGGTCACCTCCCGCACGCCTGAGAGGGCCTGTCGCGCGACCAGCCATCCCCCTAAGGCTACGAGCGTGAGGATAATAGCTATGGCGGTTCTGAAGGCCTGCCTGAAGTCCTCGAGGATCTCCTCGTCATCCTTAAGTGAGCGGCCGATCTGGAGCACCATTCCCGGTCCTGCCATGCCATAAATTACTCGCGCGTTGTGCTCCCCTCCTGGCAGCTTGAAGGTCTCAAATACCGGTCTCCCCTGGGCCAAGCGCTGCAGCGCGGTCTTGCTTATGTCGATCCCGCCCCATGGACCCAGATCGGAAGATACGATTTCCTTCCCATCGGTTGTCAAAAGTCGCAGGAAGGCCTTACCGGTTCCGGCGGATTGGGCCTTGCGATATATCTCCTCTTTCAGCGTGGCAATGCCCTTTGAGGAGAGTAACGAAGAGCACTCGTTCAACTCTTCGGTGAGGGCGTTATCCGTGCGGGCATGAATGTTGGAGATCATGAGCTGGTAAAAGATGAGGAAGGCCGCGATGGATAAGATCGCACACGTAGCTGTATAGAGCACAGCCAGGCGAAAGGCAAGGGAACGCCTGAAGCTATTAATCCGCTCGAAGAACATAGCCGACGCCCCTGATGGTGTGTATCAGTTTCTTATCGAACCCCCTGTCGGTCTTGTCACGCAGCCTGCATATCCGTGCCTCGACGACGTTTGTCGCCGGGTCGAACTGGTAGTCCCATACGTGCTCCATAATCATTGTTTTGGATACCACGCGCCCTGCATTGCGCATCAGGTACTCAAGCAGGGCAAACTCGCGGGGTTGCAAATCAAGTTGTTTCCCCGAGCGGAGGACTTCTCGGCTCAGGAGATCCAGAGAGAGATCCCCGATTGTCAAGCTGGTGGGCTCGACAGTTCCGCTTGTCCTGCGGATCAACGCTTGGACGCGGGCCAGAAGTTCGGAAAAGGCAAAGGGCTTGGTGAGATAATCGTCACCTCCCTTCTGCAGCCCTCTGACCCGATCATCCACCGAACGCTTGGCGCTCAAGATGAGCACGGGGGTGTTAATTTTCTGGCGCCTCAGCTCTTCGATGAGCTGCAAGCCGTCCAGTTTGGGCAGCATAATATCGATAATGGCCGCATCGTATGGCGCAATCAGGGCCTGATGAAGGCCATCCTCGCCGTTGATTGCATGATCCACGGCAAAGCCAGCCTCCTTAAGACCTTTCATGACGAACGAGGCGATCTTCTTGTCGTCTTCGACCACGAGTATCCGCATTTAACGCACCTCACATGTGACAAATTTTGCCCCAGTCGTAGGAAAAAGTCCAAGGGAAATTAACTCTGTGTGACATACCCATGTCTCTTCAGGTAACTATACACGGTAGTTCCTACCCCTACCTTGCTTTCGATCTCTATTCTGCCTCCGTGCAATTTAACAATTTCATCACAGATACTCAGACCCAATCCGACACCGCCGACCTCTTTTGAACGGAATTTATCAACCCGGTAAAAACGGTCGAAGACTCTATCCAAATCCTTTTCGGGTATGCCAATTCCTGTGTCTTTTATTTCGGTGACAATAAAGCTTGCTTCTTTTCTGACAGATATATCTATTCTCCCCTGAGGGATATTATATTTTATGGCATTGTCTAGCACAGTTACAAAGAGTTCTAAAAGTGCCGCCCGATCTCCAAGGATTACAGATTGCTCATTCACCGGCAAGTTGATGCTGATACCCTTCTGGTTAGCGAGAGGGGTTACTACTTTTACCGCCTGACGGATGGCCTCGTTCAAATTTATAGGTTCCATCTTAAGCTCTATTTTGTCAGTACCGAGGCGGGCTAGGGTCAGAAGCTTCCCGACAATCTCTGACATCAGCCCAGTAGCTTCCTCGATAGCTGTAAAGGCATGTTTATATTCCTTAGCACTTCTTTCTTTCCTCAGCATAATCTCACTGTGACTCAGGATGACCGACAAGGGGGTCCTGAGTTCATGGGATGCATCAGCTACGAATTGTTTCTGGCGTTTAAATGATTTTTCCAACCGCGCGAACGTATGATTAAAGGAAGCTGCGAGCCCTCTTAACTCCTTGGGTACATTTCGAGTGGGTATCCTTTCTGAAAGATTTGATTCTGAAATTCCCTTTATGGTGTCTGAAATCTCTTTTATCGGGGAGAGGGCCTTTCTTGCAATGAAAAAACCACCTGCCGCAGAGATCATCATGATTGAGAAGATCGAGAGGGAGAGGATAAGACGATAATTTTTCAAGAGGGCTGCCTGCTCATCTATGTTCACAGCGCATTGAATGATGAAACCGGAAGCATTGCGTAGTACCACAGGTACTTTTTTTTCGTGCTCATCGTCGCCATAGTTCATAAAACGGAAGTTGACTAGCCTGGCAGGTGCACCATTCAGGTCAATGGTCTGGTAACTTATTCGATTTTGGCTTGAGGGAAGGGGCAACTCAAGGTTTCTTAAGGACCTTGATTTTTCGACGGTGGTTCCGCCAAAGTGGCGTATTTGGAAAAAGTTTTTTGCTTTGATGGAATTATACTCCCACATGATTTCGTCGGAAAAGCTGAATTGGGTTTCACCGTCTTCGTTACTGACCAGGGTAGCCAATGCCTTTGCTTCGGACAGAAGACTTGAATCAATGGAGCTATAGATGATCTTGCTGAGGCTGAGGTAAAGAAACACCCCCAGAACGGGTAGAATCATAAAGAGAACGGCCACATAAAATAAGATGACCCTCGTTTTTATGGAAGAAAACATCTCCTTATCCCTTTAGCATATATCCAGCCCCCCGCACAGTATGGATGAGCTTTGTTTCAGATCCTCTGTCTATCTTGTTTCTAATACGATTAACAAAAACATCGATTACATTGCTGTCAAGGTCGAAGTCATAGTCATAAATATGTTCGGATATATAGGTCCTGCTCAGGACTTTATTCCTGTTGATCGCCAGAAGTTCGAGGAGGGTATATTCCTTGGCTGAAAGCAAAATTTCTTTCCCGCCTCTTTTTACTTCATGAGAGGCCATGTTGATAAGAAGATCCCCTATCGGGATTGCAGAGGTCTTTCCCTCAGAATCACGCCTCAATAATACCCGAATGCGCGCAAGGAGTTCTTCGAAGTGGAATGGTTTGGTCAGATAGTCATCAGCGCCGCTGTCCAGCCCTGATACCCTATCCGTTATTGCATCCTTTGCCGTGAGCATAAGAACTGGAGTTTTAACCCCTGCCTTCCGAATCTTCTTAAGGATGGTCATCCCATCGATAATTGGCAACATTATATCCAGGATGATGAGATCTGACGGCTCATTCTCTGCCATAAAGAGTCCATCCTCTCCATTATATGCCACATCCACGGCATAATCCTCCTCTTCGAGCCCCTTCTTAATAGCCTCAGCAAGGGATTTTTCGTCTTCAACAATGAGAATCCGCATAGCCTATATTATCCTCTTTCTTCTCCTGATTACAATGAAGGTTAAAATCACTCCGATGATCATGGGCTCACCAACGGCAACAGGTAGGACATTGTTAGGGTTAAGCCTGAGAACCCTTTTTATCTCAAGACGTGACATGGTGCTGCTTATAGGGGTATTGTCATTTTTGTCCACAACCGTTATATAAGCAACATAACTTCCCGAGTCGATCAGGCGCATGGGCCATTGGCCCTTGTAGGTTCCATGAGGCGGAATGGTATCCACCTTGATTGCCTTGTTGGCACTCCAGTCCTCAAGGTCCATGGGCGACTCCCTGCCCTGGGTGACATTTGCCAGAGAGATATAGGCGATAATATTGGTTACGGCCCTGTCTGAATTATTGGTTATTGTTCCTACATAGGTTATTTTATCACCCATATTAGCCTGAATAATTGGCGGATCGATAGAAGCAGTGATACGGTCTGCTGCGGAGGCAGTTGCGTAATTTGCTGTTATTGCCAGAAAAATCATTGATAAAAACAAGATTGACTTTTTCATTGTATCACCTCACATTTCCAGTCTGGATACGCTTCTCTTTAAAAACCACAGGGACAGAAGCGTATAACCGCAGATAATTGCAACCCGCCCTGCCTGATAGCCGAAACCCTGGCTGTCTATGACCACACTGTCGAAGGTGTTGATCGCACCGGCAAAGGGATTTATAAAATCAATGATCCTGCCAAACCATGTTCCTCTCTGGGCTGCTGAAAGAAAAATAGGCGACCCTGCCAGCAGGAATATAAAGAAGGAGATAATCAGGGAGTTTTTCACGGATTTTATCCTTGAGGAAAGTCCCATGGAAAAGGCAGAAAAGGTAATGGCCAGGAACGTTCCGAGTAAGGCGAGATAGGCAATACCGACAAAAAGATTTTGCCCGCCCTTGCCCACGACAAATAGATAGGGTAGAGAAATGGCAAAGAGAATCCCCCAGTTTGTAAGCGCAGCGCCCAACTTCCCTGTGGCAATCTCGGTCTTGGTTATCGGGCTTAAGAGCAGCGCCTCCAGAGTTCCCCTCTCTATCTCTCCAGCAAAGGCGTCCGCACCGAATACAAGACCGATCAGAATCCCAAGGGCAGTGATAAAATTCATGATCATGTAAAGCATCTGCCCCTGGTCAAGGAGGCTTAATTCGCTGTTGGTAAGGAAGAGGTAACTCAGGACGCTCAGGATCATAGAGGTAATAGCGTACCATAAAAAACCCTTTGGGGTCAGGATGCTTTCCCTTATCTCTTTTTGCATGATATATGCAATCTTCATAGTGTCCCCTCCTTTGTTGACAAAAAGAAGATATCTTCTATTGTCCCTTTTCCTTTCATCCTGTCAAGCTCTCCCGCCCTCACTATCTTCCCGTAATTGATAATGGCTATCCTGTTACAGAGCCTTTCCACATCATCAAGCAGATGAGTGGAAAGAAAGATGGTTGTGTCGTGGTCCCGGTTGAGGTCTATTAACAGGTCATGGATATCCCTCCTGCCCTTTGGGTCGAGGCCGTTTGTGGGCTCATCAAGAAACAGGAGTTTTGGCCTGTTGATAAGCGCCCGGGCAATACCGAGCCTCTGCCTCATGCCGCGGGAATAACTGCGGATGAGATGGCTTTCTTTGCCGTGAAGCCCCACGATCTCTAAAAGCTTATCGACTTCCTGTTTCGATATTTTCTCTTTATAGAGATGGGAGAAAAATTCAAGGTATTCGCATGCCGCCATCCACTCGTAATAGCCATTGGATTCCGGAACGGCATTGATAATCTTCTTTACCGCCAATGGCTCTCCAAAAATGCTGTGCCCGTCGATCAGGACATTTCCGGAATCGGCTTTAAGGATGGCGGTCATGATGCGGATAGTAGTTGTCTTTCCCGCCCCATTCGGCCCAAGGAAGCCGAAGATATCGCCATGCTCAACAGTGAAATTCAGGCCATCCAGTGCCGTATAGCCATCATATTTCTTCGCCAGATTTTCTACACTTATGATCATAACCTTCTCCTATTTTTTGTTGTCCAATAATGGTATTTGATTATAATAGGTTTTTGGCGCTCCTCTTTCCATTTTTTGCATACAGGGGCGGAATTTTTTCCGCCCCTGCGCCTGATTGTTATTACCTTTCAGGTCCTTCTTCATGGCCATTGTGAGAGTCTTCTCTTTCATGGCCTTCGTCGTTGTCCTGGTCTATTTTCAGTATCTTTCCGTTTCCCGCATCAACCTTAACATCAACTATCTGATGGTCGGGTTTTGCGATCTCGACACCATAGACCAGGTAGCCGTTTTCGTTCTCCAGTTCTACCCTGAGCACCTTGCCCGGAACTTGTTTCAGCGCCGCATTCATGGCAGAGTCCAGCGATATTTTTGCTAAATCCGCAAATGTTGCCTCATCGCCGTTTTTAATCTGGATGCTGCCACTATGTTTCGCCTGTTGAGCCCTTAGGCCTACTGTTCCGATGACAAGCAGAGCTGCCAGAACTACTCCGATGATCGTTCCAAATCTTTTCATTTTTCTCCCCTCCTTTCGTGTGGGATTGTAAGCTTAATTTCAGCTTACGGAATGCATCATAAATCAGGTAAGATTACAGGAAGATGAACGGAATACAGGATTTAATGAAAAAAGGGGAAAGATATTCTGAAGACATTTTTGCTTTAGCTTGATCATCGGGGATACCAAGCTCCTGGCTTCATTATATGCCTTACATCTTGTGAGATGAAGCGAGCAGATTTATATGGATTGACTAAAGGAAATATGAACCGAGCCCCAAAAAAAACCCTTTAAGCTCTGCACGGAAGGTATGCCTGGCGGCCTGAATGTGCGGGGATTAATGGAGATGTTTTTTTAAGATCTCGTTCACCAGCTGGGGGTTGGCCTTGCCCTGGGTGGCCTTCATAACTTGGCCGACAAAGAAGCCGAAGAGCTTGTCCTTGCCGCTCTTGTATGCCGCCACCTCGTTTGGATGATGCTGCAGGACCTCTTCCACGGTCTTGGTCAAGGCGTCCTCATCGGTGATCTGGACCAGACCCTGTTCTTTAACGATTTCCTGAGCCCCCTTGCCGGTCTTGTACATCTCCTCGAAGACGGTCTTGGCGATCTTGCCGCTGATGGTCCCGTCCCTCATAAGCCCCAGCATCTCGGCCAGGTGTTGGGGGGTCAGGGGGGACGCCTCCACCTCCTTGTCATCCTCCTTTAACAGGCGCAAGAGATCACCCATGAGCCAATTGGCCACCTGCTTGGGTTCGGGGAAGAGCCGCACGCACTCCTCGTAGTAGTCGGCCAGGGCCTTGGATGCGGTGATGACGCCGGCATCGTACTCCGGGACCTGGTACGTTGCGACGAAGCGCTCCTTGCGCTGCAGGGGGAGCTCGGGCAGTCCCTTTCTGATCTCCTCGATCCACTGGGGCGAGACGGCCAGGGGGACCAGATCGGGGTCGGGGAAGTAGCGGTAGTCGTGGGCCTCCTCCTTGCCGCGCATGGCCTCGGTGATCCCCTTGTGTGGATCCCACAGCCTGGTCTCTTGGACCACTGCTCCCCCGCCCTCCAGGACCCCTTTCTGTCGCTCGATTTCATAGGCCAAGGCACGCCCCACATTGCGGAAGGAGTTCATGTTCTTGACCTCGGTCCTGGTCCCGAAGGTCTCAGAACCTACGGGTCTGATGGAGACGTTGGCGTCGCAGCGGAAGCTTCCCTCTTCCATGTTGCCGTCACATATCTCCAGGTATTGGAGGATCGCCCGCATCACCCGCAGGTAGTCGGTGGCCTCCTGGGGAGAGCGCAGATCGGGCTCGCTCACGATCTCCAGGAGGGGGACGCCGGTTCGGTTGAAGTCGACGTAGCTGAAGGGCTTGGCTTCGTCATGAAAGAGTTTTCCCGCATCCTCCTCCATATGGATGCGGGTAATCCCCACCCGCTTTTTCTCCCCCTCGACGCTCGGGATTTCCACGGTGCCGTTGATAGCCAGGGGCAGCTCATATTGGGAGATCTGGTACCCCTTGGGGAGGTCGGGATAAAAGTAGTTCTTGCGGGCATAGAGGCTGAAGGGGG
>Ga0307444_1000586_pt1 | contig 17065 bp, 16 predicted proteins | sample SalMarSW160340MG_FD_202145 | JGI IMG/M metagenome (GOLD analysis project Ga0307444, IMG submission 202145) | Salt marsh sediment microbial communities from the Plum Island Ecosystem LTER, Massachusetts, United States - SW1603-40 | ecosystem: Environmental > Aquatic > Marine > Intertidal zone >...
TGAAAACCTTTTTTACGGTTTTGCTCATTATCATGGAGCCGTAGGTAACTCTTTTTTCTGACGCTAAGATCACGCCGTCAGAATAAACTAAGCCGATGGTGGTGGCTCCTGGAATGAAAAAGCGAGCTTGGGCTTCGTTACTCAAATGTTGTTCCTCCAGTTTCAATGCAATAATGACCTGAAAGGCACTTTTAAACTTAATTGATTTTCTTCCGGAGGGATTTGCTTTCAGAAGGTTTTGCTCTTCACTATATTTTTAGAGAATTGCGTAACGTCTGTATTCCATGTGTTGTTTTCTCTACCAACCTAAACTTTTGGATGCAGATGATTAACAAGATGTAGAGGAGAATCCATGCTACAAAAAGTAATTCTGCATGGACATTGTGGAAAGTCTGCGCAGCATCCAGCCCTTGGTTACCGAGGATGTGAAAGTAGATGAGTATTCTTAAGATGTTAACAAGGTATGTTCCAATTGCTCCGACAATAAAGTAAACCGTCTTACGGAAACGTGAGATGTTAGACTTTTTGAATAGCAACAAAACGATTAACGTGTAAAGAAACAGGCTGTGAACACCTGCACATGGCCAAGCAACACCTACAGAATACCAGCGACCGCCAGCTTGCGTTCTTATAATGGGCATAGCGTCTACTCCCGGCGAAAAGGATAGAGTGAACCTGTAACCCAAAATGTCAAGCAAACCTGCTGCGCATGCGGCTGTGGGAAGCGCTAACATTTGAAGAGGTTTAAACACTCCGTAGGGGTACATGACGTCTATCAGGTAGGCAATGCTGATTCCCGCGCCAAGAGCTAATGTGATGGAAAAAGCCTTCAAACCCGCTTTTCCATAGGCTAAGAGTATAGTGGCTAAGAAAGAAATTGTGAACACAACATATTCCATTGTTATGGGCCAGTCTCCTTCAAGAATAAGCGTCCAATAATCGGAATGTGCTCTCCAGTATTCGCCGCGAAGCATGTCACCAAGGTTTATGATGGTTTGATCTAACCCCAAAAAGTTAACGCTGAAGACGTAAATTAGTGGAATACTTGCGCATATGAGAATGGCTAGAATCTTGAGGGGGCTTCTAGGCTTGGTTTCCGGGTCTTTTTTTGCCAGTTTATCCATGTTTAATGAAGATTCTAAAACAAAGAGCCACAAGAAGAACAGGAGGAACAGTCTTCCTTTCCAAGTGTAGTCGAAGTAAAATCCTCTTTCATTAAACAAGGCTATGCTTTCGATGTTGAGGTAATCCAAAACCATTAACAAGCCAATTGCTGCGATGAAAAAAACCAGTAAAGAAATGTGGAGTAGCGATTTCTTCCGAATTTCAGAGATTAGAGTTATTGATGTCACCTTCTTGTTTAGGGTGTGGGCACAGCAAGTTTAGAGTATGTTGGTGGCTGTTTAATTATATATTTCTATCCACATTAAAGTGAAACGAATTGGGTCTTCGATAAGTCACTGATATTTGTCTATAACTCTGAATACTGCCTTAAATTAGCCAGTTCGTCAGAACCAGAAACAAGTCTTGTTGACGATTTGAAAGTCAATCATTTGAAACCTATTGGAGTAGCGCACATGAAAACGATTACCGAACATATGTATAATGTTCACGATTCCATTTTTCCAACTCTAATCATTACTGCATGTACAGTTGCAACCTGAGTAGTTATCGAAAACTTGTTTCATGTGCTTATGGGCTTGGTTTTGAAGCTTTTTGGCGTATTTCTTGTTACTATTATAGGTTTGTTTGCTTTATCGTAGGGTTTAGGGGAAGATATATATTGTCAAAAATTGATTACCTTTCACTTTAGGCTGGAAATGAAACGTGAAGTTATTTAAACGAAAGAGTTTTACTGTTCTCGTTTTGATGTTGTTCATTTTTGCTGTTTTCGGTCCAGCCATAACAGTTTTTTTTCCAGTTGTTAGAGCCGAAGACAATTTGATTGATAGCTACAGCAAAACAAATCAGGACGATTATGTTAAAATTGAAGCCTTTTATTGGAACAACATCACCCGCTATGCGGCTGTTGGGCAAACATTCAACATGAGTTCACCCAATGCAACTATTGGTTCTGCCCAGTTTTATTTGAAAAAGATAGGTAATCCCACAGTGGATCTGTACGCTGTTTTGTATGATCATGCTGAGGAATTTGGAACTACCGGAATACCGTTTATTAATGCTTTAGCGTCCAGCATACCAGTGAACGCATCATCATTAAATTCTTCTTGGGCGCTAACAACATTCACTTTCCGTGAACAGGCTCGTCTGATTGAAGGAAAGAAGTATTGTATCGCTATTCAAACAGCGTCAGCTGGAGGCAGAATAAATGCATTAAATTACGTGAATGTGGGTTTAGACTTCTCTAATTCGTCACATGAGGGCAACTGTTTTGTTTATGATGGAAGATGGATTGCTAATCCTGACGGACCAGCCGATTTATGTTACTCTGTTTATTTCGCAGTTGGAGGCGTAATAGGAGGAGGAGGCGGGGGAGGTTCATCCTTTTCATTATCATTTCTAACGATTCCGATAAGCGTATTCACTTCAATTTACTATTTCATGTGGCTGTTTCTTTCCATAGTACATGTCTCTAAGAAAGATGAACTGCTTGTAGTGCCGAAGTTTAATCCACATCCCCCGCTGGTCAGCGTACTTCTTCCTTGTAGGAACGAAGAGGCTGTGATTGGAACAGTAATTCAACAGACTTTAGATCAAACCCACAAGAACCTCGAAGTAATCGTGGTTGCACATAACTGCACGGATAACACCGCTCAAGTTGCAAGACAGATTAAGGACCCAAGAGTCAAAGTTTACGAGTTAAACACTGAAGAAGTTGGAAAAGGCTTAGGTTTGAATTACGGGGCGAAACATGCAGAGGGAGAAATTTTCATTTACTTCGATTCTGACAGCATCATATCTAAGGATTATATCGAGAAAGTTGTAGATATGATGGTTTCAAAAGGTTACGATGTTGTACAAGGAAAGATTGTTGGATCAAATCCAGGCTATAACAAACTTTGTTTCCTGCAGCATATGGAAAACCAAATATTTCTGAGCATGTTTTGGGCTGGGAAACAAAAAGTAGGGTTGCCTGCGGGTCTCGGCGGAACTGGTGTGTCGATAAAGAAATCGGCTTTGGAAAAGATTGGCGGATTTAGGAATATTCTGATAGAAGACTTTGATTTATGCGTGCGCGCTCAAGTGGCTGGAGAAACAGTAGGATACTGCAGAGAAGCGGTGGTGTACGATGAAAAAGTGCCTAAATACGGTATGTTGATTAAACAGAGAAGTCGTTGGATGGCGGGACACATCCAGTTAATCTCTAACATGATAAAAGATAAAACGCTGGGTAAACTATTCATAAAGAATCCAATAGACTTCTTCCAGCTGATTTCTCCAGTCTACACGCTGTGCTTGTGGCTTGGAGTGTTTGTGGGGATAATAACGACGCTTCAAAACCAAGCCCACATATTTTCTGGGGGGTGGATAAGCTTCTATTATGTGCCCTTGCTGATGTTTCTTGGTCAAACTCTGGCATTACAACTGCTGTTTGTATTGATATTAAGAAAGGAATGTACAACAAAAGCAGAATTTCTAAAGTGTGTTCTGAATTTGCCGTTGTTTTACATATATTCGATGCATTGGTTCTGGGTGCTCTTAAGATTGGCATTCTACAGAAACAAAATTACATGGGCTCATACAAAAACTGAACATGGGTTTAGGAGATGAGACTACGGAAGATTACCCTGAGTTGAAACACGATATTTTCTGGGCAATATTGACGATCCTGTTATTTCTGTTCATATTTGGTGGATTAGAGTTTGTATACCGAAGGGAAGAACTTACGGGGCTGCTGAGAGCTAATAATTTTGTTAAAATTTTCACAGATTTTACGATGATAGGGCTTGTGTCAGCATTTGTAGTAGTGATGGCTATAGGCGTTATCATTTGGCGTGCATCAAGTTATAAAGAAAAGCAGCCTAACGAACAAAAACTCAAACCTTAGCATCCGCAATCGTTTTGCGAAGAGCTTTTTGAAGCCAATATTCTAAGACAACTCAAGCTATCTTCTTTCATTTTCACGTTTGAGACTTTTTCCAGAAGGATGCAGAGGTGTGTCCGAGCGTTTCAACCAAAAATCTTGCGGAAAAATTTTTAACTTTAGCGATAGCCTGAGAATATATAAGATTACAAGTTATTTATTTTTGGGCAGAGACACATTTCAGTATCGAATGTTTACGGTGGAGGAAAGGGATAATGAAGAGGATTGGTTTGGTGACGAGTGGCGGGGACGCTCCGGGCATGAATGCCGCTATCCGAGCGGTTACTCGCGTCGCCATTTCGCAGGGTTTAGAGGTTTTGGGTTTCGAGAAAGGATGGGACGGCTTACTGACCAACACATTTAGGCGGTTGACTCGCCGAAACGTCGGCGGGATACTTCATTTGGGCGGCACCATTCTCCACACATCAAGAAGCCCAGAGTTCAGGAAGAGGGAGGGCGTCCGGAAGGCTGCGGAAACTCTTGCCCTGAACAATGTTGAGGGGCTCGTTGTGGTTGGCGGTGACGGTTCTTTACGTGGAGCCTTGGAGTTAAGCAAGGAGACGGATGCCTTGATTGTGGGGGTTCCGGCGACAATCGACAATGACGTGTTTGGAACCGAGGAGACCATAGGTTTTGATTCTGCAGTGAACACGGCGATCATCGAGATTGACAAGATCAGGGATACAGCGAGCTCTCATGACCGAATCTTCATAGTGGAGGTTATGGGGCGGATGAGGGGTTTTCTTGCGCTTACAATCGGGTTGACTGTCGGGGCTGAGGTGATTCTGGTTCCGGAAGTGGAATACCCTTTGGATCAGATCGTTAGGACGTTAGAGAAGAATGCTGCTAATGGCAAGAAATCAGGCATTATTGTGGCTGCGGAGGGCATCGGCGACACCCACAAGCTAATGCGGGAGATTGAGAAGAAGGCGAGGGTAGAAGTCCGATTAAGCGTTACAGGCTATGCCCAGAGAGGCGGCAACCCCACAGCCAGAAGCAGACTCCTGGCTAACCTGTTCGGAGACAAAGCCGTGGAGATGCTGATGAACAAACAGGGAAGCAGGATGGTTGCCTTGCAGGAAGGAAAAATAGCAAGCATCAAACTTGAGCAAGTCTGCAGCAACGAAAAGCCGTTGGACCTAAGTTTGATGGAGCTCGCAAAGACGCTGGCAACATAAGGGCGGTTTGACCTAAAGGCTTCTCTGTTGGGGAATGGTGTGGATAAACCGGCAAAAAATGGCAATTTTAAAATGTGTCTTCGTGTCGTTGTGTTTTGGAGGTAAATGTTTTGGAGATAACCAAAGTTGGTGAGATCTCTACTTCGAAGAATCCGCATGGCGTAGACGCTAGACAGATTTATAATCACGAAAATGCGCAGGTCATTGTTTTAACTCTGCAGCCGGGAGAATCATTGAAGCGACACATAACTCCAGTGGATGTTTTCTTCTATGTCCTAGAAGGCAAGGGAGTAGTGGAAGTTGGAGATGAAAAACAGGAGGTCTCCAAAGACACAATCATCCACAGCCCAGCCAAGATTATCCACTGCTGGCACAACAAATCAAACAGCAAACTAAGAATCATGGTCGCAAAAACGCCAAAACCCACAGAATCAACAATTCTGCTCTAACCCCCCTTTCTTCTTCCCCTCCTGTAACTTGAGCATTTGAGATGACCCCAACACATCCGCTTAGAAGCAACACCGCCCCTTCATATTAGGAGACTACTAACAGCGTATTGTTGAAAACAGCCTTTTTTCTGAAAAACAAGGCACAAACAACCATCAGTTTCCCCTTGGAAAGTATTATATGTGCAGATAGCCGATAAAACAAAGACACCTTGTTCGTGAATCTGACTCCAGTGCATTACCTGCTAATATTTTTGGTCATAGTCATAGCCGCATTCATAATCATCCTTTTGTTGCCCGCCATACTGGAGCTGAGAAAACCCAAAGATGCTGGACCACGCAAAATAGCTGAAAACTCCGAAGAGGATGAAAAAGAGTAACCAAAACGTAGTCGTCCACTCCTTCTGTTGTTTGTTCTGTAGAAGATGCTGTGGCGCCGCCGGAAGGACTCGAACCTTCGACCCACGAGTTAACAGCCCGTTGCTCTACCGAACTGAGCTACGGCGGCTCAATCAACAGTTTGAGTGGTGCCGCTAATCTGAGGATTTGTGGCGCTATTTAAGTTTAATCGAACCTTCTAATCTGTGATATAGAATAGAATAAATTTCGCCCTGAAAAAATAGGAGTAGAAAACAGATGAACGTCGAAGTCAAATTTTTCACTTCTCTGCGGGAGATAACAGGCAAGAAAGTGGACGAAATCCAGTTGCAGAACGTCATCACCGTTGAGGAAATGCTGACTCTGCTTTCTGAAAAATACGGCGAAAAATTCAGAGAATACGTCTACGACAAGAAGGGAAAGGTGCATGGTTTCCTCTCGTTTCTCGTAAACGGCAGAAACATCAACGTTCTGCAGGGCTTCGACACGGAACTGAAACAAGGAGACGTCATAGCAGTTGTTCCTCCGGTGGGCGGAGGCTAACTTCACACAAGCTCGGCTTCAAGATAGGATGAGAAAGCATTAATCACCCGAACAGGAACAAACCTTCCAACCAAAGATTCTCCACCCTTAACCACAACCGGCTTGTAAGCGAAGTTTCTTCCCATCCAAGACTCGCCCTTGCCCCTCTCATCAAACAGAACTGTTCCCTCCCAGCCCATCCAAGCCCTGTTCCTCTCAAAACTGATTCTCCTAGACAACTCCGCCACCTCCCCACTCCTCCTCTTCACCTCTCTTGGAGAAAGAGCAACCATCCTCTCTGCCTGAGTGCGGGGTCTAGAAAAAAACTTTGACACATTAACAACGTCAGGCTGAACCTCTGCTATGAGTTTCTTTGTCCTCTCAAAAGCCTCTCTGCTCTCCCCGGGAAAACCGCAGATAACATCCGTCGCCAGCGTCAATCTTGGAACCTCCTTTCGGAAAGCCTGAACAACCGCTCTGAAGTCCTCTACAGTGTAACGCCGATTCATAAGCCCAAGAACCTCATCGTCCCCGCTTTGAATTGGCAGATGCAGAAACTTGAAAACCTTCTCGTCTCTGTAGGCTTCAGCAAGATCATCCAGCATCCCCGTCACATGATCAGGGTTCATCATTCCCACCCGAACAAAAAAATCGCCCTCAACCTCACAGACCCGACGCAGCAAATCCGCCAAACTTGCCCCAATGTCCTTCCCGTAACACGCCGTATCCTGAGACGTCAACCACACCTCCTTGGCGCCAGAATCTAAATCCTGCTTCACCCGCTCAACAACCTCATCAACCGAATAGCTTCTCAGCCTCCCCCTGGCAAAATGCACACAACAGTAGGAACAGTTCCCCAGACAGCCGTAGTTGATGGGAACAATGCTTACAACAGGGTTCACCGGAATCCTGGGAAGACACAAACTCGGCTTGGAAAATCCCCCCAAAAAAATAACCTTTTCTCCAGCAGCCACACGACGCAAAGCCTCAACAATCCTGTCGCCCGGCGCTGGACCCGTCACCCCATCAAACTCCACCTCACTCTTCAGTCTTTCAAAGTTTATCAGAGGCAGACAACCCGTCACTACCAGCCGCTTGTCTCTTGGCGCCTTTCTCAAAACATCCATGACCCGATTTTCTGTGGGAGACTTAACCGCACACGTATTGTAAACCAAGATTTCCGCATCTCGAAGACAATCAACAACTTGGAAGCCAGCTTCTGAAAGGCAGCCGGCAATGACTTCACCATCCGCAACATTCGCCGAACACCCAAAACTTTTGACATAAACCCGCTTAGAATCTTCAACCATCAAGTTTCAGCTCAATTGTCGCAGCCACGGTTACAGAAGGCACAATCTGAGTTATACGGTTTTAATCATACGAGAGAAACATAAAGATTCTGCAAAACCATTTTTGCGTGAAGGTGCATAAGCGCGCAAAAGAGGGAAAAGAAAAGCTTATAAAGGCTTGCATGTTCATATTTGCATCATATTTATATCTTAACATTAAGACATATAAGACACAACTAGCCTCTGCTTAGTTACTTGTCACAACGGAGAAATAAAAAATGAAACTGATTACACTACACCTACCTGAACCCTACATTCGGGCATTAGACAGCCTGGTTGACGAAAAATACTACCCAAACAGAGCTGAGGCAATCCGCACAGCGGTTCGAGACCTCCTCAGCATAGAGGCTTGGGGAAGAAGCTGAAATGGCTAGAAATCTGGAAAAACTCATCAAACTCGAGCATCCGAAGGAACTTTCAGAAATGAAACTAGACACAATAGAGCCTTTTCCCACAATCCCCAAACTAGACCTCGTGGACATAGAACCTTACACAGAACCCGGAATCACCCGCAACATCGACTTGGGTCTAGACCAGCTCGAAGAAACAGAAGAGTAGCCTCTTCTATTCTCAAATTTTTCTTTTCAGCTTTAACGCAGTTCGTCCAAGCCTAGTTTTCCAAGGTATCCCGTGCCCCATCGGAACTGCAGCGCCCTTTTTGATGGCGCACACAATTTCGTCAACATCTGGATCAGCCTCAACCATTGTGTAGGCTGCCCCAATTTCAGGAGCGTAATGAGAGTCGCTTCCGCCAGTCTGTGGAAGACCTAAACCAGCAGCAAATCTTTTGCTCAAATAGGTGAAAACAGGGAAGGGAATAGAGGACGCGTTCATCACCTCGACTGCATCATAGGAGCTTACGCGTCGGCTCGGCGGCGACTTGTAGAAGGTAGTAGGGTGGGGCGCTACAGCTATTCCTCCCGCCTCATGAATCAGGCGGATGGTCTCTTCAATATCCAGTTTTGCAGGTATAGGCGCGGTTACGTTGAGACCGAGAAGGTGACCGTTCAGGGTGGAGACTTCTATTCCGGGGACAATGAGGATGTCACGGGTTTTCAGTTTGAGGGCGCCCTTGACGGTGTTGTGGTCTGTGATTGCAACTCCATCCAGTCCCCGCTTCTTGGAGTAGGCGACAACTTGCTTGAGGGTAATAGAAGAGTCGCGGGAATAGCAGGTGTGAACGTGAAGGTCGATTTTCAGTCCCAAAATTTTCCCTTCATCACGCCCAATCTAAAGTTGCTTTACAGCCCTCACTTTTTCCAGCTTGGCTTGAAGCTCCTCTTCGCTATCCTCGATTTTGCTGAACAGAGGCTTCGCCTTGTTTATTTTGTGGTTGGGAGACAGCTCCTTTTCTGTTTCGTCCCATGTTTGCTCATGAACAGAGCCGGGCAGATTAAGGAGCTTCCACAGCTTCTCGGCTGTGAAGGGAATGAAGGGTTCCAGAATTATTGCCAACTGTTTGACGATGTGGGCAGCAACATACAGGGTGTTAGCTGACTCTTGGCGGTCCGTTTTTATGGTTTTCCATGGCTCCTTCTCGTTGAGGTATCGGTTTCCGAGGTGGCTTAGGCTTATGGCGTGGCGTAGAGCCTCTTGCAGTTTGAAGGTTTCCATCCGTTCTGCGGTTTTGTTCACGGTTTCTTTTGCCTCTTCAAGAACCGCTTTGTCCTTTTCACCGAGGCTGCTTGGCTGCGGCACTGCGCTGTTGAACTGTTTGTTGATGAAGGTTAATGTTCTGTGGACGAAGTTGCCTAGAGTGTCGTTTAGGTCGGAGTTCACTTTTTCGATTAAGGTTGTCCAAGAAAAGTTTGTGTCTTTCACTTCAGGGCGTATGGACATGAGAGCGTATCTCCAGTAGTCCGCCGGAAAGAGTTCCAGAGCCTCGTCGATCCAGATTCCTATTCTTCGGCTCTTGGAGAAGGCTTGACCATCAAACATCAGAAACTCTGTGGACTGAACTGTCCAAGGCAAATTGTAGTCTTCATGGGTGGCTAAGAGCAGGGCTGGCAAGATAATGGTGTGGAAGGGAATGTTGTCCTTTCCTATGAAATACAGCGTCTTCGCTTCCTTGTCGAACCAGTATTCCTTCCACCGCTCCTCTTCTCCCATCCGCTTGAAGTACTCGACAGTGGCTGAGAGGTAGCCCAGAACGGCTTCAACCCAAACATAGATTGTTTTGTCCTCAGAACCCGGAAAGGGCGACGGAATCCCCCACTTGTTATCCCGAGTTACTGGTCTAGACTTTAAGCCGTCCTTCAGAATGTTCAAGGAGAAGTTTCGAGCGTTGTCAGGTAAATGCTGGTTGTTCTGGATGTAGTCTCGGAGTTTTTCGCTTAGCTTCGGCATGTCAAAGTACCAGTGCTTTCTCGTTTCTTTGATTGGCGCCGAGTTGCATATTGCACAGCGGGGCTGCAGAAGATTTGTGGGCTCCAGAAGCGTTCCACAGGAGTCACACTGGTCGCCCCGGGCACCGTCACATCCGCAGCTGGGGCAGGTCCCCTCCACGAACCTGTCAGGCAGGAAACGGTCACATTGGGGACAGTAAAGCTGCTCGGTTTCTTGGGTGAAGATGTAACCGTTCTCGTAGATTTTCAGCAAAAAGTTTCGCACGAACTCCTTGTGCACAGGGTTTTCTGTGCGGGTGTAGTTGCTGAAGTCTATGCCCCACCGTTCAAAGAGGTCCGCTACTTGTGCGTGGTTCCGGTCTGTCAGCTGTTTTGGAGGAATATTCAATCGGACAGCCTCTATTTCGATGGGTGTTCCATGCTCGTCTGATCCAGTGACGTACACAACATCGTCTCCCTTAAGGCGGTAATAGCGGGCTACAACATCCGCTGAGAGAATGGAGCTTACGATATTGCCTAGATGAGGAACATAATTGATGTAAGGCCACGCCGAGGTGACCAAAATCTTAGCGAACGCAACACACCTCCAATAAGTTTCTCCAACACAACAATTTCCTTACGAAACTAATGTACTTAAAGACAACGGAAACAGAATAGGTCCAGCTCATCATCCCACCATTCTGGACACACAGCCTGCAAATCAAATTAGGTAACTATTCTTTTTTACTATATGCACGCGGCTTTTTGTCCTTATATTGGAGCGCAGAGGCAAGTTTTTTAATAAACCTCTCTCTTAAACTGTTGATTATGTCATCTAAGTCAGCTGTAATATTGGCTTTTGTTGGTGGCGCACTCCTTATCATTGCTGGCGTGACTGGCTCTGTTGGCATTGTCGGCAAGGCTATAGAGTATTTGATTGATCACTTAGGAGGTTCTACGGCAGACCTGCTCTCAATTGTTTTGCAGGCGTTACACTTCATTGCTAACTTGGGAGGCGTGGCTGTGATTTTTGGAGGCGTCCTGATATACATGGAAAGAAAAAGAGTTGCCAAATTCATTATGGGTATTGGTGCAGGAATGGGGCTGATAGGCTTCCTGATAACCTTAATTTCAGCATTCTTTCACGGTTGGGTTTACACTCTGTCCTTCTTATTCATTATAGTCCAATCAGTTGGTTGGATAGGTGTCATTCTTTCAATTGTTGCCGCGTTGCTAGCCAGATAGCTCTTCGAAAGTTGTATGTCGCCTGAGCGCAACGAAGAAAGTCACCAGTTCAAAACACCAACGATGTCAACGGAACTGGCTTGCCACACCTCTCTTCGTTTTGCGTATTGTTTCCGATAAACTCTTCAATCATGACAAGGTCAATAATGGGAAGAGGAAAATCTCCAATGGCTGACGGGAAGGAAACTGGGCATGGAGCCAGTCGCTTGGTTGTCTTTGATGTGGAAGGGATTCTGATACCGAAGAATCGTTATCTTCTCTTTGAGGCATCAAGGAAAGTGGGGTTTCTGGGATTCATAAAAATCGTCGCGTTAGGATTTCTCTACGAAATTGGACTGTTATCTGTCGAATCCGCAATGAAAAGAATCTTTGCGATGCTTAAGGGGCTGGACGCGGAAGAGATTCTGGAACTTCACAAGCGGATACCCCTGATGCCCGGCACTGAAGAAGTTTTCAAAACATTAAACCAGAACGGATACAGGACAGCGCTAATTAGTTCAGGTCTTCCCACCCCAGTCGTAGAGGACTTGGCGACTAGGCTACAGGCTGATTATGCTTATGGTCTGGAACTGGAGATAGCGGATGAACGTTTAACGGGTGCCATAGGAGGCGACGTTCTCAGGTCTGGAGGCAAGGCTGTTGTTTTGCGGAGAATACTTGAAAAAGAAGAGTTAACCCCCCGAGATTGTGTCATGGTCGCTGATGACAGAAACAACCTCTCCATGTTTCCTCTATGCGGGTTGAGGATAGGCTACAACCCCGATTTCGTTCTAACCGCAAAATCCGATTTTGTGGCAAAAGGCGCGTTAACAGAAATCTTACCGCATATAACAGGGGAAAAGCCGCCACGTTCTCATTCTGTGATGTCGAGAAGCCGAGGTCTCAGAGAAACAATTCACATAGGCAGCTTTCTGTTGTCCTTTATTTGCATATATCTTCTCGGAAACATCATGGTGGCTTCGTTGATACTGTTCGTAACCGTGCTCTACACCCTATCTGAAGTCGCCAGAGTACGCGGAATCAACCTTCCCATCCTCTCCCCGATAACCTGGAACGCAGCAAACAAAACAGAACTCTACGAATTCGCAGCAGCCCCCATCCACTTCGCCTTGGGCATAGCAATCTCTCTCCTCATCTTCCCAGCGCCCATACGATACGTAGCCATCACAACACTAACCCTAGGCGACGGCGGTGCCCACCTATTCGGAATGAAATTCGGAAGAACACCTCTGCCCTTCAACAAAGGAAAGAATCTGGAAGGAACACTCTTCGGTTTCCTGTTTGCCTTCCTGGGCGCCATGATTTTCGTTGACCCAACAAGAGCTTTGATTGCCGCCGCAGTTGGAATGCTAGTGGAAGCGCTTCCTCTTCCGTTAAACGATAACCTAACCATGCCCCTAGCCTCTGGACTAACCCTCCTCCTGATTTCATGAGGCAAAACGGGTTATTACGATAAAATTAAAAGATTGCAGGTTATCATATAGTATCGACGCGGTAAATTGATAGCGTGTAACAGAATTGATCTAAGGGAGTTTTCTCTGCTTGGCAGAATCGGAAAAGATTGATTACGAACCCATCTCTGTTCGCGAAGCCCTCACCGAAATGAAAGACGTGTCAGAGATAATGATAGACCTAGCATACTCAGCAGCCCTTTTCAACAGCCACGAACTCGCTGAAGAGGTTCTGGAACTCGAAAAGCGTGTAGACTACCTGGCTTACATCATAGACATGAACACCATGCTCGCAGCCAGAGACGCAGAAGACGCCAAACACCTAACAGCAGTAATAACTGTAGCCGCAGCCACCAACAAAATCTCGGACGCAGCCGCGGACATTGCATCTATTGTTCTCAAGGAGATAGGGATTCACCCCATCGTTCGGAAGGCCTTCGAGCAGGTTGAGGAACGGCTGGCGCGAACAATAGTTAAACCTGATTCAATCCTCGTCAACAAGAAACTTGGCGACTTGGAATTAGCCGCCAAGATAGGAGTTGACATAATAGCTATTCGCCGACGGCGGAAATGGCTGATAGACCCTAGCGAGGAGGAGAGGGTTGTGGAAGGTGATGTTTTGATTGTCAGAGGAGCACCTCATGGCGTTGACGAACTGAAGGACGTAGCCGAGGGCAAAATAAAGGAGCTAGAATGAGGCGAGAGTCAAAGTGGCTATGACAGAAGAACACTTCAAGAAAATCGTTGACAAACTGGTGGCTCTGAAGGACACCTCTGAGCTCATGATAGACCTAGCATACTCTTCGCTCCTTCTCAACAGTCAATCGTTAGCTGAAGAAGTTGAAGCCCTAGAAGACCACATAGACAACCTGCACACGGACTTTGAGCGCCTAGTTTTGTCCAGCGGCTTCAAACCTGAAGAATCCAAAGACTTCCTTGGTCTAATGAGGCTGGGGGTAGTCACAGAGCAGATTGCGGACGCAGCAATGGAAATCGCTGATGTTGTGCTGAAAGGACTGGAGCCCCACCCCATCCTGAGGCTTGTAATAGAGGAGGCAGAGGAAACCGTAACCCGGGTTACAGTTTCAGAGACCTCCCCGTTTGTGGGAAAGAAAATTCGAGAAGCCCAAATCCAAGAGGACACAGGCATGTGGGTTCTGGTTATCAGAAGAGGCAACTGGTGGTTGCGACCTCGACCTGACACGGTGATTAAGGCAGGCGATGTTTTGATTGCTTCAGGTTACGCCGAGGGAGAAGCTGACTTTGAGGCATTGGCTTCTGGAGTCAAAGAGCCCGCCAAAGAAGAAGGCTAGAAACTGTTTTGGCTTTTAGATGATGAGGGATAATGCTACAAGAACAGCGGCAGTTGTGATTGTGTCTGCTAAGGCGCTTTCGATGGGAATCACGAAGTTATCGGGGTTCCATCCTCGCCTGAAAGTGAAAATTGCCACTGCATAAGCGATAAAGACCATAAGGGAGACAGCGAGGATGTTTGTGGTTAAAAGTTGACCCGTGAACATTGTTATCTCCCCTAAAGTTTCTGCACCGCTCATAACTGAGGACACTATCCCATAAACGATGAACATCACTACAGACGCTAACCATGCTCCAACGATCTCGTTCAGATGCTGCTTTATGGAGGAAAAGGAGGGTTTAATCAACCCTAACGCGAGTTTTGTGGTGGCGGTTGAACCTATTATAGAGCCTACTCCTCCCACGGTGGTGATTATGGCGGGGTATACAGCGTATATCCTCTTGCCGTTGCCTGTGATTCCGCTGATTTTTGTTAGAAAAGACCCGGTAACGTTAACAATCAACGTGACAAACACTAGGGTTAAAAGAAATTCTCTGATTGTCGCGGCAAACTTTGTTTCATTAAGGTTTTTGGCTAGAATGTAGACAACAAAAGCAATGAAAATGATGTCCAGTATCCAAATCAGGTAGCGCCCAAAAGGTTCAAACATAAAGAAGAGGCTCAAACTAAGAATGTAACATCCCGTGTTAATTATATCAGATATAGTCGAAGTTACCGGATAAACAATAATGTCTGGATCTAACCCTCGTCTGAAGGAAAGAACTGAAAAACCCATTGTGAGAGGAGAGACAAACACCACTGACAGAGCCATAGTTGCGGTAATCACTGCAAATAACTGAACAAAATCTATTACCGTAGCCTTCCAGAGAAACACGCCGAATATCCAAGTTCCAGCCCCCACGCTAACGCCGCTTACAAAAGCTAGCGTAATGACCACTCGGAGAAGGAGATAAAAATCCTTGGTGTTTTGGGTAAACGTGGCTTTGATTGTTCCTAAATGCAAACCTGTGCCCAAGTGTCCACTAAAGAGACCGCCTACGGCACCTCTTATGCTCAGAATTCCCGGGAAAAGGAATAGTGCCCAAGGAGCTTCGCTGATGGAGAGTACATCGAAGTAAAGAATGAGTATGGCTCCGGTCAGCAATCCGCCTATATCAAATGAAAAGGATAAAAGGGACTGGCCTAGGCTGGCTCTCAGCTTCGTTGCTGACATGGCTCCGGCTATGTTGGTCTTCGTCATCGCCTTCACTTCCATCCATCCAGCTTAGCCTCCCTTGTTTTGTGATCATCCTCTTTGCAGTGAAACGGAGCATACAGCCGAATGTGTAGAGCTCTTGACCCATTTCTGGATCGGCAGTCCTCCGTAATGCTAACACCGCTTTCTGTCGCTCCTTCTACAACATAAACTCACTGATATTCCTTAAAGGCTTTTTGTCCAATTTTTATTAACAATCTTGAAGGTTGACGTAGAACAAAAAGAACAAATGAGAACGCAACAAAAACTGTTTCAGACACTTACGTTAGACGCCTGTATCAGATACATTTCATAGTCTACGCTAGCACAGTCTTCCATCGCCTTCAAGAGCTTCAACAAAAAGTAGTCAGGTGCCCGAAAAACGTTGAACCTAAACTTTTTCCAGCTTAAGGCTCTTTATTAAATCCCTTTTCCTGTTTCTCACAGTAACCTCGGTTACGTTCGCCGCTTTGGCAAGACGTGCCTGCGTCACCTTCTCTTTAAGCATTCTCGCTGAAAGGTAAATGATTGCAGCTGCTAGTCCTGAGGGGTCTTTTCCTGTGGTAGCATAATTTCTTTTAGCTGTTTTTATGAGATGGATAGCTAATCCCTCAACATCGCTGGAGACTTTGGCTTTCTCTGCTACTTTTGTAACATAGTATGTTGGGTCGTCTACGGGCATCCTCATGTCCAAGTTTCTAACGATCACACTGTAGGATCGCGCGATCTCTTTTTGAGCACGCTGGCTGGCTTCCGCTATTTCCTTCAGAGTTCTGGGAAGCTTGCTGAATCTGATGGCTGCATAGAGGGCTCCCGCTACCATCCCTGAGATGCTGCGTCCCCGAACCAAGCCTTCATTCAAGGTTTTTCGGTAGATTATCGCCGCCATGTCGTGCACTGAGGATGGTATGTGAAGTATGTCGGAGAGGCGTTGGAGTTCACTCATGGCTAGCATGAGGTTTCTGCTTTGGGAAGCGTGGACTTTTGAGCGTGTCTGCCATCGTTTGAGGCGCCACATCTGTTGTTTGACTTGGGGTGAAAGCGAGCGACCGAAGGCATCTCTTTCTACGCGTATGACTGTGGATAAGCCTTTGTCGTAGTGTGAATAGTCTGTTGGGGCGCCTGCTCTTGCTCTGGCGTCTCTTTCTTGTGGAGTGAAGGCTCTCCATTCAGCTTCTTGGCTTGGGATGTTCTCTTCGATGACTAGGCCGCAGCGACCGCAGACGTATTCTCCCATCTCTGAGTCTGCCACTAGGTTTGTGCTCCCGCATTCGGGGCATCTGACGGTGGCTATCTGTTTTGTCACTTTGTTTCATCCGCTTTGTGTTAACAATTATAATGTGGTAAAAGCAATATTTAAATATGACGTATGTCATATTTTGTCTCTCCGACCATTTCCCGAAAAACAGCCCAACAAAACCGCACGAAAACACAATTTTTCACAAACTTGGTTTGTTAGGTGAAAGGCGACAACTACGATTCTGAGGTTAACGTTTCTATCACCCTCAAACTAACGTGAATAAGGGCAGTATAGGTCACCTAAGTCAGAATTACAGTTCATCAATTTGACGTTACTTT
>Ga0307444_1000589_pt1 | contig 17005 bp, 8 predicted proteins | sample SalMarSW160340MG_FD_202145 | JGI IMG/M metagenome (GOLD analysis project Ga0307444, IMG submission 202145) | Salt marsh sediment microbial communities from the Plum Island Ecosystem LTER, Massachusetts, United States - SW1603-40 | ecosystem: Environmental > Aquatic > Marine > Intertidal zone >...
ATGGGTGTACACCATGCCTGGGGACGTAGCTATAAGGATATGTTCCAGCGCTATAAAACCATGAAAGGTTTTGAACTACGTTTTCAAAATGGTTTTGACTGTCAGGGCTTATGGGTGGAAGTCGAGGTCGAAAAACAGCTTGGTTTCAAATCGAAAAAAGATATTGAAAAGTATGGGGTCGATAAATTCGTTCAGATGTGCAAAGATCGAGTGCATAAATACTCGATGGTGCAGACTGAATCTTCTATCCGGATCGGCATGTGGATGGATTGGGGTGAATGGAAAACATCCATGGATGATAAAGAATGGATGAAGAAAAGCCATTCCTATTATACAATGAGCCCGATAAACAACTACACGATCTGGTATTTCCTTAAGAAATGTCATGAACGCGGTTTTATCTATGAAGGTGTGGATGTCATGCCCTGGTGCGCTCGGTGCGGTACTGCGATCAGCGATATGGAGATCGCTACTGAAGGATATCAGGAACTTACTCATAAAGGCGTTACTGTCCGCTTTAAGATCAATGATCGTGATAACGAATTTCTGCTGGTTTGGACAACGACACCATGGACACTGACTTCAAATACCGGTGTTGCTGTACATCCGGGTCTCACCTATGTAAAAGTAGAAAATAATGGGTCTATTTACTATCTTGCAAAATCACTTGCGAAAGTTTTAAAAGGCGATTATAAGATACTCAGAGAATTACCCGGAAAAGAACTTCTTGGCCTTACCTATCAAGGGCCTTTTGATTATCTCCCAGTGCAAAAAGATGCGATACATAAAGTGATCCCATGGGAATTGATCAGCGAAGCCGAGGGAACGGGTTTGGTGCATATCGCTCCAGGATGTGGAAAAGAGGATTTCGCCCTTGGCAAGGAATTCGATCTAAAAACTATCGCGCCGCTCGACGAACTGGGTGTGTATTTAGAAGGTTTTGATTGGTTGTCAGGGATGGATGTCAAAGAAGTTACTCAACCGATCATTGATGATCTACAAAAACGTGGCATCCTATACAGTGTCGATGATTATACACACCGCTACCCAGTATGCTGGCGCTGTAATAGTGAACTTATCTTCCGTTTGGTCGATGAGTGGTTCATTTCCATGGATGTTCTGCGCCATGAAATCGCAGAATCGGCGAAAAAAGTGACAAAATGGATACCCTCTTATGGACTCGCTCATGAACTTGACTGGCTCAAGAACATGTCAGATTGGTGTATATCAAAGAAACGATTTTGGGGGTTGGCTTTGCCGATATGGAAATGCGAATGCGGTCATTTCATGGTCATCGGCTCTCGCCAGGAACTATCTGAAAAAGCAGCAGAAGGATGGGAAAACTTCGATGGGCATACGCCACATAAACCCTGGATCGACGAGGTTAAAATAAAATGTGAAAAATGTGGAAAACTCGCTATGCGTATCCCTGATGTGGGTAATCCATGGCTCGATGCGGGTATTGTCCCGTTCTCAACGATACGGCCACCTGATGACATGTATACGATCGAGAATGGCTATCCATTCGATAAAATCTATTGGCAAGAGTGGTTTCCTGCAGATTTCATTTCCGAATCACTCCCTGGACAATTCAGAAATTGGTTCTATGCAATTCTCACAATGTCCACAGTACTCGAAAAAACCACCCCATTTAAAGTACTTCAGGGATATGCATCACTCCATGACGAGCATGGCGAAGAAATGCACAAGAGTAAGGGCAATGCGATATGGTCAGACGAAGCTGTGGAAAAGATCGGCGCCGATGTTATGCGCTGGATGTTTGCCAAACACAATCCGGTCCAGAATTTAAATTTTGGTTATGGCCCAGCAAAAGAAATAAAAAAAATATTACTAACCCTTTGGAATGTCTATTCATTCTTTATAACCTATGCACGAATCGATAATTTTAATCCGCAAGGGAAAAACATAAAAGAAAACAATTTGCAGAATAATGATCAGTGGATACTATCTAAATTGAACTCACTCATAGAACAATCTGACATCGCTTATGGCAATTATGACCTGGCTTCAGTAGTAAAAAATGCCGAGAAGTTCTTTGATGACCTATCTAACTGGTATGTTCGCCTCAGCCGAAAGCGTTTCTGGAAATCCGAAAATGATGTCGATAAAGAAACTGCATACCTTGTGCTTTATGAATGTTTGGTCAAGTTGATCCAGGTCATAGCACCGATCATGCCGTTCTGGACCGAACATATGTATCAGAACTTAGTCGCCGGTATCGATCCCGGGGCGGCGCCAAGTGTGCATCTCTGCTCATTCCCTGAAAGCGAATCAGGTCGTATCAACACCAAGCTCGAACAAGAAATATCAATAACCAGAACGATAGTTTCGCTCGGACGAGCAGCACGCAACAAGGCAAATATGAAGATCCGTCAACCGCTCGCTTCGATGACGATTAATGTACCAAGCCATGCCCCGCAAATATCTGACGATGCAAAAGCCACGATACTTGAGGAGCTTAATATAAAAACAGTAAAAGATATTGGAACAAATGCTCTTGATCAGGTCTATATTTTTAAGGCGGTACCGGTCTTTGATAAGATAGGCCCGAAATTCAGTGCTTCAGTAAACAAAGTTGGTGCCTGGATCAAGGCCCTTAGTCATGAAGAAATTAAAAAATTGATAAGTACAGGCTTTTTAGAAGATACCCTCGAAGGTAAATCAATAAATATCTCTAAAGAAGATGTGGAAATTAAAAAAGCCGAGATTCCTAGTGCCAGCGTCATGCTTGAAGGTGATTATGGCGTAGGTATCGATATAAATCTTACTAAGGATCTTGAATATGAGGGATTGGTTCGTGAGCTTATCCACAAGGTTCAACTCCTACGCAAAGAAGCAAATTTCAACCTTGTCGACAGGATTGAGATTTTCTATGAAACCGATAAGAAACTCAATGACGCAATTTGTGCAAACTTTGATTATCTCAAGAACGAAACACTGGCAGTCGAGGTGCAAGAGGGTTTTCAGACTGCAGAAATAGAAAAGGTTCTTGATATCAATGGTATCCAGATAAAAATCTCCCTACAACGAATATCCAACAAAAGCTAACTGCAGTGGCAGAGTCTATTCTGTAAATGTTTGTCAAGCAAACCAAAGTTTAAGACATTATTGAAATCCCGAATTATTATCGTGTGGTCATTATCCGGCTTGCCTGTAGTCCTGAGTGATGTATCGAAGGAACCGGATAATCCAGGGTTTGCGAAGTTACTAGATTCCCTGGTCAAGCCAGGGAATGACAGAAGACAGATGCCAGAGAATGACAGAAAACAGGTGCCAGAGAATGACAGAAGACAGATGCCAGAGAATGACAGAAAACAGGTGCCAGAGAATGACCGTGGATGGGCGACAGGAAATGACAGAGAGAATTACGACAAGGATATCTCACCAAAAAATGCCGTTGGGAACTGACCCACGCGTAATAAACAGCCTTAAGCATCACCCTTGATTTTAGTGTTTTTTTGAATATCATTTTTTCAATGAAGTGTCCAAAATGTAACGCAGATAATCCTTCCAAAAATAAGTTCTGCGGTACTTGCGGACAAAAACTCCAAAAACCGGCTGCTGAAGACCGTATGGATATTATAAAGAAAGATATCCCCGAATCGCTCGTCAAGAAAATCATTCACACAAAAGACACGATCGAAAAAGAACGAAAAGATGTCACCGTGATCTTCGTCGATATTTCCGGTTTTACAACGATGTCTGAAGCGCTCGATCCCGAAGAACTAACGATTTTAATGAATGAATGCTTTCGTAAATTAGGTGCCATGGTGTACCGTTATGAAGGGATCATCGATAAATTCATCGGTGATTGTATCATGGCGATCTTTGGCGCGCCAGTCACGCACGAAGACGATCCAGAACGTGCGATACTCGCATGTTTGGACATGCAAAACGCACTAAAAGAAATCAATAACAGCCTCGACCCGTCATTGAAAAAGTTAACGATACATTCCGGAGTCAATACTGGTGTCGTTATCGCGGGTAAAGTCGGATCCGACCTTCAAATGGATTATACGGTCATGGGAGATACTGTGAACGTTGCCCAGCGACTAAAGGACATCAGTCCCCAGGGTGGTATTCTTGCCGGCCAAGAAACTTATAATCGCTCTCGGCACGCCTTTGACTTTCTCCCTCATGAATCGGTCCAGCTCAAAGGTAAAAAGGAAAAAGTCAAACCCTATGAGGTAGTCGGTAGAAAATGGGGTTCTGAGTTCGGTCTTGGTGCGGTCCATTCCGACATGATCGGTCGTGATCAGGAACTCGATCAACTGAAACAAGGCTATACGGATCTCAAACAAGGGAAATCGTCGGTTTTTGTCATTAAAGGCGAGATCGGTGTAGGAAAATCCCGCCTTTTGTACGAATTTAAGAAATACCTGACCATGTCAGCACCGGATATCGCGCTCATCGACAGTCGCGGTGTTTCTTATGAAAGCTCGATCCCTTTAAAATCCTTCGCAGATAGTCTCCGCCATTTCCTCGCTGCCGGTGAAACATTGAGTTTAGATCTATCTGAAAAACCGATCAATGATAAGTTAAAATCATTACTCGGTGATGAAACAGATGATATCGCACCCTACCTGCTTAAGATGATGAATATGAGCCTTGATAAAGATCAGGTCGACAAAGTTCTCCATCTTGATAGCCATTCCCTGCAATTACAGGTATTCCTTGCGGTCGCTACCCTATTTGAAAAGATCACCGAAGAAAAACCTTTAATACTCATCATCGATGATATTCAGTGGGTCGATTCGACGACTGTCGAATTAGTTAATTTTCTCTTGCCCATGGTTAATAAGAACAGATTTTCCCTTTACCTGAGCTACCGGATCGGAAATATCTCCAATATCCAAGCCCTGCTCAATACGATCGGTTCTGAACATAAGAAGTATGCGATCGAGGTTGATATAAAAAACCTCAACCAAAAACACAGTTCACAATTGATCGACAATCTGGCAAACCAGGAAATACCCGAATCATTGAGAAAATTCATCATATCCAAAAGTGGCGGCAATCCCTTCTTTATTGAAGAAATCGTACGCCGCTTATTAGAATCCGGAAAACTCGATGATAAGGAAATGCTTACTGCCGACAGTATTCAAATACCAGGTTCTATCGACGCAGCAGTTACATCAAGGATCGACAGTCTAAATAACGAAGCAAAATATTTATTGAAAATCGCCTCGATCATCGGTCGGTCTTTCCCTCAGGAATTGCTCGAAGAGATCGTCAGGGAAAAAGAGAGCTTTCAGCACATCGATGAACTCGAGGCTGCTGAGTTTCTGGTAAAAATAAATAAAGACAAAAAAATGTTTTATGCTTTCCGGCATGCGTTATTCCAGGAAGTCGCATACAATAGCCTCCTCAAAAGTGAAAGGACTATATACCATAAGGTCATCGCCGAAACTATCGAAGAGAAATTCAAAGACCAAATAGAGGGCTATTTTGGAGCACTGGCACACCATTATTATATCTGTAAGGTTTATGATAAGGCTCTGCAATATTCATTGAAAGCAGGAGATGAAGCAGCCGGATTATATGCGAATGAGGAAGCACTATCCTACTACAACAGGGCTTTATCAGTTTCCGAGGACAAAGCACAGCGCGCAATGATCCTGGAAAAAATCGGTGATATCGAGTTCATGATCGGACGTATAGAACAGGCATCCCAGCGCTATGAACAGGCAAAAACCCTTGCCCAAGACAGATCACAAAAAGCCCACATCCTAGCCAAAGTTGCCAAGGTCCTCGAGCAAACCGGCAAGATCGATGAGAGTATTGATGTTTTAAGAAAAGCCATCAAAGAAGTCGAAGGTATTAAAGATGCTGGTTATGTAGAGCTTAATTACAATCTCTCAAATGTGCTCATTGAATCAAAAGCAGAAAGCGAACAAGCAATGGTCCTCGTTGAAAAAGGTCTGGGTGCAGCCAAAAAAATCGGCGATAAAAAACTATGGGCCGAGGGGTTACGGGCAAAAGCCCATATCCTCTGGCGCTGGGGTAAAAATGAAGAAACCCTGGCTCTTTTAAAAGAAGCACAAGATATTTACGAGACATTGGGTGAAGTCAAAATTCTACCCTATCTTTTCCTGCTCGTTGCTGCCGTCTACCGGGCGATAGGGAATATAAATGCAGCGATCGAGTTTGTGAAAAAGACTATTGATATCGCCAAGAAAACCGGCAATAAACGGGTCCTCGCAATGGGCTATAATAATATAGGAGTCTATTATTCGTTTCTCGGTGATTACCCCACTTCTATTGATTTCACCGAAAAAAATGTTGAGATCAGAAAACAAATCAATGATAAAAAAGGTCAGGGGATAGGTCTGATGAACATCGGTCTAACCTATAAATATTATGGCAGATATGATGTTGTTCTCGATTATTACTATAGGGCAAAAGATCTATTCGAAAGCATTAATGAGATACGGTCGACACTTACAGTATATGCACAAATCGCAGATGTTCTCATCGCCCAGAAAAAATTCGAAGAAGCTCATGACTTTTACGAAAAATCATTGCAGATAGCCCAGACAACCAAGGATAAAGCTATGATCGCTGAAGCGATATATAGATATGGCGGCTATTTCCAGGATATCGGTGATGATGAAAAAGCCATGGAACACTACGAAAAGGCTGAACCGGTATTACTTGAGTGTGATGAAAAACACATGCTCTCTGAAATATATGCATCGATCGCCGACATAAAGATCAAGGATAAAGACCCGGAAGCTGTGAAGCTTGCGGAAAAAAGTCTGAAGTACGGTATCGAAACCAAGATCAAGAATACTGAAGTACGCGCGATGAGAATGTTAGGTCGCGCACAAGCCATGGTTGGTGAGGATCCTTCAGAAGGCATAAAAAACATCAAACGTTCGATCGCCATCTCTAAAGATATCAATGCTCTAACACAAATGGCACACAGTCTTTTTGCGCTCGGAGAGGTGCTCCTTGAAAACAATAAACCTGACGAGGCACTTGAGTATTTAAGACAAGCAAAAAAATATTATACAGATTTCAATACACCCTTGTGGTTGGAACAAACTGATTCCCTGATTAAAAAAATATCATGAGCGTTTTTGCTCACTTTCACTCGTCATAAAATATTGTGAATTGGTTAAAGAAATATTATCCGATAATATTGTGCTTTTTTCCGTTAATAATCTATATCATCACTGCTTCCCGAACCCTTCCCTGGGGCGATGGCGCAGAATTTTATATAGCTGTACGAACCCTCGGTATCCCGCATCCATCAGGATATCCATTATTCATACTCATTAATCGCTTACTCTATCTTCTCAATACATCACCCTTGTTTTTAAATTCGCTCCCCGGCATTTTTACATGTATAGCTGTTCTTTTTCTCTATCTCATTATTTTCAGGCTTACCGAGGACCGTCTTGTATCGATCATCTTACCATTGTTCTTTGCATTTGGTCAAGAGATCTGGCTTCAATCAGTCGCGGCTGAAATATATACCCTGAACTTATTTTTCTTTGTTTTTATGATCTATCTGTTGACGAACGGTTCTACGAACAAAAGGTTCATGCCCCTGCTTTTCTTTGTCTCGGGTCTTGCCCTTACTAATCACCTTACTAGTTTGCTATACATTATGCCGATTCTTATATTTGTTTTCCTGCAAAAGAGAAAATCGATACGCTATTTACCCCTGGCACTCATCCCGTTGACTATTTATATTTATTTCCCGGTTCGTTCTCTGACCAACCCAATACTCGATCTTTTTAATCCGGAAAATCTTGGACAATTTATTAACTATGCTTCGGGCAAAGCTTTTTATTACCGTACATTGTTCTTTTCCGGACCATATATTATCGAGCAACTACGGCAATTCCTGTATGCCTCGTGGCGACAATTTCTAATTTTAATACCCCTGGGATTCTATGGTATTTTTCTTACCAAAGATAAGCGACTCAGAAGCCTTTTTATCATTATGCTAATTCTCGTTTTCGGTTACTCATTATTATATAATATCCCGGATAAACAGGGCTATTTTCTACCATTTTATGCGCTGTGGCTGATCTTCATTGCACTGGCTTTATCAAAAATAATCCCCAGGTGTTTTAAGATCGTTTTACTTATTTTTCCGATGATCAGTATATTGGTAAATTATCGGTTATGCGATCTATCACAAGAATCATCACTCGATGACCTTTGCACTTCAATATACGAAAGCTCGCAGAACAATTCGATCATCATCAGTGATGATTATTTTGTCTTTTGTGGGCTTTTGAATAAAGAACTCGATGAGCAGAAACAAATAATTCCGGTCTCACAATTTTATCTAAAGATGGATTGGTATGCGGATCAGCTAAAGAATAATTATCAGGAGTTGAATATCAGTAAAAAAATCCATGACATTTTGGAGGAATGCAACGAGAAGCTAGCAACTGTTCATGGTGAAACCTATGGTGCTTTAAGCAAAGAGTACTGCTATCAGGTCCAGCGTGAAATTGTAAATGCCAACATCGATAAAATGCCGATTTATTTTTTTATATATGATGATGCATCCTGGCCCAAATCCTGGTTTGAATTTTATCTTGAGGATCGTGGTCTTTTTTACAGATTTCATCGTGAGCTAATAGTGAATAGTGATTATCTTTTAAATTTTCCTAAGCCTGAAAAATATCAGGTAGACAAGCTAATCAATACTGATGCAATAACTGTCGCCAAGAAGTTTGCTGCTGCATATAATCGCCGGGCTATTATCCGCTTCCAACTAAAACAATCAGGCACAGCAATTTCCGATTTTAATAAAGCACTGGAATATTATCCGGCTTATTCTCAGGTCCTTTCCAACCTCGGTCTGGCATATTTAAGCATGGGTGACACCTTAAAGACCGTCAAGGCATGGCAAAAATACCTCGAGGTCACTCAACCGGGTCCCCAATATAACCGCATTAAATCATGGTATAACCAGCTAACCAAACCTTGACACACCAGAAATATCACCTATAATAATATAGATAAAGCGTATATACAGGAGGTATAAATGAAGAAATATACGATCATAATATTTTTATTACTGCTGGCTCCATTTTTTGTCAGGGGTTCTCATGTTTTTGTCTGGAACTTTGATGTGCTCGATATTTTCTATGATGCACAAGTAGGCGCTTCTATTGATTGTTCTTATTGGATCGAGCAAACCCTGGCGGCCAACGGACACACCTATGTCACGGGTACTACTCTGCCAACGGATCTAAGTTCCTATGATGTGGTGATCGTCACACTCGGCTTTTTCCGCTGCTGAGGCGATAATCAAGATATTGCTTCGGCGGAGCAATCAAGATTAATAAGCTTCCTTGATACAGGTAAGGGGCTTTATATCGAAGGTACTGATTTTGGTTATGATAATAGTACTACCGCACTCTATCAAAGATTCGGATGTTCATATATGGGTGATGGTAGTCCAAGCACCACTGGTAATGTGCAGTATGTTAATGGACAGAGTGGTTCATTTGCAGATGCTTTGTCATATGACTATTTATATCAGCAGCTCGTTGATAATTATGTCGATATAATAGGTTCGACCGGTGGGACGCTGTTCTTCAGGTCCCAGGATAACCAGGGAAGAGCTGTTAATTATAATGGTCCGAGTAATACACAACGAGCTATTCATTCAGCAGTCGTTTTCGGCGCACTGCGCAACGGTACTGATACAAAGATCACATTGATGGATATTTATATGAACTACCTCACTGAAATCATCGGTATCGAAGAGATGACGAGTGAATATATCAGCAATGTTACAGTATCACCAAACCCAGCCTCAAGAAATGCAAATGTCAGATTCAACGTGGTAAAACCGGGTAATGTAAAAGTTACGGTATACAATATTGCAGGACAAAAAGTTCGGCAACTCGTTGACAATACCATGACTCAGGGCGTTCAAACCTTATCCTGGAATGGCCTTGATGAATCTGGTCGAGAAGTGGCAAGCGGCAGTTATATTATTGAAATCAATACACCATCAGAAAAAATAAATAAAATGCTCGTTTTTGTGAAATAAACGGTTTAGCATAAAATATCCTCCCCCTCGCAGGTGCAAGTCTGCGAGGGGTTTTTATCTTGCCCCAATCCCCCTCTGCCTGCCCGGTTAAACCGGGGAATCTAGCCTTATCACTGGATTGTCCAGTTAAGCTGGACAATGACAAATTATTATAAATGCTTACCTTGACATTATTTATCCACAACAGTATAATCATTTATAAACGGGAATAATAATGAAAAAAATCTGTACCATCACCCTTTTTATTGTGATTTTCATTCTAAATTGTGGTCCTGAAGACCTCACTGAACTCCACGTTGATATCGCGGTGCATCCTGAGGGTGGTGAATATGTCGAGGAGCTCATCTGTATTATTATCGGTTGTCTTTACGATGAAGATGATGTGACACCGATCACCATCGAATTCCAGTGGTGGGTTTCTGACACCCTACAGACTGTCGAGGAAATGGTCCTGGCCGACACCTACACTTTTACTAGACCTGAATATGAAGAAAGAAACTGTTCGCTCTTTTTAGAACCTGGTTACTATTTTCTGGGTTATTGGTGGATGGAAATTCTCTGGACTGATGAAGACAGCACACCTCACCACCTGGTAACTGACAAAGCACTATGTACTGCAGGGACTGGTGACCCATTTTCCCTACAGCCTGAGATTAAATTCCGCCACAACTATTAATTATAGTATTAAAAAATTCCCACTAAAAATATGTGCCGTATCTGAGTTGACAATAGACACTTCCCGCCTATAATCACCGATATGCAAATACCCCTATTGCGGCTACCTAAGATCAAACAGGACAACACAAAGGGTTTCCTGTTCGCGCTTGCTGGTACGATACTCGTTTCGACGAATTACGTCACCGCAAAGCATGGCTTGAGAGGTTTCAATCCATACACGTTCAGCATGATATGGACAATCGCAGCTACCTGCTATTCTTTCATAATTATAGTACTCAGCGGTCGGATAAGAGAACTTATCCTTCCGCGCCATCTTGTGCTGCGTATGGTTGCGTTAGGTTTCGCAACCGGCATAGGAATGATACTCGGGTGGGCAGGACTAGCTCTTCTTGACCCATCCTTTGCATCCTTTCTCTGGCGGTTTGCGCCAGCGCTGACAATAATCGTGAGTTATGTGGCGCTTCGTGAGAAAATGAGCGCTTGGGAACTTCTCCCGTTTGTTATCATGCTCATAGGTGGCGTAATCAGTACTATCGGCGTGTGGCATGCTGTTGCAACGGGTGTCGTGCTTACGCTTCTTGCCTGTGTCACGGTGGCGATACAGATGCTCGTTGCTAAGAAAAGCATCACTGATCTGCACCCCAACACGCTGGTATTTTATCGTGTGGCCGGAGCTGCTTCAATTATTACGCTCTACACTCTTTTGATCCATAAGGTTGAATTCTCGGGAGATATTTCACACTGGGCTGCTACACTTTCCGGCGCTTTTCTCGGACCATGTTGCAGTTTCCTGCTTACATTCCGGTCATACCGCTACTGGTCGCTTTCACGTTCCAGTATTGTCCTCACGATTCAACCGCTTTTTGTTCTGCCGATGTCGTATATTGCGTTTAGCCAGATACCGACAGTACTCCAGCTTATTGGCGGTGCAATAATACTTGCTGGCGCGCTGTGGCTTGCAGAATTACACAAAAGATGGGATTAAAATGAAGCTGTATGAATTCAGTTTTGGAAGATTCGTGCAAAATAGACTCCATGGGCTATGAGTCCGTGATTCTGCTTCATTGACTAAATCATAAAATTCAATGTAATTACGATGAAAAAGATTTTCATCGCGAAAGTAGTGCCTAGTGTTTAGTCCCTAGTGTCTACTGTTTAGGGGGTGTCCCCCTGAATAAGGTTCCGTATGTTCAAGGATACGTTAATAGAAGATGGAACGTAACTGACGTTTGAGATCGTAACGCATAAGGTTGGTGAGCGTGAAACGGGGGATTAAAGGCGTCCGAAAAAATTTTGATGCCTTTACAAAAGTTTTTTGGATAAAAGGGGGTGTCCCCCTGAATAAGGTTCCGTATGCTCAAGGATACGTTAATAGAAGACGGAACGTAACTGACGTTTGAGATCGTAACGCATAAGGTTGGTGAGCGTGAAACGGGGGATTAAAGGCATCCGAGAAAGTTTTGATGCCTTTACAAAAGTTTTTTGGATAAAAGGGGGTGTCCCCCTTTACCCCTGTAGTTCAGTAGGATAGAGCGGCGGTTTCCTAATTCAAAATACTACATTTTTTGATATCTCGAAAAACCAGCAAGTTGTTGAAAACAAAGGTTTTGACGTATTCTGTGAATTCTAACTGTTGTGTGGAATTCTAGATAAAACCATACATTCTAGCTAAAAAAAGTGGAAATCTTCCACAAATTTTCCACAAGCAAAAAATAAGGGGAGTGATGTTAAGGTCACTCCCCCATGCTACACTTAATAATTCTTACCTAACTTTGACTACTTTTGTTGTTATCTTCCCATCAATTTCAATGAAGTAAATACCTGGTTTGATTTTGTCAGGCATCACAACTCGTCCTGTGATGTCGAAGACTCTGCAGTTTCTATTTTCAGGGAAGACTAATGGTCCTTTTATGATTGATGCACCAGATGCGTGATTTATAATGATCTTACCTTTTGCCTCCTTTACAGCAAAAGTATCGGGTGCTATTTTAATAAGCCACACATCCGCACTACCTGCACCTTGTGATGCTGTATATCCAACGATTATATAACCACTGTCTGATGTTACTTCAAATTCATAGCCGATATCCGACTCGGTACCGCCAAAAGTCCTCGTCCAAAGCGTATCCCCGAAATCACGGATTTTAAGTAGATACAAATCATTACCACCAGCCCCATACGATGCTGTATAGCCCACGATAACATAACACCCATCCGGCGTCTCTCTAATACAGTGAGCAACATCATCAGGCGCGTCACCGAGTCTCTTTGTCCAGAGCGTATCACCAAGCGAATCAGTCCTTATGATAATAATATCATAGTGGTAACTAATACGACCAGCACTTACAAAACCGCCATCAAAGGTCTCTCTAACTGAAAATAACCATACTGCATCATGGGATTTATGCCATAGCGAATCTCCAAGCGAATCGGTTTTCATCAGATTACTACCAGCTATCCAACGACCAGCAACAATATAACCACTATCAGCCGTCTGTTGTACAGACTGACCAAAGCAATACCACTGCCCGTATTTTTTCGACCAGAGTGTATCACCATCGTCATCGATTTTTAGAAGATATGTTTCATCGAAATACTCATATGTCATAGAATCTGTTGCCGTACCTACAATAATATAACAACTGTCAGAAGTAGGCTGGATTTCCTCAGGTCGTGAATGGTTGTCGCTGGGAATAATAAATTTTGTCCATAGCGTATCCCCAGACGAATCTGTCCTCACAATATAGATATGTCGTCCTACGATGCCAGTAAAAATGTAGCCACCATCATAAGTTTGCAGAACCGAGGTAATAGGACCACTATATGTTCTCGTCCACATTGTATCACCATACTCGTCTGTTTTTATGAGATAGCCATGTTCAGCACCAAATGAATTGGTTTCACCACCAATAATAAAACCACCATCAGTGGTTTGCTTGACCGTATAACCCCGATCATTATCATCTCCGCCATATGTCTTTGTCCAAAGAGTATCAGGTGCTTGGGCAAATAAAAGAGCAGTGAAACACACAATCGATAATATACTTATACGTTTGTTAATATGACCTCCCCTCTACATGCTTTTACCTACTTATAATGATACAGAATATTAACAATGTTGTCAAGGTAAAGACAACGGTCGAGCATTCCGTGAATCTGCCTCAAAGATTGTTTTCATACTGTGCTTTGGAGCTGGTTAAATATATCTGTGGAAGATTTGGGGAAAGTGCTGTAACGGAGGGTAAGTCCGTAGCTCCACCTTGGGTATAAATAAAATATAAAAATTTGACCCCTTTGCTTTTCGATCAAGAATTATTCATCAACCCTTTTTTTCAATCGGGTTCTCCTACATGTGCTGAAACAAAACAGTTTGGATGCTGGAGACATTGTATATTTAGTAGAACTTCTGTCAACGTATGAGCAAAACAATATACCCGTCGAGCGAGCACAACGAGCCGAGAAATTCAATATTATACTTCCCCCACACTCTTGCCTTGACAAGAAAAGGATAGGGGATACAATATATAGCGAATACAATATTGTAAATAAAGGGTATCGTAAATATTTAAGGATAGCATTATGAGTTCTTATCAATCTAAAATAGTACTATTACTACTGTCAGCTATAGGTATTATTAGCATAATATGCATTATGTTGAGTGCTATACCTGTTCTTGGTTCCCCATCGAAAGACATCGCCATTGAAAGGCAAAATAGTTATGGGATAATGCAACTGCAAGATGTAAGTTATGTTGATTCACTTTATCTTGGAGGAATTTATGGCTGGCATTTCACGTCATTTCTTGCAGTAGCCTATGACTCAATTAGAGAGCTTATTTTTTTTAGTTCTGAACGGGATGTCTACATTCTTGATTCATCGTTCGCTATTATATCAAGAAATATTCATACCTTCGGTGATATTGGCGGGTTATTCTATGATGCTACATCTTACTACCTTTATATCGCAGATGGTGATATCGGACTTGAGATATGGGATGTATCAAATCCTGTTTTTCCCACAAAAGTAGGTAATTGCGACACCCCAGGCAAAGCTAATGGTGTTTTTGTTCATGGTCAATACGCATTCATAGCAGATTGGGATGGCTATTTACGGATTATTAATGTCTCGGATCCCTACAACCCACAAGAAATAGGTCATTTTGATCTGCCAAATATAGCGATAAATGTTTATATATCTGGTTCTTATGCGTATATAGCTGATGATTATGCAGGACTACGGATTGTTGATATATCAAATCCGACTTCTCCTTTCGAGGTTGGCAATTATGTGCCAGGATCTTCGGTTCGTGGAGTATACGTGTCTGGTTCTTATGCATACCTAACGTGTTGGTCAACCATCGGTTTGCGAATCATTGATGTATCAAATCCGATGAATCCCTATGAAATAGGGTCCTCTGCTGCACTAAGCTATGGTCATAATGTCTGTGTGTCTGAACCATATGCATATTTGGTCTGTGAGGGTTATGTTAATCCAGGCTTTGCGATCATTGATATTTCTGATCCAACCGCTCCTCAGGAAATAGGTCATGATACGATCGGGCCTGATGCCCATGATGTGGTTGTTTTTGGTAATTATGCTTATGTAGCAGAACGTCGTTTTGGTTCATATGTTATTGATATATCTACTCCATCCAATCCGCAGCAGATAGCATATTTTTTCCCACCAGGGACTGCCCGCAGCGTGTGTGTTTCTGGTTCTTATATCTTCATTGCATATGGGGAGGCGGGTTTGCGGATCTTGGACAAATCAAATCTTCTTTTTGGCCCCAGAGAAGCTAATTATGTTATTACACCAGGCAATGCTGTAGATGTATTCCTTTCAGGCTCTTACGCTTATATTGCGGATTGGACTAGTGGTCTACGTATTATTGATATTTCTGATACCTTATTCCCATATGAAGTATGTTCTTATGATACACCAGATTCAACCAATGGTGTTTTTGTATCTGGTAATTACGCTTATATTGCGGATTGGACTGGTGGTCTACGCATTATTGATATTTCTGATACATTAAATCCACATGAAGTCAGTCATTTTGGTTTATCGGATATTGCCATTGATGTCTATGTATTAGACGAGTATGCATATGTCGCAAATAATAACGCCGGTTTGCGGATCCTTAATATCTCAGATCCGGTTAATCCACAAGAAGTCGGCTATTATGACACACCCGGAGAGTCAAATGGAGTTACTGTCTTTGGAACATATGCATATTGTGCGGATGGGTTTGCTGGTTTGCGCATCATTGATATTTCAAATCCGACTAATCCATTTGAATTGAGTTATTATGACACCCCGGGTTATGCAAATAGTGTATATTTTGCTGATTCTTTTATATATATCGCCGACGGAGATTCTGGTTTACGTGTAATCAATATTACAAATCCATCTGCTCCTTTCGAAGAATACGCAAGCACACCATTTTATGCTGTTGATGTCAATGGCTACGGGTCTTATATTTATTCTGCAGATGGATCATCTGGCCTTAGGGTGCACGGATATCTTGAGGCTGCGATAAAAGATTTACAAATTACCCAAGACCAGCGCGCATCAATGCTATTGCAAAATCCAGTTAGTGATAATTATATAAAATTAAAGATAAATACACCAATATATACTCACAATTTCAGATTGTACAACACCATGGGTCAAGAAGTTCGGGAATATAGATTGGAGAATTGTCTATTCAACGGAAATATGGTTTTGTTGTCAACCAATGGTCTGGTCAGTGGTGTTTACTTCTTGCATATAATCGAAAAAAACCAGAAACGTATCGAGAAAGTAATACTTATACACTAATAGCAGAGAGTAGTTAAGGTTAAATAGTCACAGCCCACGGACTACTACTCCGTGACTCCACCATTAAAACAGGTCTGTAATAGGCAAAAAATCAGCTCCTTTACCGATCTTTGAAGCTGGATGAATTAGGTTATGGAAGATTTGTGGCAAAATGGACTACTACTACCAGTCCGTAGTTCTACTTCATTGACTAAATCATAAAATTCTATATAATTCACAAGATAGGGGTGTCCCCCTGAATAAGGTTCCGTATGCTCAAGGATACGTTAATAGAAGACGGAACGTAACTGACGTTTGAGATCGTAACGCATAAGGTTGGTGAGCGTGAAACGGGGGATTAAAGGCATCCGAAAAAGTTTTGATGCCTTTACAAAAGTTTTTTGGATAAAAGGGGGTGTCCCCCTGAATAAGGTTCCGTATGCTCAAGGATACGTTAATAGAAGACGGAACGTAACT
>Ga0307444_1000592_pt1 | contig 16966 bp, 12 predicted proteins | sample SalMarSW160340MG_FD_202145 | JGI IMG/M metagenome (GOLD analysis project Ga0307444, IMG submission 202145) | Salt marsh sediment microbial communities from the Plum Island Ecosystem LTER, Massachusetts, United States - SW1603-40 | ecosystem: Environmental > Aquatic > Marine > Intertidal zone >...
ACCGGTGACGACGACGATTATTTTGAATTCGACCACATCCGCAAAATCGACCAGTCCGACCTGTGGTGGTGCGTAACTAACGGCATAAACAATATCAAAAAATTTGACGGCAATGCGATAGCCGATCTTTCAACGGACGCGCCTTTGGCTAAAGTTATCCGCCAGTTCAAGGACTATCTTTTTGCGCTCAATACTGTTGAGTCCGGCAACAATCAGCATCAAAGGGCAAGATGGCCGGATACGGCGGATCCTACTAACTGGCTTACGAACAATGCGAACTATAGGGATTTGCCGGGCAGCGACTGGATAGCAGCCGGTCTCAGATATAAAGGCGATTATCTGGTTTTGTTGAAGGGAAACAGCCTGTGGCTCGGTTACGCATCTTTGGATATCGACCTGTTCAAATTTGATAATAAAGTGCCGGAAATCGGCTGCTCATCCGGCAGGTCGGCGTTATGCCTCGGTGAGCAGATTGTTTTCCTCGGATGGGACGATTTTTATGTATTCGATGGTATTGAGGCCGAGGCCATAGGAATGAGAATACGCAAAGAGCTGTTTAAAATCCTGAAGACAGAAGAAATCGTCAGGGCTTTCGGCTGCGACGTTATCGATGAAAAAGAATACTGGCTTTTTGTCACTTCCACGTCTTCTGACTATCCCGACATGGCATGGAATCTTAACAGGGATTATAAGTGCTGGACCCGCCACGAATTTGCTGATTATATGACGGCTTACGGTCATTACTACATCGAAGATGCCTTGACGATAGGTGATCTTACGATGCAGATAAAAGACATGACCTGGAAGGTAGGCGACCGCAGGCTGCTTTCCCAGACTCCAACACTCCTGTTCGGCGATAAAGACGGCTATACATACGAATACAGCCCTATCGAGGCAAACGACAATGACACGGCCATTGACGCCTATTTCGATACGAAAGATTTTGTTATCGCCGATATGGGTTCGAGAATGAGAGTTGTCCGTCTCGACGTATATTATACAGGCCCGAGCCTCGATGTTTATTATTCTCACGACAAAGGCGTTACATGGAATCTATTAAAAACGCTTGGCACAAGCACTTCGCTCGAATCTCCCAACATCATCAAATTCAGAATCAATAAACGTCAGATCAGGTGGCGGTTCCGTAACAATCAGGCGGATGAAACTTTCAGCTTTCAGAAGGCCGTGATGTATTATCAAAAGGCAGGAGTAAGGTTGCTGGCATGACAACGGAAAGAGGAAAAAAAATAAACTTCCCCCAGACCTCTCAGATACCTAACGAGGAAACGAGGACTTACTGCCGGAAACTGACAAGGGTACTCGAAGATTTACTCGCCCGGCTCCAGACGGAGATAAATTATACCTATGAACAAGGGGTGACGGACCACGGCGATTTAACCGGACTTGATGATATCAATGACCATCTTTACGCATTTCTGCATGATGGCTCAAGGGCCTTTACTGATTATGGACCAGGCTTTACAAATGATACGTCTCTATCAGAAAACGATCCCCTTAAAGCTGTTTCCGAATACGCGATAAAGGCTTACATTGATGCCTTGCTGGCTTACATTCTGGCTTCGCCGCTCGGCTCGATTATATATATCTGGGAAGATTTAGAGGGCAATAAGAAATTAGAAAAGCTTATTCCCGGCTATTACGGACAGGTTCTCGTTACCGGCGGGTCGAACCAGAGGCCGTTCTGGGACTGGGTATGGGAGGCTCCCGGCGGGGAAGGCTCGCCTTCCATTGTCTTTTATCTTATTGTCGAGAGAAGCTACAAGGTGGAAAAGATTACTCCCGATTATTTAATAGCCGAAAGCGCGGCTATAGGCAGCGATTGCGGCTCCAATCAGGGCCCGAACGCCGACTGGTACGAGGATTATGACCGTTCAATAGACAGCGACATTGCCACGGATAAGATTTCTCTCGACCATACGAGCGACCATGATTTGACGGGCGATTTGACTTTGGTTGTATGGCTGAATCCTTTAAGAGTAAGCGTCTCGGATTCTATAACCATAACCGATGATGCTACGGTAAGCGTTACCTGACATAATTATAAATGATAAATCAGAGGAAAATAAAGATGAAAGATGCAGTAATACAAAGTAATATAAACGCGGGAATAATCACGCCGGACAAGCTTATAAGCAAAGACCTTCAGGGCGCGGTTGTGCTCGATCTGCTCTTTAAGACGTTCGACAAGAAAGGAAAGCAGACGTCCGAGCATTTCGAGCAGGGGCACAGCTTTCTCGCCAATTTTATTAAGATGCTTTACTGCACAATGATGTATCACCACGCCCCTTACGCGGATGGTGCGGCGCTGTCGCTCGTAGATACAGATGGTGTTTCGCGTTCCGGCTCGAGTACTTATGCAATAAATGGAATGGGTTCAAGTTTTTTCAAAGCCAACGCTTCTTCCGGCGATACGACCTACGGTGTTCTTGTCGGCACAGACAACGAAGCAATTTTAACCAAAGACATCAATAATTATCAGCTCGGTGCAAAAATCGCTCACGGAACTGGGGCGGGGCAGCTTTCTTACGGCGATCATTCAATCGTTCCGGTAACACATGATGGGGCAAGTTATTCATACGCAGGAATTACACGCTCGTTTTCAAATGGTTCGGGCGGGTCTATAGACGTCGAAGAAATTGGTCTTGCCACATATATGTATTGGGATACCAATACTTATCGTTATTTCCTTCTTTCAAGGGACATTCTGGGAACTCCTGTAACCGTGCCGGACGGACAGGCGATGACTGCCTCGATTCGTATTAAATGCTACTGCTAAAGGATATAATATTATGCTTAAAGCGCATTTGAAAATAACAAAAGAGGACGTAAATCACAACGTCGAAGTGCTCGTTGACGAGCCGAGCAAGAGCTTTCTCCTTCAGTTCTGCTCGCTGATGGCAAGGCAGTGGGCGCAGGAGAACGATACCTGCAAGGACTCCGCCGGTCAGTCAATAACAGAAGATAATGTTGTCGTGCCTTTTCATACCCAAAGCTACGGCGGCTATGGCAGGGGTATTTATAATTCCACGAACAGTTGGTCATATTATTTCGCTGCCGACGAGCAGGGCATTGTCATAGGCACGGACCCGGCAGCCGTTCAGCCCGATCAGTACGCCATGATAAGCCGGATTCCTTCCGGCGAGATTGCCGATACGGTGATGTACTTCGGAACTTGCGTTTACGGTTTGACTATAGATGCAGGCACAGATGAAGCCAGCTTCAAGATCGAGGCCCTGTTCCACAACAAATCGGGCGGCTCAATCAGTGTCAACGAGTGCGGCATATACGCCAACGGATACGGCAACAGCGACGGTTTTCCCAACCAGCAGCAATACTGCATAATCCGGGATGCGCTGGGTGCGACGATAACGTTCGCCGACGACGAATATCTGCGCGTCCAGTACACGATTTCGATAGCGACTTAATCCTTTTTTAAGGAGTAATAAAAAATGGGATTTTTTAGCAGTGATAAAATTGAGCCGGAGCTTCTTAATCCGCAGGCTTTGCAATATTACAATGAATTGATGGGTCTGGGCCAGGCTCCGTCAAATCAGCTTCTGACGACTGCCGGACAGCCTTATTCCGGCAAATTCACGGCCGATATAGGCGGCTTGCAGCAATTGGGCTTAAAGTCCATAGGGGAGCTGCTCGAATCGCCAATACCGACCAAATCGCCAATATATACGGCGGCAACAAGTGAACTGGAAAAAACAATCGGCGGTACAGAATATGACCCTATAACCGGGCCTTATTACAGCGCTTACAGGGGCAATATCATGCGTGAGCTTCAGCAGGCAAAGGACAGGCTTGCGCATAGAAGCTCCGCTGCCGATGCCATGTTTGGCGGAGGCCGTCTTTCACAGGAAAGAGAGCTTGAGGAAGGTGCGATGGGTTCTCTTTCACAGATACTTGGTAGCCTCTTTGAGACCGAGCGGACGAGAAGATTGGAAGCAATACCACAGGCTTTACAGACACTTGGCTGGGCGGAACAAGTGCCGATAACACGTGCTCAGGCCGCCTATTCACTGGATCTGCCGGCATTGCTCGAACAGCAGAGGCTTGACAGGACGTATCAGGACTATCTGGCCGGCAGGGGCGAGCTTGCCAATATACTCGGCATTCAATCCGGATTGGCCGAGCCGGTTTATTCCACGCCTCAATATGCGCCTTCGGAATTCAGCCAGCTTATGGGCGGCGGATTAGGGCAGGGACTCGGCGCTGGTGCTGGATATGGTTTGATGACATTACTTTCTGATGAAAATGTGAAACAAAATATAAAAACAATAGAAAATGCCCTTCATAAACTTAGAGAAATAGACGGCAAAACGTACAATTACATTTTCAAATCTGCCAATGAAAGAGATGCCGGAGTAATTGCTCAGGAAGTTGAAATGGTAATGCCGGAGGCTGTGGTTGAGAAGAATGGCATTAAATATGTCAAGTTAGATGCGATGGTAGGTTTGCTCGTAAACGCTGTTAATGAATTAAGCGAAGAAATGATGCGCCTTAAAAGTGCATTACTTCCTGATTTAAATTAAGGAGTATAGAAATGGTAAAATTCTATGACAGGGGCGGGGGCCTTCCATATCCGCAATCGCCCTGGGCGGCGGTTGGCAATATCGGCGGCGGCGTTCTTGAGGGCATGGATAAAAGAAAGCAGGAGGCCCTGCAAAAAGTCGCCGCCCTGAATCAGCTTGCAAAGACCCGGCCGGAAATACTCAATACCGATCTGTATAAAAGAGAGACAAAAATAGCCGGACTGCCGCCGTTTGAATACCGGGAGCCAATGGGCCTTGAACAAATTAAAACTATGGCAGAAGAATTAAAGCCTTTAGGTTTGGTTCCAGAAGTAGAAGTTGATCCGAGTACAGGAAGATATACTTCCGTCAAATACCGCCAGCCGACGAGGTATTACGATCCGTATATGCTCGGCGGTTCGGGAGGCGGTTTTTCCGATTTGGATTATTCCGGAGGCGCATTAATGCCCGGAGAAGCTGGGGGTGGCCAAGCTGCCAACAATATACAGCAGCAGAAAAAGGGCGGTGGAATGCTATCCGGCGCTGCAAACGCGGCAAAAAAAGGAGTTGGGCAGTCTTATGATTATCTGACTTCAAACTTCAATATGATGCCGACGGCTGCACCTTTTCCTTTATCGTATCTTCCAATGCCGAAAGGTCCCACGCAGCGGCAAACGGCAATAAAACCTTCTCTGAATCTCCCGTCAATGATTCCGCAAATTTCCGGTACGCCAGCCGCTTCTGAACTGCCTTCGCTCGGTCAGATAGTGGAATCATGGAAACAGCCTCAGTATAAGACAACGCCAACAAAAGCAGCGGCAAGAAAAACCGTGCCATCAAAAACGATGGCCGCAACAAAGCCGACAAAACAGCAGCAATATAAAATCGGGCAAGTTATCAAAGTTGGTAACATTTCATACAAGGTTGTAGGATTCGATACTGACGGCGAGCCTCTTGTCGAGAAACAATAAAAATGGCTACACGATTATCAGATGTTTTAGGACAGCATCAAGAAAAGGAACAGGTCGGCGTTAAGCCTTCTCCGTTAAGACTGTCTGATGTTCTACAGAAACAGAAAATTTCAAAAGAAAAGCCGGAATTCATCGGGCCGCCGAAGCCGGAAGGATATCTGCCGACCATTGCGAACAAGCCTCCAGCACAGCCTTTCGGGTATCAGCCATCGACGTTGATAGCCGAGCCGCCGGAGATAGCTCAGGGGAAATTTATAGAAGAAAGTTCTTATGTAAAATCAGGAATGCCTGAAATCGGTAAAGCAATCCGTGAAATGGTTGCTCCTACAACGCCTTATACCGAAAAAGAAGCAAAACAAGCGTTCGAGCAGATACCTGCGGCATTGGAACAAGCAGGTATGAGATTAGTGCCTTCATGGATAGCCGGGCCGGTGACTGGAATGAAGCCGAGCCAGTGGCGAGCCGGACTACAGGCCGACATGGAAGACCAGGTAACTTCCGGCTTTGCTCCTGCATTGGCAAAGCCTTTGGGTGAAACGACACAATTAGCCGTAGAATGGGGATACTTATATCCTAAACTTTTTGCAGCAGTTGGTAAAGCAGGTTCGGCAATTAGCAAAATTCCACAGGTTCAAAAGGGCACTCAATATCTAAAGGCATTGGGCGGGATGGAGAAGATTGCCGAAAAATACCCAAGGCTCGCAAATGTCGCCGAGAATACAGTCAAGCTTTTCGCAAAAGGCTACACGGTTGGGGCAATAACCGAACTTCCCGGCGATGTGGCCGAGCAGCTCCCCGCCGGTGATATTATCAAGCATGTCAATAAAAAAGGACTCATATTAGGTGGATTTTCCGCATTGTTCGGACCGCTTCGGGAACTTGATGTGCGGAACTGGACGAATGAGTATAGAAGTTCAAGGATAAGAGCCAACAACCAATTATTCGATGATTTGCTCAGTCAGGTCGATGCAATGCCTAACGGCCCGAAAAAGAGTGCTGCTTATAAAAGTCTTTCGGGGAAGAAGATAAGAGATTTAAGGACTATAGATAGTGAAGTGGCTACGAAAGAGGCAGAATTACGCCGAATGAAGGGCAGCAAGTTTTATCGAGAATCCGATGAATATGTAGAAAATCCGAATCGGGCGGCGCAGAGGGCTATTGAGAATCTTAAAGTGGGTCTTGGTAAAAGTGAGCCGTTTATCCAAATGCCAACTACAAGGGCAGGAGAAGTATTAGAGGCCATCAGGGGAACGGCAAAGATTCCTAAGGCGATAAAGCCGCAATCGGCGGCGGAATTGGGCTTGAAAAAACCTGTATCAGCCGAAAAACCGCCGCAAGCCCCTGAAATTAAAGCAGTTACACCAAAAATTCCACCTGTCGGTATTGCGCAGGAGCCGCGAACTGCCGCCGAAGTCGCTGTGCAGACGCCTGCCGTTGCTCCCGTACAGCAAGCACAGCCTCAGCCGCAGGAAACTATACGAGAGCCAGAAGCCAAGCCTAAAGCCATCAGAAGACTTGATGAAATAATGAAATATTACGTCCCGGCCAAAGGCGAGCTTGAGGAAATGCGAAAGCCGGCAAGGATTGAAGAAGTCATAGAAGCCAAGCCAGAGGAAAAAGTTTCAAAGACCGCAAGACCAAAAGTGCAACCCGGCAAAGAATATTTTAAAGTAAGGCAAATAACAGAAGGTCCAGAGAAAGGAAAATATGAATCATATATAGCTGATGGCATTTATGACAATCGTTGGGCAACTCACGATACTATTGCGAAGGCAAAAGAGGAAGCCGATAGGCAAAACAAACAACTATGGACAGGTGAAGAAATCCCGGCCACAAAGGTTGAATATACTGGTCCAAGAGACAATGGATTTACAAAAAGTGCCGCTCAGATTGAAGCGAAAAAAAGAAATAAATCTAATCCAGAAAGAGATTGGATAATTCAGGAATATACACGTCCGAGGAAAAGTCTTTCAGAAGGCCCAACAAAAAGATGGAAAGTTGTTGGTTTATTGAAAAAAACTGCCGGAGCCAAGCCGGAGATTGAGGAAGTTCCCCCCGAAGCCAAGCCGGAAGGTAAAGAGCCGTGGAAAATGAATTGGGAGGAATGGCTTGATTATAAAGCAAAATTTTATCATGGGAAAAATTGGAAGTATAATAAAGCAGCACTTTCATATAGAGAGCAACTTGCTAAAAGACCAACAAAAGGAAAAAATAAAGGAATATCTGCTGGTGATGAATTGCGAATGGATGATATTCAACAAGCCCTTTCCGAAAACAAGCCCGTTCCCCGTGAAGTTCTCGAAGAATACAAATCCGAGAAGTGGGCGCAGGAGGCTCTTGAGAAAGTCCGCGCCCCCGAAGCCAAGCTGATGAATAGATACGAAAGAATTGACACATCAGCTAAAGAATCTTTATTGAAGCAAATATACGGCATAGAAGGAACTGAGGTAGTTGTAGATAAAAAAATACGAGAGTTTTACAAAGAACTTAAAGCAAGTTTTACTTCAGAAGAAGCAGAAGAATTTAAAGCTGTAACTGGTATTCTTGATAAACGTATTGCAAACGTAGAAAAGCAGGAAGCTCTTGCCAAGATGGTGGAGAAGCCCGAAGCCAAGCCGGAGGCTAAAGAGGCTCCGGCGAAAGAATATCCAAAGACAAAACAACAAAGAGATAAGGAAATCAACAAACTTCTTGCTCTTGACCAAGCAAGAATAAAAGAAGTTATTGTTAAAGGAAAAGGTTCAGTATGGCGTTCTTATGTTAAGGATTTTGATGAAAATATGCGATTAGTGGGTGAATATGGTAATATAACAGAAGCAAGACAATCTATATTGCCTGCCCACGAAAATCTACTTAAAGAACTAAGAACAGCCAAGCCGGAGGCTAAAGAGCCGTGGGAAAAAGAAAAACCATTTTATGAAATGGGAAAAAAAGAAGCAGAAAAATATTATGATAATCTAAAAAAAGATGCAGAATTATCAAAAGAAAAATTCGCTGAAAAATATAAAGAACAATATGGAGAAAAATATCTTGAGAAATATCCTTATGCTTTGGAATATCGACAAAAGAAATTAAAAGAAGTTATTATTTATACAGAAAAAGCAGGAGGCTTTGAAAAAGCAAGAAAAGAAACTATCCAAAAAGCAGTTAAAAAAGGACTAACAGTTCCCCGCAAAGTTCTCGAAGAGTACAAGTCCGAGCCGTGGGCTAAAGAGGCACTTGCCAAGATGGTGGAGAAGCCCGAAACAAAGATAACGGGTAAGCCAGAGGGAAAACAAAAGATAGGTGATATAGTAACAATTTCTCCTGAACCATCAACTGCACATCTTAGAAACGCGGCTGGCAAAACTGGTAAAATTATTGATATACAAGAATCAAGAGGCAAGCCAATCGCATGGGCTGTAAATATAGAAGGTGAAGAATTTATTGTTGATAATCTAAAGGATATCCAAAGTGAAATCGCAGAAAAAGAAACCATTACTGAGCCTAAGCCAGGTATTGAGGAACAGCAAGGGAAAGCAGGGGCAACTCTGGAACCAACGGGAAAGCTCGATCCAACAAAACCCGAAGATGCCAAAAAAATCGTAGCACTGCATAAAAGCCACATAGCAAGGCGCGATAGTGGTCGAATTGCGGTCGGTGGAATTTTTGAAACAGAATACAGCGCAGAACGCAAACAGTTTGTCGTTAAATCCATTGAGTATAGCGCAAAACAAGTTGACCAAGCCTATCGCACTTTGCAAACCGAGATAGAATCGCCGCAGGAAGATGTCTCACTGTTTGCCATGCCCGGCAAGGAAAAAGAGCTTAAAGCCATTAGCGATAAAATGGCGAAAATGAAGGCTCTTTCACAAAAGAAACCTTCTCCGCCAACAATAGGCCGTGCCAGACAATTGCCAAAGGCCAAAACAAAAAAGCAGGATTATATAAAAGCTATTCTTAAAGCAACAACAAAGGAAAATTCTCGATTTGCAATAAATGGCGTTCTGGTAGAAGGTGACAACCTTGTAGCAACAGACGGTAGGAGATTATTCGTAGCCAAAGGCAAATGGGGCAAAGATGGGATTTATCTCAATAGGACTTCATTGAATAATGGGCTGCTCGGCAAGGCAGATAAATCAGGATTAAAGTTCCCGAAATGGCAAGACATATTTCCGGATTACGCCAAAGAACAGGTGATTATTATTGATGATTTCGAGACAGTCTGGCGGCGATTGCATCAGGCTGCGTCAATGACATCGGAAGAATCGAAAGGCATTACTATATTAGTTAATAAGGATGGATCTTTGGGTTTTGCCGCGGCCGCACCGGAGATCGGGCATACAGAGATTAATGTCTTGCCGGGAGCCAAGATTCTCGGCGCGGCAAATTCATCATTTCTTCTTGACGCAATTGCGTTTCATGCTATTCGAGGCGATAAACAAATAAGATTTTTCTTTCCTTATGCCGACAGACCGATATTAACAAGAAGCACTGGCGGCGGAACACAAACTATAATGATGCCTGTAAGCCCTGTAAGCGGTGCAAAACCAAGCGAAGAACTCAAAAAAGCGATTGCGGGGGAAAAGGCTGTTGAAGAAAAACCAACTAAACCAATTGCAGGCGGAGCGGCGGGAGCTTCCGTGGCGGCGGCGGAAGGCACTGCCGGCGGCGGTTATGGCACGATAGCGGCAAGCGAAAAGAGCCAATTCGCACAAACAACGAGTCATCGCAGGGTCCACGAAGAATTGCCCAAGCCTTCTGTGCTGAAAACTGCATTGGATGAAACCTTGAAGATTGCCGCTCCAGCCACGCAAGGCGAGCAGGCAAGAACAACTGCTCGTATTACAAGAAAAAATATCGGCCAGCTTTATCAAGAGACCGTCGCCTCAGAAGAAAATCTTAAAAAAGCCCATCACGCATTTACGTTTATGAATCGTGATGATGTTTACGATTTCATCGACCGAATGGAAAACGGGAAGCTCCAGAAGACTCCGCAGCTCGAAGCCGTTGCCAAAAAGTTCCGCGAGCTTCTTGACGACAGGCGGGAACAGGTGCAGTCACTCGGCAAGCATTATCTCGAAAACTTTTACGAAAACTATTTTCCTCATATCTGGAAAGATCCGAACAAAGCAAGAAACGTCATACTTCAATTCCTGACAAAGCGAAGACTTGAAGGCTCGAAATCGTTTCTCAAGAAACGAACTATAATGACTATTAAAGAGGGCAAAGGATATGGCCTTGAACTTGTCAGTGAAAATCCCGTCGATCTTGTCCTGCTCAAAATTTTCGAGATGGACAGGTTTTTAATGGCACAAAGAATCATTAAGGACATGAAAGCAAGAGGTCTTATCAAGTTCGTCTATTCCCGAAGCCGTTCGCCGGAAGGTTACAAAAAAATAGACGACAGGGCATTTACGGTTTACATGCCGCCGGAGATTACAAAAAAAGAGGCTTATGACCAGATGCTTGTTGATCAGATGCTTGATATTGCCCGCGAGTTAGGAATAGACACGCAAAGATTTGTCTCCATCGGCGGCAGAAGATGGGGCTATGCGCAGCAATTCCCCGAAAAAGTCAGAACCAAATACGCCGGGCCGGAATCTGTTCTTTTCCATGAGATAGGCCATGTCCTGGGATTCAGATATAATCTTTATGAAACTTTCGGCAAGCGCAGGGAAGGCGAATACAGAGAAATAACCAGAGGACCGAAAAAAGGAGAGAAGAAATTCAAGCCGACAAAGGAATCTGTCGAGCACCGCAAAGTCATAGACAGGGAGTGGCGCGACCTGGCAGACGCAAGATATGAGGGCCAAAAGGTCGGCCCGGGGTTCGAGAGCTACGTTCGCAAGGCGCGCGAAAAAGAGGCTGTTATGCTTGAAGCCCTTATTCATGCCCCGGAAGAATTCAAAAAAGTCGCTCCTAATCTGCATGATTTATTTGTCGGCTTTCTTAACGACCATTCGGAATTAAGGCCGATTCTCGATCTAAAACCATCTTTAGTTTTAGGCGCTTCGGATGCGAAAATCCCGATTCCCGGATTTACCGTGCTCGGTCATTATTACGCGCCAGAGCCAGTGGCTAAGATTCTGAACAATTACCTGTCGCCCGGACTGAGAAACAATCAGAATCTTCTTATTAGCAGCGGCTACAATCTGATGCGCGGCGGTGGCAATATTCTCAATCAGGCCCAGCTTGCCCTGAGTCTTTTTCACGGAATTAACGTGACTACCGATATTATGGCTTCTACCATCGGTCTTGGTCTGAGGCAAATGGCAACTCCCGGACAAAGGATTGCCGGCGTATTAAGATTGACAACAACACCATTTTCTCCTGTTGCGAGAATATGGGACGGACTTAGAATCAAAAAGGCTTATAGGCAGCAACTCGAAGATATTCAGGATCCGCGACTAAAAGCGATGGTCGAAAATATAATCGCCGCCGATGGCAGGGACAGGATTGATCCGTTCTACTACAACCAAGCAATTAAAAATCTAAAGAATACACTGGGACAGATATATCGGGGAAAGCCGGCGGAAAAATTGGGCGGTGTTTTCAAACTGCCTTATGAAATGTTTGGAGCGACGCTCGAAGCCCTCGCAAAGCCTTTGATGGAATGGTATGTACCTACCGGCAAAATCGGCCTTTTCGCAACTTTGGCTGAGCACGAAATGCAAAGGGCGGCAGAAAAACAGATAAATAATGAGCAGCTACATCAAAGACTTATTGAGGCGTGGGACAGTGTAGATAACCGGATGGGGCAATTGATTTAAGATATATCCATGCTCGCGATTCGTTCGGTCGGTTGGAATCTTGGATCATGGCGAGAATACGGCGGCGCGGCAGTAGATGTTCTTAATACAAAAAAACGTCTCGAAAGGGGTGATATCTGGCTGAGCAATAAAATGAGTTATGCGATAGGGGCTATTATGCTTTATGCTCTTATCGGCTCGATTATAATGAGAATTCTTACCGGAAAAGAACCGGAGGAAACCAAGGATTATTTTTTCCCGAAAACAGGCAGGAAAAATCCCGATGGCTCGGACGAAAGGTTGTCACTTCCGACTTATGCAAAGGATTGGTTCGCTTATGGCACTCAGCCTGTAAGGACGCTCAAAAACAAGATTCATCCGTTTTGGGGAGTTTTGACGGACATAGCGCAAAACAAGGATTTTTTCAATATCCAGATACGCGATCCAAAAGACCCGCTTTCCAGGCAGATGCTTGATGTCGTGAAATTCATCAGTTCAGAATTTCTTCCTCTATCGGCCCGAAATTTCCAGAAGATGCAAAAAACCGAGCCGCAGGCGCAAAAGAAAAATTTCTGGGTATCATTAACTGGCATAACTTCAGCCCCTGCATATATCACGCGAACACCCGCACAGAAATTGATGTATAGCTATATCATCGAGGAAATTCCAGACAAGCCTATTTCGATGAAACAATACGAGCTTCGGCAGTACAGGAATAATCTCAGAAATATGCTGCGAAAAGGCTCGCCCATAGATGCTCAACAGGCGAGAAAAAAGTTGGGCAACAAGTCTTTCGAGCAGCTCATCAAAGAGGCAAGAAATGAACCGTTTGCCGAATCTTTTAAGAAACTCGATGTCTATGAGGCGCTCGATGTTTACGCGATAGCTAATGAAAAGGAGCGAAGATTCGCAAATATTGTCCTCGGTGAAAAGCTGGAAAATAAATTCTATCAATTAAGCCTGCCTACGGCTAAGCCTTATGATGTTGACCACATGAAAGAATATATGAAGATGTACGGCATAACAAACCGGCAGACTGAAATGTACCTCAGAAACTATTGGATAAGACAAAACAGGAAAAGCGCTACCGCCCCAAGAAACCCTCAACTTGGCAGGGGAACTAAAATACAGATTCTTAAAGAACATTTGAAATGACTCGATTCAGAATGATATCCCGTTGCGGCGAGGGGCTTGCCCTGCTTCGGCAGATACAGGCAGAGGGTTGCGAATGCGACTTCTGGTGTCCGGGAAATGTGCCTTTGTCTCTATACCAGGGCATGATAGGCCGGGTCGATAACTGGAAGGAGAATCTTGATGATGACGTAACTGTAATTTTCGATTCGCCCGGCAACGGACAAGTGATTTCTTATGCAAATTCAAGCTGGGGGGCCGGAACGCTTAATGACGTTTTTCATTTCGACAGATCTTTCGGTTTAAGAATAGCCAAAATCTATAGCCTCAAAATTCCGCAATGGCATTACTTCAACGATATAGCGTCGGCGCTGGAATTTTTGAATATGAAAGATAAGGATGCGGACAAAAAAGAGATTCGCTGGAATCTTGAGCTTGCCGGGAGGGGCGTCCATTATGAAAATCAGGCTTGCCGGGACATGATCGATCTTTTGGAGATTTCTCAGGCATCCGGCGGTTTGTTTCTTATAGAGGAAATTGAGGGACAATCAATCACTTGCCAGGCATTTTATGTAAAGGGAAATCTCGTCGAAAACAGTATCTTTTCCTCTATTGAGCGGAGCAAATTTCTGGCCGGCAATTATGGCTTTACATGCCAGCCGCCAAATGTGTTGGGCTGGTTCTGGAAGCCGAAGAAAAAACGAGAGGGATTTGCAAAACCCACCATATACCGCCATACTCTAAAGAAAATCGAGCCATTCCTGCAGCAGCATGAATATACCGGGCCTCTGTGCGTCAAATTGAAAATATCCAAATCAGACGGCATTCCCTGTTTCTACGGTTTTGAGACGGGTCTGAGATATCCGGCCATCTATGCAATGCTCGAAGGAGTCGAAAACAATGTCAGTGATATTATAATTGCCATGGCGCAGGGCGAACTGCCGGAGTTGAAAGTGAGCCATGACTATTTCGGCTCTATCGCCTTGTCCGTGCCGCCGTATCCTTATTTCCCCGGCCGGTTTGGTGATTTTATCAGGATTGATCTTGAGAACGAACATATTCGGCCGCTGGATATAAGCATTAAAGACAATAAATGCTTTACGGCAGGCGCTCATGGAATTGTTGCTCACGTCACGACAAAAAATAAAAGCGTCGATATTCTGGAAAAGGAATTATACGTTTTGTGCGAAACCATAAAAGTTGCAGACAAACAAATTCGCTGTGATGGATTTGGTCAGAGTGATACGATTGAATTGCTCAAAAATTGGAATTACTTTTAAGGACAAAAAATGGCAATAGACAGAATACCTTTTACCGAGATAGGAGTCGGCGGCGCTATAGCCGTGATTATAATTCGTGAAGTGTTGGGATTTATTATAAAGCAGAAAAAGAACGGTGAATTGGTTGGGCGCGAGGAATTTGAAAAGCACAAGGCCAACGTCCAGTACAAAGACAACTGCCAGCAAATCGTTAAGCGACTTGATGATACAAATGGGATGCAGGAGAAACGTTTCGACAAGATAGACAAGCAGTTTGATGAAGTCAAGGTATTGATAAAAAATAATGGCAGATGACAAATTATGAGCCGTCCGCACGTCCATAAGCGAAGAATCAAGAATTTACTCGAAAGGCTGAGGTATGAATTAAGCACTGTTTATGAAGAACATCACATCAAATATCCGAATAAAGATATGCACGAAGTCGAGCTTAATATCAATGACGTACTTCGTGAAATAGAAAGAGTGGAATTTGTTCCCAAGAATTGAAAGGAAAAAACAATGGAAGAATTAGTAAAACAGATCGGGGATAACGGCGGATTGTTGCTATTGATTATACCGCCAATTATACAGGCAATCAAAAAGATACCAATCTTGGTAAAACTTCAAGGCGACGGTATGCCTATTTATGAAATAGCATCATTGGCATTGGCAATAGGCGGAGCTTACGCATTTGGTCTGCCGACTCCGATAGTGACCGGGGCAATCGCATGGCTCGCCTCGGGTAAGGGATACGATTATTTGAAGGGCCAAAAACAACTTTCACCTTCATAATTTTTTTGAAAGGAATTAACATGATAAGGCAAATTGTTATCTTGTTCACTATGGCACTGCTCGTTGCGGGCTGTAGTGAAAATCTGAGGCCGACAGCTTCTTTCCTGACCGGCAGAAATGTCGAGATTGAGGGCGAATCGGAAGAATATGTAGGGCGTATCGGCGCTCAAATTGATCGTGTCGATTTCGGCCTTGCGGCGACATGGCTGAACAAGGCAAAAGAAAACAGGCAGGCTTACGGAGTTTATATCTTACAGCAATTCATAAACGATCCGAACCTGCCCGTTCTCGGCAACGCTTACATCGGCGCTCAGGCAACATTAAATCTTGAGGAAGATACCGGATTTTACGGACCAATAATCGGTACATCAACTTATCTGGGAGGCGTAGAAATACTCACGGAGTTTCAGTATCGGCATTACGATGATGCCATCAAAGCAATCCAGGGCGAGACGGAAGATAAGTACAAAATTTTCATCGGTCCGAAATTCCAGTTTTGATTTTCAAATAGCGTGATTTATTCAAGGCAGTCGTCAGGCTTTATTGCTTTTCGACTGCCTTTTTTTATCTAAAAGTCCGAAAAACCTAAGTGTCCATTTGCCTAATAATCATCGTTTTTGACTCAATTCTTGTATCGTGACATTTTATTTGCACTTGACTTTGATATTTTTTCCATTTTTATTATTGACACAATAACATTTGTGCCGTATTATTATAACGTATGATAAATCTAAGAACACAAATCAAAGAAGAAATGAAAAAGAGGGCAATAAGCATTCCTTCAATGTCCCATGAGATTAAATGCAATCAAGGTACATTATACGACTTTTTTTCAGGAAAGAAAGCAATGACGGCTGATATTCTCGAAAAGCTGCTTAATGCGCTCGGGGGCAAATTAACCTTCAATAATAGCGATTGAGAAAAAAACATGCGAACCGGCAAAACCAAAGAAAACCTTACAAACAATCGACAGCGGGGCGGGCGGATCAAATTGCTTTCCTTTGCCGGTTCGCAGTCTGCCCGCTCTTTTTATGCTTATAGGTGAATAAAATGTGTAAACCTGCAAGTTTTGTAGTTACAAAGGAAAATGGAGATTACAAGGTTTACTTCTCCGAAAACGTTGATTCGCATACGGATATTATCGAGGAATTCGGATTTAAAGACGTTCCGAATGTCAGAGGCGAGCCGCGCCTGATTCCATGCGAAATTGTTCCGCCTAATGGTGATTATCGTTTGCCCATAGAAAAATGGATATTCAATTCAGATATAAGACCTGAATGGGCAGATATGGAAAAAGTAGAGCAGGCTTGCAGGCAGAAGTTGCCTGAATGGTACAAATATCATGTAATCAATAAGGGGGAACATAAATTAACCGGCAATATAAGCCGAGTAATTTTAGGGGGCAAAGTAATTATTGATAATCAGTCCGGCGGGGATTGCCGGTTCAACGACAACTCACAGGGCGAGGTCAGCAACCAGTCCGGCGGGGATTGCCGGTTCTACGACAACTCACAGGGCGAGGTAAGCAACCAGTCCGGCGGGGA
>Ga0307444_1000596_pt1 | contig 16892 bp, 18 predicted proteins | sample SalMarSW160340MG_FD_202145 | JGI IMG/M metagenome (GOLD analysis project Ga0307444, IMG submission 202145) | Salt marsh sediment microbial communities from the Plum Island Ecosystem LTER, Massachusetts, United States - SW1603-40 | ecosystem: Environmental > Aquatic > Marine > Intertidal zone >...
ATCTAAACCGCGTTCTACGCGATGAGTTGGGTCGCGTGTTGAGCGATAAGCACGCGTAAGTTTGCACCAATCCCCTGACTGCGGTGGGCCGGAGCCGACACGATAAGGCTTTGTCATCGCCGCCGTGGTCATCGTGTTGGCAGTGAATTGTTTGTGGGATTCCGTGCTGCTCTAGTTCACTTGCGGCGAATAGAACGTTTCATAGCGGGGGGGAGCTATTGAGCGAGGCTCCCATGACATCATCACGCCGGTTTCCGGCTCCTTGGACAGTCGAGCAGATACCGGGCGGCTTCAAGGTGCTCGACGCCTCCGGCCAAGCCCTCGTGTATATCTATGCCAGAGAGACGAAGGCCGAAGCCGACATAGCCAAGGTGCTGACCTTCGATGAAGCCAGACGCATCGCCGTCAATGTGGCGGAGTTGCCGGAGTTGTTAGCAGGAGCGTGACTGCACGACGTGCGGCTACGTGACAGGTTTCCTATAAGCTCTTGTTAAGGCGCAGCGTGACTAACCTGAGAGAGATACTCTCGGGGGCTCAGGGACAATGAATACGTTCGACGCCGCAGCCGCGTTGGCAGTCTGCATCATCGTGGCGCAACTGCTCTTCGGTTAACGGGCGAGGCTGCCGAAACTGGAGCATCGCGCATCATCATTGGCTCTTTTGTGCAAGTGCACTGCGCCAGGTCGGTGGCTCGCCGAGAAGGCGTTGCTGCGGTGTGCGGTCGTCAAGGGTGATGAGCGCCTTGCGTGCCGCGTTGGCATCCTTGACGGTCATGGGCTCTCGCGTCGATCTGGGCAGGTCTAACCAGGCCAGGGGCTCCTCGTCGTCTTTGTCCACAGACGTGCTTACCATCGGAACTTTCTCCCAGAGCTGCTTGCGTTGCACTCGGTACTTTCCACCTGACTTGGTTAACGAGTCCTTGCGCTTGGCAGCCACGATGCGATGGAGCGCCCCGATATTCTCTAAGGGAACGCGCATGGCCTCTGCCGGATGCACTGTCCCCAAGATGACGCTTTCGCCGTCACGGACCTCAGCCGCGCCATCGTATCCGGTTTCCTCTTTGACCTGTCGCGCAAGATGCGGCCCTAGGACCTGACGTGCTTCCAACGCATTGGCCCCTGGAGCTACGGCGGGTCGCACAAAGAAAGGCTAATCGTAAAGATGTTCAGGCTGGCCGCCTGTAAGCGTCGTTGCAACCCAAACTGCAACCGCGACAGGACTAGGCTTTCTGCAGGATGGTATCGAAAGCCCCTGATTATTGGGCATTGATGGTGACGGGGCGTGACGGGAAAATCCTAGAAAAACGATAGGTCTCGCTTTTCAAGACCGGTGCCTTCAACCACTCGGCCACCCATCCACGTTGGCATCAATGCGCTGCAGTCCGTTCGATCCGCGTTGCTTGAGAAGCTCAAGCCGGCGACGCCACGGTCTATTTGCGGCCAAATGCCGATTGGATCAACCCGGCCAAAGAGGATAGCAGGCTCACATCCTGGGCCAAGTTCGCGGATGCCCAACAAATTAAAGAGGGCGCCGGCCGAAGCCGACGCCCGGGGTCAACTAAAAAATAAGCGGGCAGGCCGCTAGTGCTTGTTACATCTCGTCATGCCGGCCATTGCCATCTTGGCGTCGGCCTCGGAGCCGTAGGTGCCCATCATGCTGAACTTCTCGGTGTCGGTCGGGGCCGAGCGCGACATCGAGCACGTCTTGGTCGTCTTGTCGAAGACGATGTAGTAGCTGTCCATGGCGAGAACGGGGGCTGCGAAAGCACCGATCAGCGTCGCTGCAAGCAGGTACTTCATTGGGGAGTCTCCTGAGGCATGATTGCCTCATCACCGATTAGAGCACTTTCCAGAGGCCGCGAGAAGCGGTGTCCGCGAGCGGCGGACGCTTCGCACGCCCGTTAGCGGCTATTCTTCCTGGCCGGAAACATTGTGCGCTTCATGCATTATCTACTTGATCTTCACGTTTCCCCCACAATCCTTCACAGGAGCATGAACCAAAAGCCAAACCCGCTCACCCGCAACGCCGCGCGCGCCTCTCACTCCCTCCTCGGGGAGTGGTGGGAGATCGTGAAAGACGTGGTGAGCAAGATTGGTAGCGACAATCTCTCCGTGGTCTCGGCCGGCTGCGCCTTCTACGCCCTCTTCGCCATCTTTCCCGCCCTGACCGCATCGATCTCGCTCTACGGGCTCACCACCGATCCGGCAACCGTCGAGCGGCAGTTCAGCATCCTGAAAGACGTCCTGCCGCCCCAAGGCTACGAGATCGTCATCGAGCAGATCCGCAGGATCGCCGAAACGTCGGGGCAGACCCTTGGCTGGAGCTTCGGCGTCAGCCTCGCCATCGCACTATGGAGCGCCAATCTCGGCACGCAAGCGATGTTCTCCGCCCTCAACATCGCTTATGGCGAGCCGGAGCGGCGGAGTCTGTTGCGCTTCTATCTCAGCGCCATCGGCTACACCATCATCGGCATCCTCGGCGGTGTGGCCATGCTGTTCGCCATCGTCTATGTGCCGATTCTGTTTGCCGACGCGGGACATGCGGGGGCCTACGAGACCATCACCACGTTCGTCCGCTGGCCGGCCTTCACGCTGCTCACGATGTTCATGCTTGCCCTGATCTACCGCTTTGGCCCGAGTCGCGTCAGCCCGCGATGGCGTTGGGTCAGCGTGGGCTCGGTGTTCGCCACATTGGTGTGGCTGCTCGCGTCTGTTGGGTTCTCGTATTACGTCTCGAACTTCGCCAACTACGACCGCATGTACGGCTCCCTCGGCGCCGTGATCGTCCTGCTATTCTGGCTTTACATCTCGTTCTACATCGTTCTGCTCGGCGCGGAGATCAACGCCGCGCTCGAGCGGCGCGCCGGGTAGAAGACGGCGGGCCAAGGCAAAGGCCGCGTTGAGCGGAGCTCGCAAGGAGAGGGCGGGTTTTGCGTTCGCTAGGCGCGGTCGGGGGCCCGCCTCAGCCGTCGTCGGCGCAACAGGCCGACGCCGAGCACGACGATCACGCCGATCGTGGCCCCCACCTTCCACACCGTATGCGCCATGGACGGGTCGACATGCGCCATGATGAAGGGATCCTTGGCGATGATCTCGCCGGCAATCCAGCCAAGCAAGGCGGCGCCGGCCCAGACGATGACGGGGAAGCGTTCCAAGAGCGCCATGACGATCGCCGCGCCAGCCATGATTAGCGGGATGCTGACGGCGAGGCCGAACATCAGGAGCGTGTAGCTGCCGCGGGACGCCATGGCGATGGCGATTACGTTGTCGAGGCTCATCACCGCGTCGGCGATGGCGATGATCTTGACCGCATGCCAGAGACTATTGACCGGTTCGATCTCGTTGTGGTCGCCGTTCTCCTCGCCGCCGAGAAGCTTGATGGCGATCCATATGAGCAGCGCGCCACCGAGCAGCTTCACATACGGCATGGTCATGAGCGTCGTTACCGCACCGGTGAATACGACGCGCAAGCCGATGGCGACGAGCGTTCCTAGGGCGATGCCCCAGGCACGTTGGCTAGGTGGGAGTTTATGGCAGGCAAGCGCAATGACGACAGCGTTGTCGCCGGACAACAGGAGGTCGATCCAGATGATCTGCAATACGGCGAGCCAAAAGCCTGGTTCGTCGACGGTCATGCCACTGCTTTTCCCCCTGATATAAGCGCGCTCGGGCCGGTCTCCTCAAACCGGCCTAAGTCCTTACCCTTTGCTGCGAAAGGCGGCAAAGGCAAGACGACATATATGCTCTCCTGAGCCAATTTGAAGGTGAGGTGAAAGGACTTAGTTTCCCCCAACTCGCGGGCTTGAGCCGAGGACAAGTGCCCACGGATCGCTTATGCTTCGCTGGCGTTAGACCGACGAATCAGGCCCGCGCGCCTTACGGGGGAGGAAGCCTTGCCAGCCATGGATCCTGTTCTACTCAACCCATTGATCGCGCTCATTGCTGGAATTCTCATCTTGCTGATGCCGCGTATCTTGAACTACGTCGTGGCGATCTACCTGATCGCCATCGGCATCATCGGGCTTGCGCAACATCTCCATTAGTCCGTCGACGTCATATAGTCCGTCGACGTCATAATTATTGTGATCTCAACGGTTTAGGTGCGCGCGGCTTGCTGCGGCAGCTGACCGCATCTGCCTGACGAGACATTTGACGTGACATGGGGAAAAGTGGCCTGGAAGCGCAACTTCCAATGTTCTATAGTTGGCTGTCGCGCTCGTTAACGAAAGAGCGACCGCCCGCCGGAACGCGGGGCCCGATTTTCCCGCACGTCGGAGGGGCATGGCCCACGGGGCGAGGTCGCGGGTTTAATGATCACATCGGCCAAAGGACGAATGGCCTCGTAAGCTTTGATGACCGTGCCGTGCGACAACGATGCGGCAAGACGGGGTTACCGAGAGTGTGTGGAGATAAGGCAATCAAGCAAAGCGGCACCGGGTCATGAAAGGTGAGGATTCCTTGTCGCGATTCCGGCCGAGACCGCTCCTTGGTCTCGTTGCATTGCTTGCCATGATTGTGGCGTTCGCGGCGCATGCGGGTTCCGATCCGGATGCCGCAGCGTCGACCGAGGCCGGCGCACCTCAAGCCGCACCGCCCGACAAGAGTAACGACCGTCAAATAGATCAAGCCGATTACATCTGGTTGGTGCAGCGCAGCGAGGCCGGCCTCAAGCTGCGCGGCTCGGTTCCGTCGGAAGAGGACCGCAAGACCATGCTCGGCATGGTCAAGGCGCACTTTCCCGATCTTCAGGTAGAAGACAAGCTGAAGGTCACACAAGGCGGACCACCGAAAGAGCAGTGGCTCGGCGCCGTGAGCTTCGGCCTGCAGCAGCTCTCCCATTTGAAGCGTGGCTCGGTGCGGCTTGCCAATGTCACGATGCGGGTCGTCGGCGAAGCGAGCAGCCCCGATGACTATAATGAGATCAAGAAGGCGCTCGCCGGGCCGCTGCCGAGCGGTCTCGCCCTCAAAGACGATGACGTGCGGCCGCCCGTCGCAGATCCGTTCGTATTCACTGCCGATCTCGGCGCCAATGCACTGAGCCTGTCGGGCAGCGTGCCGAGCGAGGATGCGCGTAAGCAGCTGCGCGATCTGTCACGGCAATTGTTCGAACGGCCTGGACTCGACGACCGGCTCGAGGTCGCCTCCGGCGCGCCGAAGGATTGGGATGAGGCGGTGACCGCCGCGTTGCGGGCGCTGAGCCAGCTTGAATCGGGAAAGGTCGCCCTTTCGGGGCTCGCGGTGACGATCGAGGGTGTGGCGCCCGACAAGGGAACCGCCGTCGCCGTCTCCTATCAGCTGCGCCGCGACCTGCCGAAGCTCTTTTCGACGTCGGAGAGCATCAAGTGGAAAGAGGCGAGCGCTTTGCCCGATATCGCCGCGCGGGTCTTGCCGCGGATCAAGGATTACGCACGAACCAACAGCAACTGGCCGAGGGGTGAGTTGCCACCGCTGCTGCCGCTGGTCGACGCGCAATAGCGGCGTGCGTGGCCCCCACGTAAGCTAATCGTTCACCGCAAAGAAGGCGCCGATCGCCTCCACCGGTTCTTGTTCCTGCAGCACCGGCGCGTGTCCTTGCTCGGGCACGGTCATCGCCCGCAAGTTCGGATGGCGCTCCACCATCGCTTCCAGCGTCTCGGCACTCAGCACGTCCGAGTTTTCGCCTCTCAGCACGAAGGCGGGAATCTGCCCGAGCGCCACGAACTGCGGCCACATATCCGGTACCGGGCGGCTTAAGTCTACGGTGCCGATGGCGCGGGCGAGCTTGCGGTCATAGGCGAGTACGAGCCGCCCGCGGCGCTCCTCGAACACGCCGCGCGCCATCTGGTCCCACTGGCTGTCGGTGAAGTGGGGGAAGCCGCGGCCATTGATTTCGCGCATGATCTGCACCGCGTCCGCCCAGGTTTTCGGCACCGGCATCCGGCCCACATAGCCCACGATGCGAGCCAGCCCGCGCGTCTCGATCACCGGGCCGATGTCGTTGAGAACGATGGCGCCCATGGCCGTAGGCCTGAGTGCGGCCATCATCATGGCGATGATCCCGCCGCGCGAGGTCCCCACGATACCAACCCGATGCAGGCCCTGCACCGTGAGAAAGTCAAGCGTGTCCAAGAGCTCAATATAAGGCACGTAGTTGCGCCAGTTCGGATCGTGCTGGGACCGCCCGCGGCCGCGGTAGTCGAGGCAATAGACGTTGCGGGGCTTTTCCGGGTGCGTGGAGAGATAGGTGGCGAGCGTGTGGAAGTCCCGGATGTTGCGGGTGAGTCCCGGCAAGCAGATCACGCTCCGGAATCTCTCGTCCGGGGCCGGGTAGTGGCGGGCATAGAGCCGAAGGTCGTCGAACGACTCATAGTAGATGTCGCGCCACGGCTCGCCATTAAGCTCTGGCATCGTCACGGAAGCAACCTAGGGAACGTATTGAGCGCCGCGTGTCGGCGGCGCGTGCGGGAGCAGTGTTCAGCAAAGTTGATGGCGGAACAAGCCTCGAAAAGTCAACTGGCAAGTGGCGTACGGCTCACGGCGCCGCTGCCGCTGGCACCGCGGTGGCGATGGAGGCCGTCTCCGAGGGTGGGACCCGGCGACCGCGATTGAGGTCCTGCACGAGATGGAGCGCACCCTTGGGGCCGGCCAGACGGGAGCGATAAAGCTGCAACGTCTCCATGATCTTGATCACATAGCGCCGTGTCTCGGTAAAGGGGATGCGCTCGATCCAGTCGACGGGATCGACGTCCGGATCGCGTGGATCGCCGAAGATCTCCATCCACTCTTTGACGCGGCCCGGCCCGGCATTGTAGGCGGCGAGCGCCAAGAAGTAAGACCCGTCATAGCTGTCGATCAGGTCGTTGAGGAAAGCCTCGCCAAGTTGCGTATTGTAGGCCGCACTGGTGAGCTGCGATTGGGAGTACTTGACCTTGTAGCGGCGGGCGATGCCTCGCGCGGTGGCGGGCATTAATTGCATCAACCCGCTCGCGCCCACCGGACTCTTGGCGGCTGCGTTGAACTCGCTCTCCTGACGGCACAACGCGTGCACCAGAGCCGGATCGACCCGCTGGTCGAGCAGACTCTTGTACGACGGTATTACGCCGACGGGCAGGGCGTAATCGCCCAGCGGCAGATCCCGGTTGAAGGCGATCTTCGCCAGCCGCAACGCGACCTGATCCTTGTCCATGGCTTTGGCGAGTTCGGCGAGCAGAACCACCTCTGCCGCGTTGTTCAGCGTTCGGGACAGAGCGAGGAAGAACTGCGGCGTGACCCAGTCGAGATTCGCGGCACGCGCGACACCGATCGCGCGTACAGCGTCGCGTGCCATGAAGTGGTCGATATCAGATTGCGTCGGCACCGGAGTGGGCGTCACTTCGAGTCGGGCCGGACGTGGATCGAGGGCCTGGCGCCCAAGCTGGCCGTAGAAATATTGCGGATATTTGGCGGCACCGTGGAAGTGGATGACGGCGGAGCCCCGATCGCCGAGCGCAAGCGCCGTCCGCCCGAGCCAGTATTCGCCGAGGGCGATGTTGCGGGAGTCCGTCGCGGCCTTGCGCAAAGCAAGGAAATGGCGCAACGCCGTCGTCGGTTCGTTCAAGTAGCGTAGCGCGACCCAGCCGGCCAGGAACTCCGCCTCGATGTAAGAGTCGCCGGATGTGAGGCCGTGTTTGGCGGCGATCTCGTAAGCGGTGCGCGGATGTCCGTCATTGAGGGCGGCCCGCACATTGACGCGCCGCTCGATCCACCATTCGTTGAGGTCGAGCAGGATGTTGGGCTCTAGCGGCGCATCGAGCAGAAGCTTCCAGGCGAGCAATCTCTGATCTTTGTCCTTGGTGCGCCGGAGCCACTGGATGTTGTTGAAGCGCAAACCCACATCATCCTCGACGGCGTCATCGGGCAAGGCCTTGAGGAGTGTGCCGGCGTTGTTGCGCCGCTTGATGACCGCGACGCGGGCCTCCACCTTCTTCTGCTCTTCGGCGGGCAGGAGCTTGGCCACGCGCAGAGCCGCATCGGTCTCTGACGGGTCGTCGGGATAAAGCAGTCTGTCGATGCGCGCCTGGTGGTTCTCGGCCGTGAGCATGTTGCCGAACTTGGCGAGGATCTTCTTCTCGACGTCCTCGTTGAGCCGATGATCACGCCAGGCGGAAACCACCAAATCCTTTGCCGCCGCCACATTGCCTTGCTTGAGAAAGACGCTTGCCAGCGCGGCCTTTCCGGCGCCCGTCTGCGGGGCCGTGGGGCCGAAGAAGATCTTGATTTCGTCGGGCGATGCGTCGGTCAGGAACAGCGACGTCTCGGCCTTCTCGCGAAGGTCGTCCTGGCCGGGCCATTCGGGATGGGTGACCCGGAAGTGCTCGACCGCCTCGGCGTCCAGCAGCGTGCTCTTATTGTGCTGGTAGCGGTACCACAGGGCGAAGGCGCGCGCAGCCGGATCCGAAATCTTGGCGGCCGTCTGATCGACGCTGCCCTTGTTATGCATGATGAAGCGAAGACGGTTCTCGTCGTCCGCGGTGATGTTGTAGTCGAGGAGCGGCTTCAGGACCGCGACATAGTCCATCGCCGGCTTGGGCGCAGGCGGAAAGGTCGGTGCTTCGCGGTTCGGATTGATGTCGGGAGGCGGAACGTCCACCAGTTCGGGCGAGGGGGCTTGCGCCTCTGCCTCGGCTTTCTTGACGGGCTCGGCCGGTTTGTCCGAACTCTTGTCGGTGGCGCCCCCGTCGGCTGGGGCCGCTGTGGCCTCGGGTGCCGGGGTCGCCTCGGCGGTAGCCGATGGGTCCTGCGAGGCGTCTCCACTCGCGGCGTCCGGCGCGGGCGCCGCCGTCATTTGCTCTGCGACCTGGGTCGGGCGCTCAGGATTGCGATCGGGAATCGGAATAGGCCCTGATTTTGCCGCAGCAAGGCCCGGCGCGACGCATGTCAACGCAACGAGAATGGGTAGAGTGTGCGCGCAAAAGCGGTTCATGTCGTCGAACGGATACCGGTTACGACCTGCGTCTAGGCGGTCAGGACGTCCCCCGACCGGGGAGCCGCGACGATAACAGTCATGTTAGTGTACCTAAATTGAACACTCTCTGAAAGATTCCGGCGGAAAAATGACTGGCGAGGCGTCGCGCTAGGTCAGAGCAGCGATTAGAAGAGCCCTCTAAGCCGCTTGCCGGTATCATACTTTTCTCAGTAGAGACTCTGGGGTCGCGGGCCGACTTATCCCTAGCTGATAGCTCGAAAGAGAGCCCCGCTCGGCTTGCCGCCTCTACCCCGAGACCCTATTGTCCGCCCGACTTTCCGTCGGGACCCTGCAACAATCGCTTCGCTTTAGGAGCTTTCGCTTTGTCTATGCCGCCGTTTCAAGGCTCGATCACGGCCCTCATAACCCCCCTCAAGGATGACGCGCTCGACGAGACCGCCTTCCGCAGGTTGGTGGAGTGGCAGATCGATCAGGGTACGCATGGCCTGGTGCCGTGCGGCACCACCGGAGAGTCGCCGACGCTGACTCACGACGAGCACCGCCGCGTCATCGAGCTGTGCATCGAGGCGGCCGCCGGCCGGGTGCCCGTGATCGCCGGAACCGGTTCCAATTCAACGACTGAGGCCGTTGCCCTGACGCGTCACGCGAAGGCGGCCGGCGCCGACGGCGCACTCGTGGTGACGCCGTACTACAACAAGCCGACCCAAGAGGGGCTTTATCTCCATTTCAAGGCGATCAACGACGCCGCCGACATCCCGATCCTGATCTACAACATCCCGGGCCGCAGCGTCGTCGATATGTCCGTGGAAACCATGGCGCGCCTGTTCCAGCTCAAGAACATCGTGGGCGTGAAGGACGCGACCGCCAACTTGGCGCGGGTGAGCCAACAGCGCGCGGCGCTCGGCCATGAATTCATCCAGCTCTCCGGCGAGGACGCCACCGCACTCGGCTTCATGGCTCATGGCGGCGTCGGCTGCATCTCGGTCACCGCCAACGTGGCGCCGGCGCTCTGTTCGGAGTTCCAGCTCGCTTGCCTCGGCGGAAACTTCAAGCGGGCTCTGGAGATTCAAGATCGCCTGATGCCGCTGCACGAAGCCTTGTTCGTGGAGTCGAACCCGGGCCCGGTGAAATACGCGGCCGAGAAGCTGGGTCTTTGCTCGAGTACGACCCGTCTGCCGCTCGCGCCGATCTCGGCGGCCTCACGCAAGCGCGTGGACGAGGCGATCGCGGCCGTCGGCCTCGCGACCGTCTAGCTTTGCGAAAGGGCTTGTCATGGCGCCGAAGCGCGAGAGCGGGAAGCTCGTCGCCGAGAACCGTAAAGCCCGCTTCAACTACGACATCGAGGAGACCGTCGAAGCCGGCCTCGTTCTGACCGGTTCGGAGGTGAAGTCGCTGCGCGCCGGTAAGGGGACCATCGCGGAGTCTTACGCGTCCAACGAAGGCGGCGAGCTTTACCTCATCAACGCGCACATCGCTGAGTATCCGGGCGCGGCGCGCGACGGGCACGCGCCGACCCGGCACCGCAAGCTCCTGCTGCACCGGCGCGAGATGGCACGGCTGCTCGGCGCCATCCAGCGGCAGGGTATGGCGCTCGTGCCGCTCAAGCTCTACTTCAACGCCCGCGGCATCGCCAAGATCCAGCTTGGGCTCGGCCGCGGTAAGAAGCTCCACGACAAGCGCGAGACCGAGAAGAAGCGCGATTGGGACCGCCAGAAGGGCCGGCTCATGCGCGAGAAGGGCTGAGGGGTGACCGGTTCTCCGCCGCCCATCGCCGATAGCGCCGCCGATCACCTGACGCAAGGCCTCGCATTACCGCCGATCTCACTCCCGCCGACGGACGGGCCGGAGCTGTGCCTTGCGAAGCTGCCCGGCCGCAGCGTGGTTGCGGTCTATCCCTGGACTGGGCGCCCGGGACAGCCCAACCCGCCCGATTGGGATTTGATCCCCGGGGCCCATGGCTCGACGCCCGAGCTCGAAGGCTTCCGCGATCTTCATGACCGCTACGCACGGCAGGGAACGCGCATCTTCGGTCTGAGCCGCCAGTCGACGGAGTACCAGCGAGAGCTCGTGACGCGCTTGCATCTGCCGTTCTCGGTCCTCAGCGATTGGGAAGGCCGCTTCGCAACAGCGCTTCGCTTACCGACTTTCGCAACCGGCGGAGAGATCTACCTGAAAAGACTCACCCTTGTCGTCGATAGGGGACGTATCGCGCACGTGTTCTACCCGGTGCCCGACCCGGCGGGACACGCAGGCGAAGTCGTTGCGTGGATTGAAGGGAAGGAGAGGGCGTCCTAGTCGCCCATGGCATCGTCTTCGGCGTCTTCCACCGAATAACCGAGCCGGTCCAAGGCCTCTTCCAGGTAGTCGGGGAGAAGCGACATGCCGGTGAGGTAATCGGCCGTGCGGGCGTTACGTTCCGCGCGGGCCGTCTCGACCGCGTCCTCCAGCTCATCGGGCCCGAACGAACCGCGGCCGATCCAAGCGAGCGCCACCAGGCTCACTTGCTCATCCTCGTTGAGATCGTGGATGAACTCTTTGAGCTCCGCCAGGGTCGCATCGTCGGAGAAGGACTCCAGGATCGAGTCCGCATCGCGCTCGGAGGTGGCACCCTCGTCCCAGGCGCCGACCTTGGCCGCGCATTCTCGCGCCTTGACGATGACAAAGCCGACTTTGGTCGGTGAGATTTCAAGCCCCGCCATGGGGAGCCTCGCATGCCTTCAGAGTGACCCAAGGCAGCATGCCCGACTTGCCGAGGAGCGGCAAGCTAGCCGTCGAGGCTCGCGGCGGCATGCCCCACCACCGTCTCGAACATGGGCGTGGTGAGGCGGCCCGTGTTCGTGTTCTGGCGCGAGCAGTGGTAGCTGTCGAACAGCGTAATCGCGTTCGGAAGGTCGTGGCGCGCGCCGTGAGAGAACGGGAAGTCGCGCTTTTTCAACGCCAGCGCATCGAGGATGCTGTCATGAGCGATGCGGCCGATGGCGAGCAGGGTGCGCAAATTCGGCAGCGCCTGCATGCGGCGGATGAGGAAGGCGCGGCAGCGCTTGATCTCGTCGGGCTTCGGTTTGTTCGCAGGCGGAACGCAGCGGACCGCGTTGGTGATCATGCAGTCCACGAGCTCGAGCGCCTCGGGCGTCGCGACATCGTGGCTGCCGCGCGCGAGCCCCGTCTTGAGAAGCGTGCGGTAGAGGAGCTCGCCCGCATAGTCGCCGAGGAAGGGACGTCCGGTCCGGTTGGCGCCTTTGAGGCCTGGTGCCAGCCCGACAATGAGGAGCCGCGCCGTCTCGGGCCCGAACGAGGGGACTGCCCCGTTGAACCAATCCGGGTGGGCGGCTTGATTGTCGTGCCGGAACGCCACAAGCCGCGGGCAAAGTGGACAATCCGGGGCAGGCTCTGGCGCCCCATCATGGGTCACGGCGGAAAGCGCCACCGGTCAGTCCCGGTTCGCGGGATTGAGCGGCGTCACGCCGCCGGCATCGCGCTTGGCCAAGAGTGCGAGCGCGGACCAATCCATATCCGCGCCACCCGCTTCGATGAGCGTCGCGAAACGCTGGGCGATGAGGTCCGCAAGGGGCATCTTCACATCGAGCGATTGCGCGGCTTCGCGCGCAAGACGGACATCCTTATAGCCTAGCCTGGCCTTGAAGCCCGCAGGCTCGTAACCTTCCTTCGCGATCAGACCGCCATAGGTCTTGTAGACGGGCGCGCCGAACAGCGTGCTGACCAGAAGATCGAGATACTCTTCGCGGTCGATACCCGCCTTGTCGATGAGCGCGAACGCTTCGCCCAAGGCCTCGATGACGGCCATGATCAAGAAATTGCCGCTCAGCTTGACCACGTTGGCATTCGGTGCGCGATCCGAGACGACGAAGGTGCGCTGGCCCAGCGTATCGAATACCGGCTGGAGCCTGGCCACCACGTCCCCAGGACCTGCTGCGGCGATGAACAGCTTTCTTGCCGCCGCGGCATCGGGGCGCCCGAACACCGGCGCCGCCACGTAATGCTGACCGCGCTCGGCGTGGGCCTTGGCCAGCCGTTCGGAGAGGGCGACGCTGATCGTGCTCATGGAGACGTGGATTGCGCCGGGAGGAAGTGCGTCAAGAATTCCGTCCGGGCCGAACACGACGGCCTCCACCGCCGCATCGTCGGCAAGCATGGTGATGACCGCTTCGCCGCCGGCTGCCTCAGCCGGCGTCTTGGCGAGCGTCGCGCCGTTCTTCACGTGCGGCTCGGCCTTGGCCAGGGTGCGATTATGCGCAAGAAGGGTATGCCCCGCCGCGAGCAAGTTCGCAGCCATTGCGGTTCCCATGTGGCCGAGCCCAACGAAGCCGAGCTTCATCGTCTTGCCTCCTTTGTTCGTCAAACGGCAGGTTCAGGTTTCGATCAGGTCTTCGGAATCGAACTCGTCGAGCGGATCGGGCTCGGGCCGACGCCGCTGCTCACGCTGCGTCCGCTCCGCCGGATCCCGGCCGATCTCGTTCTGCAAGTTGGCGAGATCGATGAACTGGTCCGCCTGACGGCGAAGCTCGTCGGCGACCATGGGCGGGTTGGTGGACAACGTGGACACGACGCTGACGCGCTTGCCCTTGTGCTGCAGCGCTTCCACCAACGAGCGGAAGTCGCCGTCGCCGGAAAATAGCACGAGATGATCGAGATGATCGGCGAGCTCCATGGCATCGACCGCAAGCTCGATGTCCATGTTGCCCTTTATCTTGCGCCGACCCGCCGCATCGATGAACTCCTTGGTCGGCTTCGTCACCATCGTATAGCCGTTATAGTCGAGCCAATCGATCAGCGGCCGGATCGAGGAGTACTCCTGATCCTCGGCGAGCGCGGTGTAATAGAGCGCGCGCACCAGCTGCCCCTTGGAGCGAAACAGAGCGAGCAGGCGCTTATAATCGATGTCGAAGGAGAGAGACTTCGCCGCAGCGTAAAGATTGGCGCCGTCGATGAAGAGAGCGATGCGCTCTGTCGGATAGAAATTCATTTTGCGTTCCCAACGCTGAAAAAAAGTTCGCGAACGACAACAAACACAAACTAAACATTCTAACTAGGCAACATAGGTATGACGAAGGCACTCCGCAATTGGCCACACGCGGCAAAACACTGGTAGGATTAGGTGCAAATTGTCCCGGGCCGTGGGGCACGCCGGCCGACACGATTGCGCGCGCCTTGGACGAGATCGCACGGGAAGGTGTCGCCGTGGAGGCGGTTTCCGCCTTTTATGTGACTGCGGCGGTCGGTCGCGCGGGCCAACCTGCTTACGTTAATGCCGTCGCCCTGATCGACACGCATTTGCCGCCGGAGGCGTTACTGCGGCTTTTCAAGCGAATCGAACGGGCGGCGGGGCGCCGCGGCGGCAGCCCCTGGGGACCGCGCACCCTCGATATCGACATTCTCGATTACAAAAATCGCATAGAGCGTTGGCCGGACGGGCATCCCCGTTTTGCCCGGGCGGGCCCACGACCCCTGATTCTGCCCCATCCCTGGATCGAGGCGCGGCCATTTGTGCTGCGTCCGCTGTTGGATGTGGCCCCGGATTGGCGTCATCCGGTGACCAAACGAAGCGCCGAGGCTCTATGGCGCAAGGCGGCCCGGGGCCGCGAAGGTCAAGTCATCCGAAAGCTTTAGATGCCCGAACGACTTGCCAGCTTGGACCGAACTGCATAAATAGAGGTCAAATCCGCCACTTTCCAAAAGGATGACCTGATGGCTCGCGTCACCGTCGAGGACTGCATCGACAAGATTCCGAACCGCTTCGAGCTCGTGCTGCTCGCCGCCCACCGTGCCCGCACCATCTCCGCCGGCGCCCAGATCGCCGTGCAGCGGGACAACGACAAGAACCCCGTGGTGGCCCTCCGTGAGATCGCTGACAAGAAGATCGCGACCGACGACCTCAAGGAAGATTTCATCCACTCCATGCAGAAATATGTCGAGGTGGATGAGCCTGAGGCGGAAGCCGTGCCGATGTTGTCGCAGGACGCACGGGTGCCCGTCCTCGGTCAGGACGATCAGTCGACCGACACGCAGATCGACCGCATGACCGAGGAGGAGCTGTTGCGCCGGATGGCGACCCAGGCGCCTTCGGATGGCTCGAATGCGGGACCGCGCGCACGCTGAGTTTGACGACGTCTTTAGGCGCGGCGCATTTCAGTTTGCCTCGCCGCATTCCGGTATAGGCTGGCTCTCAGTGTATTGGATTCCGGCGTCGGCCGGGACGGCGCGCGTGCTGTGTCCGATACTCGTTAAGGGGCGCGCGCGATGACCCGCCAATACGAGCTGGTTGAGCGCGTGCTCAGCTATCAGCCGAGCGCCAACGAGGCGCTTCTGAACCGCGCCTATGTCTACGCCATGAAGGCCCATGGCAATCAGAAGCGCGCGTCCGGCGCACCGTATTTCTCCCATCCCCTCGAAGTCGCCGCCATCCTCGCCGAGATGCGTCTCGACGATGCGACCATTGCAACGGCACTTCTCCACGACACCATCGAGGACACCGAGGTCACGCGCGGCGAGATCGACACGATGTTCGGTTCCGAGATCGGCACGCTCGTCGACGGCCTGACCAAGATCAAGAAACTCGACCTCGTCACCAAGAAGGCCGAGCAGGCGGAGAACTTCCGCAAGCTCCTATTGGCCATCTCCAGTGATATTCGCGTGCTGCTCGTCAAGCTCGCCGATCGACTGCACAACATGCGAACGCTCGAGCACATGAAGCCCGCGAAGCGCAGGATCATCGCCGAGGAGACAATGGACATCTATGCGCCGCTCGCCGGCCGCATGGGCATGCAGTGGCTGCGCGAGGAGCTGGAGGATCACGCCTTTCGCTGGCTCAACCCGGAAGCGCACGCCGCCGTGGTCGAGCGTCTGAAAATCCTGCGCGAGCGCAACCAGGGCTTGATCGACGAGATCGAGAGCGCACTGACCACCAAGCTGAAAGAGGCGAATGTCAACGCCGTCGTCGCCGGGCGCGAGAAGAAGCCCTACGCCATCTGGAGCAAGATGGAGCGCAAGCAGATCTCGCTCGAGCAGTTGTCCGACATCTATGGCTTCCGCATCGTCGTTCCGGAGGTGCCGGACTGCTACCACGCCCTCGCGGTGGTGCACACGACCTGGCATGCCGTCCCCGGCCGCTTCAAGGATTACATCTCCAACCCGAAGCAGAACGACTATCAGTCGATCCACACCACGATCGTCGGTCCTCGCCATCAGCGCGTCGAGCTGCAGATCCGCACCGAGAAGATGCACTCGATCGCCGAATACGGCGTCGCCGCGCACGGTCTCTACAAGGACCTCAATGGCGCCAACGGCAAGAGCAAGGTGCCGGCACAAGACTCCAACGCTTACCGCTGGCTGCGCCATCTCGTTGGCATGCTTCTGGACGGCGACAATCCCGAAGAGTTCCTCGAGCACACCAAGCTCGAGCTGTTCCAGGACCAGGTTTTCTGCTTCACGCCAAAGGGGCGCCTGATCGCGCTGCCGCGCGGCGCGAACTGCATCGACTTCGCTTATGCGGTGCATACCGACGTGGGCAACACTTGCGTCGGCGCCAAGATCAACGGCCGGTCGATGCCGCTCGCCACCCAACTGCGGAACGGCGACGAGGTCGAGATCGTCTGCTCCGCGGCGCAAGCGCCGCCGGTCGCCTGGCAAAGCCTTGCCGCCACCGGCAAGGCGCGCTCGGCCATCAGGCGCGCCACCCGCGACGCGGTTCGGGCCCAATACGGCAAGCTCGGCCGCGAGATCCTCGATCGCGCGTTTCAGCGCCGGGGCAAGACCTTCAGCGAGGAGAGTCTCGCCACGGCGCTCGGGCGGCTGTCTCAGAAGACCGCCGAAGAGGTCATGACGGCCGTGGGTCGCGGCGAGCTCGCTTCCGCCGACGTGGTGCGCGCCGTGTTCCCAGAGGAAGCGCCGCAAGAGCCGGCGAAGCGCCGGCGCAAAGTGAAGCGTACGGA
>Ga0307444_1000597_pt1 | contig 16881 bp, 15 predicted proteins | sample SalMarSW160340MG_FD_202145 | JGI IMG/M metagenome (GOLD analysis project Ga0307444, IMG submission 202145) | Salt marsh sediment microbial communities from the Plum Island Ecosystem LTER, Massachusetts, United States - SW1603-40 | ecosystem: Environmental > Aquatic > Marine > Intertidal zone >...
AAACCCATACCCCCGCGGGAAACGATGACTATCAAAAAAAAGATGACAAAACCAATACCGCCGCCGATGGCAGCCTGGGCAAGACCTAACTGAGGCAGATTATCTATAAGATAAGCCACTCCTCCGCTAACATGAGCTAACTGGGACGGCGGCACAAAGATGCTGATGACCAAAGCCACCACCAGAGCGGGGTAAACTATTTTATTAAGGATAAGCCCGTGCTCTAAATCGATGACAAAGATTACCGTAAAGAGCGAGATATAGAAGAGGACGACGGGAAGCTCAATGCTAAAGCCGTACTGCCAGTAGGCCAGGCCGAACAGCGCCGCCGTGGCTATTTCCACCCAAAGCACCCGCCTAGGGATGGGAGCCCCACAGTAGCGGCAGCGGCCGCGCAGCCACAGGTAGCTGAATACCGGTATCAGGTCCTTTGCCGCCAGGCGCCGTGAGCAGGCCGGGCAGTGAGAGGGAGGATAGGCCAGCGACTGCTTTGCCGGAAGACGGTCAGCGCAGACATTGAGGAAGCTGGCTACTATCATCCCCAGCAGGACGAAAATGACGGCAAAACCGGCTTCCATATTAGCCCCTATTTTGCACCCTGCGGCCAAGCAAAGTCAACACTATCCGCCTTGAAACGCCGGAGCCAGTCATATAGCCCAAAGGTACTAGCCCGATACGGCCATGACTAAATTTCTATTGACCCTCCGCTACCCATCCCATATGATGAAATTACTTAAACATACCAGAGCTTGTCTAAGTTAAGCCCAAATAACCAAGAAAGGAGGGAAAAAGAAATGAAGAGGTTTATGAAAGGTTTACGAAAAGGGGAAAAAGGCTTTACCCTGATTGAGCTGCTGATTGTGGTGGCTATTCTGGGTATCCTGGCAGCGGTAATCGTGCCTAACCTGGCATCTTTCCTGGGTACCGGAACCGTAGCTGCTGCCAACACTGAAGCAGCCAACGTGGAAACTGCTGCCCTGGCCTACTATGCCGACAATGACGGAGTCTGGCCCACTGATTCGGATGACCTTACTACCTATCTCAGTAATACACCTAAAGGAACCTATACCTTCAGCGCTACTAGCGGGAAGATAGTTAGTGCCGTAGCCGTAACCTGGACTGGCATTGCATGGGTAGGCGGCGAAGGTGGTCAGTGGGAGAAGTCTTAACATTATCGTCTTAACCTGAAGCTTCAGATTAAGCAAGTTAAACTGGAAGAGCTTATCGGTGGGGTTATCTTATTTGGGCTTTAACCCCGCCGGTAGGCTTTTTAAACCGGAAAACCTAAGCTCAAAACAACTTCTAATCACTAAATGACCGAGCCGTTTTAAGACTTGGGGGTGAAGGAGACATTTATGAAAAGTTTGCACCGAGAAGAGACGGGCTTCACCCTCATTGAGCTAGTTATCGCTATCGCCATTCTGGGAATCCTGGCTGCGGTAATCGTGCCTAACCTGGCAACTTTCCTCACGACCGGCGACGTCGCCGCGGCCAACACGGAGGTGGCTAACCTAGAGTCGGCAGCCTCAGCCTACTACGCCGACAACTACGGAACCTGGCCCACCAATTCGACTACCTTGTCTACTGATGGCTATATCAGCGCCGCGCCGAAATATGCTGTTTACACATTCACCAGCTTTGGTAAGGTAGATACCGTCACTGAAAATTCGCCGGCAGCAGATGATATCGAATGGAACGCTGCCGACCACGAGTGGCAAAAAGGCGAAGCGCCAGCACCAGCTCCACCGGTGCCAGTCCCGCCAGTGCCACACCCACCAGTGCCGATACCAATCCAACCTATACCACACCCACCGGTGCCATTCCGATAATTAGCACCAATAAGTTATGCCTTAATTTAAGCCAACAATTTAGAATAGCTTATCGGTAGAGCTGGAGTTTAACCCCGCCGGTAGGCTTTTTCAACTGGGAAACCCTAAACTCTAAACAATGTCAAAAAGCCAGTGCCCCTTGAAACATTTAGCACCTAGGGGGTGAAAAAATGTTTATGAAAGGGCCACACCGAGGAGAGAGGGGCTTCACCCTGATTGAGCTGCTGATTGTGGTGGCTATTCTGGGTATCCTGGCCGCGGTAATAGTGCCTAACCTGGCCAGCTTCATAGATACCGGCGACGTCGCTGCGGCTAATACCGAGGTGGCTAACATAGAGTCGGCAGCCTTAGCCTATAATGCCGACCACGATGGGGCCTGGCCCGATGATTCGGATGACTTGGTTGTTGGCTACCTCAGTGCTACGACTAAATATGCTGTTTACGACTTTGGTGCGGGTAGTTTTGGTAGGGTAACCGGAGTCACTGAAAAAGCGGCGGCAGATACTATCATATGGGTTGATGCCGACCACGAGTGGCAAAAAGACGGAGCACCAGCGCCAGACCCACTAGAACCAGTACCAGTCGCACCAGGGCCAGGTTGCTCAGGGCCAGCAGTGCCATAAGTTAAGCTTTAATATAAACCAAGCAATTTAGAATAGCCCGGCGAAGGGACTTTAAGAGGGGCGTTATAGCCCCTCTTTTTTTTCTCCCCATCATTACGAATGAGGGTGACCTATAAAAATAAGGGGTGTGGGGGATTACCCAGTTTTTGGCGTTGGTTCTGCCTTCCACCCAGCCCACCCAACAGAAGTGATACCTCTATCAATTTCTTTTTAGGGATTGGGGCACAAAGGGCTTTAGCCCGCTTCCACTAAGGGTGGCGGGTGGTAAAAGATATAAATGGGGGATGGGGCTAGAGGTTCTTAAAGGGTGAGCAAAGTCCCCAAAAGCTAAATTATATATAGAAAGGTGACGCCCTGAGAGCCATATTAAGGGGGTTAAACGGCAAAACCCATACCCAGATATAGGTAGACCTATAGGGTAAAGCCCTGATGATACTACAGGGATTCTTGGATAGGACAAAGCTGTATATCTGGGGGGTAAAAGAGGGTTTTAGAGGGGGCTAATGCCCCTCTTCTTAATAAAATTCCCCTCCCCCCTGTCAGGGGGGAGGGGAAATAGGGTCTCCAATCAAAACTGGTAAAAGTATTACGTAATCTCTACCCTGCCAATGAGCTTTTCTACTTCCTGTCGGTCGTTGCAGAAGGAGAGCAGAGACTCCCCGTTGATGAGCCGCTTGAGATAGAGGTTGACCAGAGCTTCATCCAGAGAAATCATGCCTGCTTCCCGGTGAGTGCGGATGACATTGGGTAACTGGTATATTTTGCCTTCTCGGATGAGGTTCTTTACCGGTGCATTAGCCAGCATAGTCTCCACCGCAGCTACTCTCCCCGAGCCACCGGCTCTGGGGACAAGTACCTGACAGAGCACAGCGACCAGCAGCGAGGCCAGCCGCGTCTGAGCCAGAAAGCGCTCGTGGGGCGGGAATAGGTCTATTATCCTTTCTACCGCCTGGGGAGCGCTGGGGGCATGGCCGGTAGATAGTATCAGATGCCCCGTTTCGGCGATTGTTAACACCGCCGAAGCCGTCTCCAAATCCCTCATCTCACCCACCAGAATCACGTCGGGGTCCTGCCTCAGGACATGCTTCAGCGCCTGGGCAAAGGAAAGGGTATCACTGCCCAGCTGACGCTGGCTTATGGCACACTTAATTGAGGGGTGAACATACTCAATGGGGTCTTCAATAGTAACCACGTGGCGGGCTTCATTATTGTTCAGATGGTTAATCATGGCCGCCTGTGAAGTGGACTTACCGCTGCCGGTAGGCCCGGTGACTATTATCAGACCCCTGGGTTTGAGGGCAAGTTCTTTATATATCGAGGGTAGTTCCATGTCCTCTACCGTCGGGATCTCCGGCGGTAGTAAGCGCACGGCCAGGCTGATAGATCCCCGCTGCTGGGCAGCGTTGCAGCGCAGACGCCCGACGCCGTCCAGGGTATAGCCAAAATCAAGCTCCAGATGTCGGTGGAATTCCTCCCTTTCCTCGGGAGTAGTTACCTGGAGAAAAGCCTGGCTGATATCCTCAGCGCTTAATGGCGCCGTGCCGTTCAGCGACTCCAGTGAGCCGTTAACCCGCAGCAACGGCGGGCTGGCCACCACCATATGTAGATCAGAGGCGGCCTTGGCTTTTGCTGTATGAAGTAATTTAAAAATATCCATGTTCACCACCTATTCTAGGATAAACTCGAACTCATATCCTATGAATTCTCCGTCTTCGTCCTCCACAGCTTCTATTGACGAGATAATTATCCTCAAGAAACGACTTCTCAAATCTCTGGCATAGGCGAAAATATCATCCTCGGCATCAATCTCTTCCTTGACCAGGCCGTTGATTGTCACGCTTTCATCTTCGTGATTAATCTCAATGAAGTCGGCGTCTTGCGGCAGCAGCTTTACGATATCGTCCATGTGCTGATCAACCAGCCCGCGAAAGGCTCCCAGAGAGTCGAAGGTAGTCTCAAAAACGTCAGCCCTGTCTCCTATGGGTGCAATCTCAGCTTCCAGCTGGGTAACCTGCTCCTTTAGCGTCTTTATCCCCACACGCTCCTGGGTAACACGGGCCTCGATGGTTGCCAGTTCAGAACGCAATATATCGTTTTGAGCCATGGTGTTGCGGAGCATAATTCCCATATAGACCAGTATGCCCGCGCCAATAATGACACCGACCGGGGCCAGGATGGCGGATACGGGGATAGCTTTGGGCAGGTACATCTGGGGTAGCGCGTTGAAGTTTACCAGGGAAACCTGGGTCTCGCCTTTTTCTGGAAATAGTTCCTTGAACGCCAGCCCGATATTGACCATAAATTCGCTGGGGTTAAAACTCTCCGGCGATTCTACCGGCGAGGGTAATATCGACACCGGACACTTTAACTTGCCCGATAACGACTGCCAGTTCTCCGGTGTCTGCGCCAGGTCACCACAGACAAACATGGGTACCGTTGCATCTAAGGGTTGTTCCTTGTGGCTGGAATTATAGAAGGCAACAGTCCGGTCAATTTCCTCCGTGATGGTGGGTATCTTTTCTGCCAGCGATGCCGCCTCGCCGGGCAGTGATAGGGTACGGATTAGCTGGGGCAGCCTATCTACCATCACTATGATGTCAAGGTTGTCCAGCCTGGTGTTGACAATTATCGCCCGGGGCTCATCCAGGGTTCGGCAGATTGCCAGCGGGGCCAGGTCCATAATATATGGCTCAATACCCGCTGTTTTTAGCGTCCGATATGAGGCGTCGGCTACATTGCGGGGAAAGGCGGCCAGGAAAACGCGTGTTTCTCCCATCGACGCCGGAATACGCTGGTAGGAAAGGTAGACCTCATCTAGAGGTACCGGTATCACCCTCGCCGCTTCCTGCTTGACCGCTTCGGGTAGTATGGCTTCAGGTAGCTCGGGCAGGGAAATCAGGCGGTATAGAGAGTTGAGGCCGCTTAAACCAACGACGTACTTCCCCCCGGTTTCTTTTACCATCTTGAGTAGTTCCTTGATTTTATCAGCCACCTGGGTTTCATCAACGACTACCCCCTGGCTGACCAGACCCGGCTCCAGGTACAGGCTGGCCCACTTCTTTACCCGCTTGCCCTCAACAACCACCAGGTTAACCGTGTTGTCATTTATAAATAGAGTTTTAATTTTTTTAGCCATCATCATCACCTTGGAAATCCATATATTAAGAGTTGAATGGTTGCCTCCGGAGCTAGCTCTCTCTTAGCCGCGTCGGTTTCCGCGCTTTCCAGCGCTCCCTCTTCCGGAGGTTCGAGGTTTTCTATAGTCACCAGCCTTATAGTGCTGATGTTAAATTCTTCGCTGGCGGCTAGGAGGTGAACGAATTCGAGTACCTTGGCCACCGTCTCGTCAGAATATACCTCATAATCCCCGGCTGTACCGGGTGGTAGTTCGTTATTCTGCACCTTTACTTCAGCAGCGCTAACCGAATAGACAATATCGGTGTCTTCTACTTCTTCGTCGTACGGCTCAAAAGCGGAAAGCTCCATTATCATCAGGTCGCAATCAGCAGCAAACTTGAACATTACTTCATCGTATTCAATGCTTTCTACCGACTTGGGGAATCTCCCCTCGCTCTCACTAAGCGCTAACCTGGCTTTATCCAGCTCACCTTCCCATTGGGCCAGCTGACCAGCCAAATCATCCTTCTCCGCGAGCAGCTCGGGCAGGAGACCCTGAGAAGCAACCAGGTTCTTATTTAACAGCACCTGCTCTCCCGACTGCCCCGAATAGAGAGTGAACAGGGCGGCAAAGCCGATGATGAAAATGCCAACACCCAAAACTAATAAGGCTGTTTTGCTTATTTTCATATGTCTAGTCCTTCCTTAGTGAATTTCATAGCTCATGGTGCCTACTTCGAAATCCTCACCGCCGGAGACAAGAGTGCTGCGCACCGAGAAGACCACGTAGTTCAGCATGATACCATCGCAGCCCGAGCCGTGACCTACGGTCTCGATACGAATCTTGGCCTGGGTATCACCGGGCTGCACGATGCTTGATAGGGAGGTGCCAGTTCTGTCCTGGGTATAGGTATCAATATCAACCCCGGATATTTCTCCCGAGCCCTGACCGTCCAGCTGCTCCGGAGTGAAGCCGGTAGCCGATGAATAGCCGTTAAAGACGTTTTTATAGTAGTTGGGGTCGTGCGAACTGTTATCGCCCAGGTCACGGAAGGTGACGTACTGCTGCCCTTTGAACCTGGTATAATCGGGGTCAATCCATTCATCGCCCTCGGAGGCGAAGATGGTGAGCTTGGCATCCCGGTCTTCTTCCGGAGCCTCAAAGCCGAGTATGGTGAACTCGGCAGTGGCGCCGTATCTGTCCCAGAGGTAGGAGAGCTGGTCATAGAGATAGATTTGATGCGCTTCCTGTTCGGCGCTGGCGTAGATGATTATCATTGACCAGCCGGCATTGGTTGCCTGCAACCAGAGGGGGCTCTGGGCGCAGGTATCGGCCGGGATGGCGTCTACCCCACCTAGGGTGAACTTGGTCCCGTTGACATCAGTAGTTATACCCGTAACCTCGGCGGTAACGTCGGCAAAGCAGGAGTACTGGTAGCCGTTGGAACCGGGGGTTGGCAGCACGTAGTACCTATCGCGAAATACCCCGCCGGGGTTGTCATCTTCAGTGCCGGGGAGGCCGTCTCCGTTGGTCGGCGTTATCAGCGTGTCATCAACCTTGAGGGTAATGTACTCATCAGCCCCGTCAGTAGTCCACCAGGCCGTCCAGTAGAGAAATGCCTTCTTTATTACGGCATCATCGGGCACAGCCCCGTAATTTACGGTGGCATAGCTATCGTCAAAATAGGTGCCGCGGCAGTTATATGAGCAGTTATAGGTGCAGGGCGGGCCGGGCTCAATAACCCAGGTAGCCCAGTGACCATGACCAACCCAGCGCCCTCTCCAGCACTCCGTCATCAGGCTATTGCCAATAGCGATGTAATCTCCCTGCAGAGATGAGCTGGTGCCGCCACCGCTTGAGGTATATTTGGGCGTGCCCCAGGAAACATAGACGGCGTTGCTAGCGGTTTTGCCTTCGGTAGCCGCGCCCAGGGGAGGGGCGGTGCCTACGGATTCTATATGATAGAAGCCAACACCGGGGTCCCAGGCTATTCCGGCATCAATCTTCATCCAGGGGAAGAAGACTTCGGGCTCAGTTACGCCGGCTGGATAGACAAAATCGAAGGCCAGCCTTATGGTGGGCGGGAACTGCTCGCCGGGGGTAATGCCGCCGCCAGAGGGGGGAGGCATTAAATCAGAGAGGTCTCCAAAGTCGACGCCGGAGTAATTCCAGAGCAGAGCAGTACCATCACGGTGGGGTGTTTGGGTCGGATTTTTGACCAGGTACAGGATTTCTTGCATGCGGTCCCTTATGGGGCCAGCCGGGTAGTTATTTGCACTCTGGCCGATTGGAACGCCGTTAATCGTCGTCGAACCGGCAACATAGTCATATCCATAGGGCAGCCAGACCCCTATCCGGCTTACATTGCTGTCAGCCGATTCGGTGATGAAATCAGAAATGTAGTTGGTGGTATCGTCAGTATTGAAATAACCGGCTACCGTTATCTGTTCATTGACCCTGGGGGTGGAGGAGTGTAGCCCTTCCAGGAGCCAGACGTAGGAAATAGTAACGTCGACCTGGTCGTCATTGATGTCGTCCGGCTTGTTCAGGTCGGCAGGGTCAGTCAGTTCATAGGTAAGTGTCCAGGCGGTGTCATCCGGCTCCCAGTCAGAATCCAGCTTCTGCATCCGCGTTTCACCCTGTAAATACCACAGGGCATCTTCTATTCCGGCATCGGCGGCATAGAACAGCTTCATGCGCTCTTCATAGACATCTTTTCCCGTCTTCAGACCCGAGCCGACATGACTTAACATAGGGGCAATGATGAGGGCACTGATGAGCATCATGATCATGACTATAATCAGCGTCTGGCCCTTCTCTCCTGATATTTGTCTGTTTAACCTTTTTTGTTTCATTTGCCTCCCCCTATCCTAGCTACCGCGAGCTTGGTCTTGGAGCAACTTCATATACTCTGGTCTCATTTTGTTCCTCAAAGCCGCTACCCAAGGTGACCGTTACCATAAAGGTAAGCTTGCCACCGGTAAAGTCACAGTAAGTCTTTGCGGGGTCCGGGTTGATGTATTGGGCTATGCAGCCCCAATCGCCGGGGTCCACGCTGGTATCATGCTTGCGATGTAGTTCCGTACCTTCTATTTTGTAGGTGACCGTGTTCGTTACGCCCTCCCAGTCAGTCCAGTTTAAGACCAGTGGGAACCCGTCCGGGTCGGCAGTTGGCGTAACAACCCGTGCCTGCTGGGCATCACGGCTGATTTCAAAGCCAGCCTCCTGTGCCTGCCTGATGGCAATCATATGGTTGTTGGTGCGACCGCTGCTGGTAACCACCTGGAAAATAGTGGCGGTGATGGTTCCGGAAATAATGGCGCTGATGGTAAGAGCCATCACGAACTCAATCAGGGTAAAACCAGCCTGATTTTTGTTTACTTTACGCAGTCTGTGAAATATCATCGGTATGTCCTGTAGTCTTCTAAGTCAAAGACGTTCTCGCCATGGTGTTGTATAAATACCCGAATACTCTGGATACCGTCGTCAGGGTCATCCCCATCACCTTTGTTGTCCAGCCGACGGGTCGTAAGAGCAATAGCATAGCCATCGGGAATATCCGAGATTATAAGATATTCTGGTGGATTATTATCGGCATCGTAGGGTTGACTCCTGACGAATTCTAGCTGAGTACGGGCCAGGCTTTCCGCCGTGGTTTGCTCATCGGCAAGGAAGATAGACCTGGAGCCAGTTGCCAGAGCGCTGAGAAAGCTAGCCGCTACTATGCCCAGTATCGCCAGGGCCAGCACCACCTCGATGAGGGTGAAGCCTTTTTCTTTTTTTAGCAGCTCTGCTTTATTCATCGACCTTAGCTCCTAAATACTAATTTGTCCGTAGATGGAATACATGGCTGAAAGTAGAGAGACTGCAATAAAGCCAATTACTATGGCGATCATTATAATCATGGCCGGTTGAATAAATCCCACAGCAGCGCTCGTCCTGTCATCAGCCTCAACCTCGTAGCTCTGGGCTACCGTAGTTAGCGTGTTGTCCAGGTTGCCGGTTTCTTCACCAACCCCTACCATCTGCACCATGAGGGGCAGGAATAATTTATTCTTGCTCATAGGCTTGGATAAGCCCTGGCCTCTAATCAATTCCTGCTGAACCTCGGTTAGCGCTTCGACCATAGCCTTGTTGTTACTGCCGTGAATCACCAGCGACATGATTTCGGGTAAGGGTAAGCCAACCTTGAAAAGGAGTGCCATAGTTCGACAACAGCGGCTAAGCTCGCTAAGTACAGTAATTCGACCTATTAGTGGCATATTTAGCATTAATTTATCCTTTTGATATCTGCCGACTGGCGTCCTTATGTATACATAGCCCACAATAACCACCGCTACTAGCGCCAGCAGGAGGAAAAGCCCATACTGGATAAGCCAACCAGATACGTCCAGAAGCATCTGCGTTGCCACCGGTAGCTCAACGTCGAAAGCCGAGTACAGGTCAATAAAAGTGGGCATTACAAAGGTAATCATTATGACTATCACTACTAAGGCTACAACGGCCAGCATAAGGGGGTAGGAGAGAGCGCCTTTAATCTTCTTTTCGGTGTTAAGACTTCTCTCCAGATAATCGGCCATCTGCCGTAGCACCACTTCCATGTTGCCACCCTGCTCACCCGCCGCTATCGTCCGGTGATAAATTTCAGGGAAGGCCCGCGGATGTTTGCTTAGGGCCGTGGATAATGAAGTGCCGCCACGAATGTCGGAGGCCACCTGACCAATTATCGCCTTGAGGCCGCGATTGGTGGACTGGCCCTGTAATAGCTCTAAAGAAGTAACAATGTCAGTGCCGGACTCAAGGAGTAGAGCCAGCTGGCGGGAAAACATTATTATCTCTCTTGGCTTTATCCGGGAAAAGCGGCCGGTAACACTGCCCAGGTTGAAGAAGGGGTTCATCATCTTAAGGCTTACCAACTGGTAGCCACCATAGTTAAGCAAGCTGGTGGCGGACCCTTCGTCGGTGGCCGAGAGCCTGCCTTTAACCAGTTTTCTATCCGATGTGTAAGCTATATACTGAAAATCCATGATACCTCCAGTCCCCCTAGTCTCCAGAATAGGCATTGCGCAGAACCTCGGAGGGAGTGGTTACGCCCTCCTTTACCTTGCGCATACCGTCTTGCATCATCGTTACCATGCCTTCCTTGAGTGCCTGGGCACGAATCTCACTGCTGTTCACCCGTTTGGTGACCATCGTCCTTATGGTGTCACTCATGGCCAGAATCTCAAAGATGCCGATTCGACCTGTATAGCCTGTATAGGCACATGACTTGCAGCCGGTGCCATAGATAAATTCGGTCCGCTTTTCCCCCATCTCTTTTTCGTAAGCCATCTGCTCTACCAGCGGCGCTTCAATAGGATGGCCGCAATCACGACAGACACGGCGCACCATCCGTTGGCCGATAACCCCGATAACCGCCGAGGCTATCAGGAAGGGCTCTACGCGCAGGTCAAGGAGACGGGATATCACGCCGGAAGAATCGCTGGCGTGTACCGAGGATAGCATAAGGTGACCGGTGAGGGCGGCCTGGACGGCTATGTTGGCTGTTTCGGCATCGCGTATCTCACCGACCATTATCACATCGGGGTCAAGGCGAAGTATGCTCCGCAGTCCGCTGGCAAAGGTAATGCCGGCCTGGGAATTGACCTGAATCTGATTGATGTCCTTAAACCGATATTCAGCCGGGTCTTCAATGGTAATGATGTTTCTGCCCAGAGAGTCAAGGGAGTTTATGCCGGCATATAGTGTGGTGGTCTTGCCCGCCCCGGTAGGACCGCTGGTTAAAATCATGCCGTAGGGAATCTTGAGCATGGCTTCAAACTTGGCCTGGCTGTCAGGTAACATGCCTAGCTCGGCCATCCCTAAAGCCGCTACCGACTTATCTAACAGGCGCAGCACCGCCATCTCGCCGGTAACCGTGGGAGTGGTGGCGACACGAATATCTATCTCCCGCCCTTTAGCCTTAACCGAGAACTGGCCGTCCTGGGCCCGGTGACGGTCGGCAATATTTAAATCGGCCAGAATCTTGATGCGGGAAAGGAGGGCTAAATGTACATTCAGTGGTAACGACATCAGGTCCTGAAGGGTGCCATCAATGCGATAGCGTACCCTTAATCTGTCTTCTTCTGGCTCAATGTGGATATCAGAGGAACGGGCTTTGACCGCTTCTTCAATAATGAGGTTGAGCGCCTGAGCCAGAGGAGCGTCAGTATCAGTATTAAAGGCCAGTCTCTCCGCAGATGCCTCATCAGGCACGTTAACGCGAGAAAGCTGTTCCTCAATCTCGCCATAGCCTTTGTAGTTGAAGTCGATAGCCTCCCGCACCTCATCGGCGGTGGCGGCTACTGGTTTAATCCTCATCCGGCTCAGCGCCGAAAAAGCCTCCAGGGCAAAGATGTCAGTGGGGTCGGCCATGGCTACCTCTAAGGTATTGCCGGATACCGCCATCGGGATGGCACCGTACCTTCTCGCCATCACCTCAGGAATTAACTGCAGGGCTTCCGGCCGAAGGCCATGCATTAAGCGTTTGCGCACCGATTCAGTGGCCGGAGCCTCTTTCTTTTCTTCTTTGGCTGGCTCCTGCGCCAGCGGGGCTATCTTCTCTTCCAGAGAGGTCTCCTCTTCCACCGGTGGGGCTGGTTTTTCTTCAGTGAGCACAGCCTGGGGAGCCGGCTTATGATTTAACTCAAACACCTTTATCCGCTGGTGCTCGGCAAATTGCTTGGCTTCAGGACTGAGACCGGGCGAGATAACAATGGCTTTTTCGTCAACACCTACCTCGTAGGCTTTGGTGTCAAATACGGAGACCTTCTCCAGGTTTACCTCTTCTTCCCCATCGATGAAATCTATACCCAGGCTGTGGCTGACCTGGTCGGTATTGGTATAAGCTAATACATCAAAGCTATATTCCAGCCCGGAGCGGCCTCTAATTTTGGCTTTTTCCTCGACAGTGTAGCCCCGATTAATGAGAGATTCCACCAACTGCTCCTTGTTCTTAAATTCGAGGGGCTCCGGTGGCTGAGCCGGTTTATCTGGCTGATGCGGTTTTAGCTCTAACATGGATTCTATCTGTCCCATGTTTATGACCTTTATCCGCTGCTTCTGGGCTAACTGCTTTGCCTCCTGACTAAGCTCAGGGTTGGCGATAATAACCCGACTCTGGATGCCGGTATCGTAGGCTTTGTTGGCAAAACTAAAGATAGCGGCTACCTCCTCCTCCCTGTTACCACCGGCGGTAACGCAGATGGCAATATTGTAGGTGGTGAAACCATCATCCTTCTGAGCCAGCATGTCAAAGGTATGCTCAATCCCAGACTTGCCCGGAAGCTTGGCTTCTTCAGTTATTATATAGCCCTGCTTCTCCAGGTAGTCTCTGACCTGGGATTTGAGTTCTTCGTCGATTTTCACCTGACCCATGTCATCTCCCCCGCTATCAGCTGCTCTTGTCTCCATTACTCTTTCCACTCAAGATACCTTTTCCTTATCTTAGCTGTCTGGAATTAACCCTGCATAAAGCCGGCGTTTAAATCTGGTTAAAATCATGCTTTTGCCTCCGCTGGAATCCAGCCGTTGCGCATGGCCAGGGCCACCGCATGAGCCCTGTCGTTGGCATTAAGCTTGCGCAGGATAGAGCTAACATGATTTTTTATCGTCTGTTCACTGATTTCCAGAATGTGGGCAATCTGCTTATTGGAGTTGCCCTGGGCAATGTAGTTTAGAATCTGGGTCTCCCGGTAGGTGAGAGGGGCGGTTACCGTCTCCATGACTTTCCCCGCCGAAACTATGTCCCTAAATTGCCTTAAGACATGTTCGGCAACCGCCGGCCTGGTGATAAGGCTATCATTGATGGGGTATTCCCCATGACAGGCCCGCTTTATCACGTTAACCAGCTCTTCCGTAGTTGTGTTTTTATTAAGGTAAGCTACGGCACCGGTTTTAATAACCTCAAATAGCTCATCGTCATTGGAGTTGGGGCTCAGCATCACTACCTTGCTGTTGGGATAGCGGCGGGCAATCTTGCGCCCCAGTTCAAGGCCGCTTAAGGCCGGGAAGTTGATGTCCAGAAGAACAACATCCGGGGACTCAGCTTCAATTATATCTAATGCCTCATCATTGGGGGCACCCTCCAGCACCTGGAATCCAGCCTGTTCCGACAGTGCCTGCCGTACACCGGACCGAAAAAATGCCTGCTTATCAATTATCACTACCGCAATTTCATTCATCCAGACACCTCTTCACCAGTTTCGCTAAAGAGCTCATCCCCGCCATTGTTGTGCTGTTCGGCAAGAAAGACGGAAACATCCTCCTGGCGGAACCTCCGGTCACCCCGAGAGCCGATACGATACGCTCTTATTATCCCCTGATTACTCCACCGTCTTACCGTATTTATATGTACATTAAGAAGACGGGCTACATCGCTCGTCGTCAGCATAGGATCAATACTGCTATGATTGCCATTAGCCATAACTTGCTTCCTCCCCTGAACTATCTAAACCTCACCACTTACTACTGTAAATTATCTTACTTCCCGTAACAATCACCCAAAGGGGCTATTGGAAGGTAGCAATTAGTAATAGTACTTTTGAGCTAGGCGAATAGTTGGGCAAATAGGTGAGGTAGATATACCTGTGGGGGAGGTTAAGAAGATTAAGAAATTAAGACCGGGCGGGGTAATTAGCTACCGGCTACGCCTTTTATAGAACCAGAAGACAAGGCCAGCCAGCACCAGGGCGACGAGGCCGTAAATGATATACCAGAACCCGCCGGACATGGCCGTGCGGGAAAAGCCGACGTAGAACAGCCCCATTGATGACCACTTGCCCTCGTTGGAGGCGCCGTCTACCGCCTTTACCCGCCAGTAGTAGGCTTTCTGGCCGGCTGGAGCCAGCTTCTCATCATCGGTCAGAGTATATTCCGAGGGGATTATGCCTTCCCTGTCCACCGCCAGGGTGTTGAAATCAATATCCGAGGCCACCTGAAGAGTATAGCTCACTCCGCTGAGATCGGTGACGTCTCCCCAATCAAAGTGCGCCTTTTCCTGTGCCGTGCCGGCAGTCTCCGGCAGTTGCGCCACCGGCACCGGCGGCGCCTTTGATTCCATAATGAAAGTGGCGGTTCTGGTGGTGAAACCATCAGTGGCCTCTATTAAATGGCTCCCGGCAACGCTGGGGGGGACGGTAAAGACGACCGTGAAATTGCCATTAGGGTCGGTGGTAGCATTTTCCGTAGCGATAACCTCATCGCCCTCATTATAAGTAATGGTAACCGCAGCCTTGGCGGCAAAGCCAACACCGTAGATAGTAAGCGGCATACCGGCATGGCCGGGGGAGGCGGTGGTGGTAATCGGGTCCAGGCGGATGCCGCCCTGCACCATCAACGGGGCTTCAGCCTTATTGATATTCCTGTCTGAGGCTACCACCTTTACGGTGGCGGGGCTGTCGTACAGGGGAGCGGCAAAAACACAACTAAAGCTACCCTGAAGGTCGGCCTCTATATAATACGGGGTAGTAGCAACTCTATCGCCGTCAATGGTGAGGGTGATGGCATACTCCGCCCTAAATCCGGCGCCGATAACCTCTACCGGCTTTCCGCCTTCCTGTTCGGCGGGGACCAGGGTTATCTTCGGCTCCACGGTGAACACCGCCTCGGACTTATCACCCGACTCGTCAGCGACGATTATAATATGTTCACCCATAACGCTATCGGGAATAACAACGGTGCAGGTGAATTTACCCTCGCTATTGGCCATGATATCGCCACCTGTTATACCCACCTCATCGTCCTCATATTCAACGGTGATGGCCTGCTCCGGACGGAAGCCCTCTCCGCTAATCCCAACCTCATCGCCCACCCCACCCTCTTCCGGGGTCAGCCAGATTTCACCCTTGATTACGGTAAAGGTGGTAAAGGCAACTATTTCCTTGTTGGCAGTAGCGGCATAAAGGTAATACTCCCCACCATGCACATCTTCCTGATGAGTTCCATTTTCAAGCCTGTCCGGCACAACAAAGGTGTCCTTGGTTATAAACATGTAGGCAGTGACGTCGTTATTGATGGTATCGCCTACATCGGCTTTATCGCTGGAGAAGTAGAAGCGTACTGTCTCGCTACCCGTGTACTCGATATCAACCCATTGGCCGATTTCGCCCTCTTTGAGGTCAAGCTTGATAGACGCCGCCGCTGCCGGCACGGCACCGACAACCAGTATTAACAACAAAGCGATAGCAATGCTTGATGCCAACAGACGACAAGTTTTGCTGTATTTCATTCTACCATCAATAATAGGTTTCAAAGTGACTTCTGTCAATCACTCTTTTTTCCTACTCTATACTGCCAGTCATCGGGGATTTATATCAGCTTTGGCTATGTGCTATACTGTGTTCAAGGTAAAGGAGATGGTAAATAAGCTGGCTGCCTCTATCCAGCAGCAGGTGGAGCAGGCTATAACCATCCTTAAACGGGGTGGCATAGTTGCCTGTCCCACCGATACCGTCTACGGGGTGGGCGCCGCCATCAACATTGAGCGGGCTGTGGAGAGGGTCTATCAGATAAAGGGGCGGCCGCTCAGCCGGGCGCTGCCAATATTGCTGGCCGATAAATCCCAGATAGCCGAGGTTGCTAAATCAGTGCCGCCGCTTGCCTGGCGCCTGGCCGATAAATTTCTGCCCGGTGCCCTGACCATTGTGCTGTATAAGGCTGAATCCGTCCCCGATATTGTCACCGGCGGGCGTAAAACCATCGCCGTCCGCATTGCTGACCACCCGGTACCTATCGCCATTGTCCGGGGGCTGGGGGTTGCTATCGTGGGCACCAGCGCCAACTTAAGCGGCAGCCCGAGCGCCCTGACCGCTGAAGAAGTACGCATCCAGCTGGGCGACCGGGTGGATATGATTTTAGACGGCGGCCGGTGCCCCGGCGGCAGGGAATCGACTATCATTGATTTGACCGGAGAAATACCACGGATTCTGCGCCAGGGCCCTATATCATCAGAAGAACTGAAAAAAGTATGCCCGAGCCTTGTTATGGCTTGAAGGAGGATATAAATGCGTATTGCTATCGGCTCTGACCACAGAGGGGTAGAACTTAAAAAAACGATTATCAACCTGCTTGAGGAAACGGGCCATAGCTACGAGGACTTCGGCAGTTACACCACTGATTCGGTGGATTTTCCCGATTTTGCTCGTATGGTGGCGGAGGGGGTGGCCGGGGGCGATTTTGAACGCGGCATCTTAATCTGCGATACCGGCATCGGTATGTGTATCGCCTCCAATAAGGTTAAGGGAATCAGGGCCGCCCTGTGCTACAATGCCTT
>Ga0307444_1000598_pt1 | contig 16867 bp, 11 predicted proteins | sample SalMarSW160340MG_FD_202145 | JGI IMG/M metagenome (GOLD analysis project Ga0307444, IMG submission 202145) | Salt marsh sediment microbial communities from the Plum Island Ecosystem LTER, Massachusetts, United States - SW1603-40 | ecosystem: Environmental > Aquatic > Marine > Intertidal zone >...
GCCTGGCACGAGTAGCAAGGCTCCTCACCGCGCCTTCGGTCATCGGCGCGGGTTCCTCTTTCGACGTCCTCTTCCGAACAGCCTCGTCCCGCCATATCCGGCGCCGCCCGCCCCTGCTCTTCCACCACGGGCCTCAGCCATGCGTCCTTCCAGAAAATGAGACACGCGGCCTGACAGCCCCCATAGGCTTTGCCATCGCAGCGAAGGTCGAGGTGAATTCCGCCTGGCACTTTTCGCGCAAGATTGGACTCGACGGTGTCGCAGGTCTTGTGCGCGCGTTGGTAGACTTGGAATCGTTTGCCGCAATATTGGAACATCTGCGGCATGAAGGGCATGCCTTCAAGCCGGCCCCGCGCATCGAGCGTCCTCAGGATCTCCTCTCTGCTGAGGACCTCAACCCAATCACCTGCTCGCAGCTTGCTCATGCTCGCGCCCTACAAAATGAAGTGCACCTGGCTAGTGATACGGCAATTGCTCGACCAGTCTTCTGTCACTTTGGGATTAGAGGGAAATAGCCACTCCCTCAGCCTCGCCCTTTTCGGACGATGAAAAGGACGTGGTCCGCATCGCTCTGATGAGATCGAGGTAGAAATCTTTCCCCATGACGAAGATCATGAGGCTAGAATAGGCGGCCATCATCACGCCGCCGGCGAGAGCAAGCTGGGAAAACGAGTTTTGCAGCGGGCCGAAATAGGCGCACACGATGTAAGCCAACGTCACGGCAACGCCGGCCGAAACCAACGGCCGGCTGCTCGCCCGGAATAGGTCGAGTGGAGATATCGGTGTCCCGCGCAGACACCAAACAACATGCGGAACGAGCCACAACACCATCGCCGCTGAGTAGCCGGCAGCAACGCCTTGTGGGCCGTAAGGCAAGCCGATCAGGCAACCGGCGGGAACCAGGACGGCAAGCACGAGCGCAATCTTCAAGCTGCGAACGTGCCGCTCGCTGGCAAACAGAACCCAAACCAGTGGATTGACAAGGCCGTAGAACAGCGCAGCTGGAGCCAACATCTGAAAGATGATCGCGGACTCGGCCCATTTCTGTCCGAGGGCGGTCAGAACGATGTCTTGGGCAAAGACCGCCGAAAAAATCGTGATCGGCAGCGTCAATGAGACGTTCAACGAGTAGCCCTTAAGAAAGTAATTCCTGAATCGGACGGCGTCGTTCTGGAGGCGCGATAAGGCGGAAAATGTCACCCCCCCAACCGCCGTATTGAGATGGGACACGGGCGTGGTGATGAGCTGCGCTGCCACACTATAGTGGCCAAGTGCGTTCGCACCCGAGACGCGCCCAACGACGAACTTGTCGAAATTGACGGTCAGGTAGGACACGACCCCGTTCAAGGTGAGCGTGCCACCAAAGTGCAGCATGGAGCCGATATCGGCGCTCCTAGTTGGCATCCCCGGAATCCACCGCGTGGCCATCCAAGAGCTGACAGTCACGGCTGCCGGCAGCGAAACGGATGCCGCCACCAGAGCCCAGTAGCCGTATCCCGCAAGCGCCAGACCAAGACCAAGGCAGAAGCTTGCCAGCTGCGATGAGAATTCGATCTTGGCCAGGCTCACGTAGCGCATTTGCCGCTGGAGCAACGCGAGGTGCTGCGCTCCCGCTGCGTTGAAAATGAACCCGGCTCCCATCGCAACGGTGACCCAGAAAAGGCGGGGCTCATGATAAAAAACAACAATAAACGGTGCGATGAGCGCGCACAGAATGCTGAGCGTCACACCGACCAGGACATTGATCCAGAAGAGCGTCGAAATCTGTTCCTTGCTGATGATCGATTTCTGGATCGCTGCCGATGAGAGACCGATGGTCGAAAACAGGTCCAAGACGGCCGTAAAGGCCGTCACCATCGCTACGAGACCAAAATCCCTCGGCTCCAGCAGCCGCGCTGCGATCAGCACAAAGCCAAGACGGAGGGCCGAGTTTCCGGCCTGGCTGATGAGCTTCGCCAGACCGCCGCGGAGCGCCAGTCTCTTGATGTCGTGAACTCCGACTTCGGCAACGGTCATGCGAGGGCTCTCGTTAGATGCTTAGGGCGAGATGTTCAGTGCTTTGTGCCGTCCGCAAGAACGGCTCCAGCGGGGCCAAGCGCGGCCTCAACATCATGAGCAGATCTCGGGAGAATCCAATTGAGCAACGGGCGCAACCGACCCACTGACGGGGTACCCCCTTCGGGCCAGTCCGCCACTGACCGCTGATACCCCAATTGCTCGACTAAGCCGCTGCCACCTTTGGGGGTAGTGCGAGGCGTAGATCGGCGCCGGGGTCAGACTCTCCAGCCCTTCCCGCAATTAAGGTGACGGCGTCTCGCCCATTGCGGCTGAGGCTTTCTCGCTCGTTTCGGAAGCCGCCTCGCCCAGCCAGAACATGAACATAGCGTGCCCCGCGGAGGCGACTATCACCTGTCGACCGTCCACGCTGAACGAGATCGGTGGCGCAAGGGTGCTGCTTCCGAGAAACACGCGCCACAGCTCGTGTCCCGTCGTCGAATCCAACGCAAACACGTAGCCTGCCGAAGCCCCAAAAACTAACCCACCTTCCGTGGCAAGCAAACCACTGTACTGGCCTGGCTCCCTCTCGAGCCGGGGCGAGAAATGCTCCCATCTCCTTGCGCCGGTCGCGGCGTCGAGCGCTCGGACCACAGGCTGCGTCGTCTGCTGCGCCCCGGCGCTGCCTTGATAGAGTCCTCGATCCCCGCGCTTCGGGTTTTGAGATTCCGTGAACACACCGGCCCCTTCTGTTGCCGGGATGAAGATCAGTCCTCGTTTTTCGTCATACGCTGGGTTTTGCCAATTCGTGCCGCCAAGAACGCCGGGTTTGATGAGCTGCCCCGTGCCGGAAATGCTCTGGCCTTTCACCAGTCGCGGGCGTCCAACCGCATCAAGACCTTCCGCCCAGTTCTGTTCGACGAAGGGCACTCCCGTCAGGAATTCTCCGGTCGCTCTATCGAGGACGTAATAGAACCCGTTCCGGTTCGGCCAGCAGATCACCCGGCGTTTGGTGCCGTTGATCGGAAGGTCCGCCAAGACCGGGTTTTGGGCGGAATCCCAGTCATGGTCATCGTGTGGTGTGAATTGAAAATGCCAGGCAAGCTTTCCCGAGCTCGCATGCAACGCAACGACGCTGTTGGTGTAGAGATTGTCGCCCGGGCGCACATCTGCCGAGAAATCCGGCGCCGGATTGCCGACGCCCCAATACACCAGATCGAGCGATGGATCGTAGCTGCCGGTGTTCCACGTCGGCCCCCCGCCCGTTCGCCACGCATCGTTTTCCCACGTCTCGTGACCCGGTTCGCCTGGACCAGGGATCGTGTCGAATTTCCAGACCTGCTTCCCAGTTTCCGCATCGTAGGCCGCCAAAAATCCACGAATGCCGAACTCGCCTCCCGCAACACCGACCACGACCAGCCGATTCACAACGAGCGGGGCTCCGGTCAGGGTGTAGCCATCGGAGGCGCTTACCACCTGGGTTTGCCACACCACGTTTCCGGTGTTGGCATCGAGGGCCAGCAAATATCCGTCGAGAGTCTCCCAGAACAGCAAATTGCCGAGAACCGCTAGCCCCCGGTTCACTCGCCCGCAGCAGTCTGGGAGGTCGGAGGGCAAGTTCCGACTGTAGCTCCAAATCGATTTGCCGGATTTCGCATCCAGGGCAACGACGCTAGAGGGCGGCTCGGTGGTGAAGATCACCCCGTTCACGACCAGCGGCGTCGCTTCGACCTTCGGCTCTCGGCCGTCGAACTGATGCACCCATCGGAGCTGGAGTCGCGAGACATTCTCGGGAGTCAGCTCGCTCAAGGAGCTATGCCGGCGCCCGTCGAGAGAGCCTGAAAATGTCAGCCACTCATCCGGCTTGCTTCCAGCGGCGAGAACCTGCGCGGCGCTTACCTGGATATTGAGTGGGGCCGGTGCGTTCCCGGAACGGCCCAAATTTTTGAGCGCCAGAGATCTCACATAGCCGACGACTTGCCAACGCTCTTTGAAATCGAGCGGGACGGGAGCCATCGACGTATCAGGAATCCCGTTCCTTATGACCTTGTAGATCGCCAGATCGCTGTCGCCGTGCTTGAGTCCGGGGCGATTTAGCGCTGGGCCGTGTCCCCCGGTTCCTTCACCGCCATGGCACACGGCGCAGTGTTGGCGGAATATGGCCGCGCCATCTTTCAGATCATCTTGAGTGACGTAATCGTTGCGGACGCTGCCCTCCCAGCTCAGTCCATCACTTATGCCTTGCAAGCCAAAACCACCTTGCTGCCGCGTCATCTGGAAAAGTTCACTCCAGGAGAAATCGGGCACTCCACCAGTTGCTTTCAGCGCATACAACTTCAGGCGCCACTCCACCTTTCGCCAGATCTGGTCGGTTGGCTCGTCCCCCAAAACCGATCTCCCATAGAAGGTCGCCGCGATCACCGCACCGACTGCCAAGACAAGAGCGACGACGAGAGCACCAATCGCAAACCAAGCAAGCTTTCTTCTTGTTCGCGCTGTCATATGCTGGGCGCCATCATTCTCGCCGGTGGACACCGACGGTCTCGAATTCGAAATTTGGTGCCGTCCTACGACGTCAGCTCAACGCATCGCCGCATCGGGTTGGCTGTATTTCTCGAGAATGGCCATTTGCGGCCGATCCTTTCCACCGAGCGGTTGGATGCTCGTGAAGTAGTCTTTGGACCACCAGGCACCGGCAGCCCAGTAGGCCCAACCAAGCCAAACATCGTTGTTTGCATTCATGAACCTCATGACGCGAGCGAGGGCGTCGAGACAGGTGCTATTCGACCCAACGCCAATTTCTCCGAGGAAGAGGCGCTTGCGATGCTGCTTCGCCCACTCGGTAACGGGGGTAAGGGTCGAAACGCCGACATCCACACTCTGGCAATCAGCGCTCGTTCCGGTCCAGTCAGCGTTGAGATACTGATGCACGTCGTATGCGACGTTGTCGGCGGGATCATCCACGTTCAGCATGACGTCGCCGTTGGGCGTTCCGTAGTCGGCATCCATCCAAGTACGTGCAGATGACCAGCCATTGCCCGGCACGAGAATGAGGTTGTTGGCGCCAGCACCTCTGATCTTGGCAATTGCGCTGTTGGCAGCTTCCAGCCAGGTTTCGGTCGGCATGTCATGCGGCTCGTTCATCAGCCCGAAAATGACCGACTCATTATTTTTGTATCGTTCCGCAATCCGGCGCCACAAATCGCCCAGTGCACTGGTCGGTACATTCTCCGTTCCAATCCTCGAACCGCGATAAGCTGCATAATTATGCACATCGAGGATCACCTCCACTCCCTTAGAGGTGGCATAGTTAGTGACGGCATCAAGCCGGGCCATCTCGACGCTATCAAGATCGCCTCCCAATTGATGTTGCAGCCGCTCCCAGAGGACGGGGACTCGAATGACGTTCATGCCCTTGGCCGCAAAGTAGGCGATCGTGTTCGGAGCGGGATAGATGTAGTCGTGGCCATATCGACCGGGAAGACTGTCACCGCCGAAATCGCCACCGGCGATATTGACACCGGTGTACCGGACTGAGGCGTCCGCTGCATCCGCGGTTGGCGCCGTGCACATGGCCAGAATGATCGCAAACGGGATGCACTTGAGCACTGTTTCCTCCCGGGATCGATAATCAACCGGCAGATATCCAAGACCGCTTGGTCCGAGTCGTCATTGAACATCGGATCGTCGGCGCAGCCTTGCCAAGGCCCCATTCGGGGTAGCTTCCGGTGTCGCACCCATGGAGCCCGGCGACCCGGGCACCAGAGCTGGCGTCCGACCCAAAATGGTCGGGGCGGCGGCCGACGCGGCTCGGCGTTACCGACCGGGCGTGGAATATTACCGCAACGGCCGGCTCAAACCCGAAGGTGGTACTCCCTCCTGCTTCGGTCTCCTGCGTCCGGGGTACCACCTTCAAATCCTGCCCCGGCCTTGGCGTCCGGCTACACTCGGACGTCGCGCGGGGCACTCTTCGGCGAGAGAAAGGGCTACGGCACTGGCAAGCACTCACGTGATAGGACGAGCTCGGGCGTCGGCCGAGGATTCCGACCTGAAGCGGCTTGCCACCTGGCTCATCATTGGCGCAATCAGCTTCAATGCTGTCTTGTGCTTCTTGAACACTCGCGGCATAGCGATCAGCAATGTCCACGTGATTTTGTCGGAGGCGCTTCTGATCTTTATGGCTGCCGTGGCCTGCCGCAAGAACATAAACGTCATACATCTATCTATCATAGCAATAATATTGCTATATACCGCGGCACTCTGCATCATCCGCAAAGTCAATACACCGGCAGATGGATTTGACCCTAAGATAGTACGAGACTTGCTCATACCAGTTATATTTTTTCTACTTGGAAAGGCTGTTGGCCATCAAAAGGCCGCAGACAGGATAGTTTTTATTGCCACATCCATAGTATTATGTTTTGCGATATTCGAATATTTCTTCCTGGATATCTTCTTGAAGGTCTTCGGTGTCGCCGAATATTACATCGCCCGTGGAACCTTGGTGGACTCGGACCACACCCTCAATGTCGCCAAGGGACTGATGATCAGCGGGTTCCGTCCCGAGGGCCTGGGAGGCCGCGCACTCCTGCCGTTCCTTGGCGATCATCGCGTTTCGTCGATTTTTCTCGAGCCCATCAGTCTCGGGAATTTCGGGACGTGGGTAACCTTGTGGGCCGTCCTGCGATCACGCATGGGGGGCAGGCCTTATATCTGGTGTGCCCTTAGCGGCCTCGCGCTCTTGATCCTCTCCGACGCTCGCTTTGATGCCGGCTTTCTCGTGCTGGGCGTCATCGTGCTCATGCTGCCACCCAGACTCACGACGCTTCCCCTCTTCCTTTTGCCGTTCCTGATCATAATCGGGCTCTATATCTTTGCGGTGTCGGCAGGTCCTTTCGACGGCCGCCCCATACTCGAAGGCGTCGGCGTCTACGATCGGTTGCTCTATTCCGGTCGCGTTCTATTCTATCTCGACGCTTACAACTGGTTTGGGCTGGAGACTGCGCGCGCGAATGTCATGGATGCAGGCTATGCCTATGTCCTTAGCAGTGTGGGCATTATTGGATTTGCGGCGCTTTGGATCTTATTCATGTCGCTCGAGGGCTCGAACCCCTATTTTTACGCCTTTCGTAACGTCATGGCCGTCTATTTGGCCGCATTGTTCTGCATCTCGGCCTCGCAATTCACGATAAAGATCGCCGCGCTCCTGTGGTTTCTGTTGGGGGTACTGTCCGTCGCGAGAGTCAACGACGCGATCCGGTCCCCGGCCCGGGATGTCGGCGCCCGTGTCGTTGGGACTCGCTTCGCATGAAACCGAGATTGGCGCCCGGGGCACGACCCGCGAGAGACTTGCGCGTTGTTTTCGAGTTCGCGTGAACTTGGCTTTCCGAAATGGCGCGAACCTGGCTTCCGGAGCTGGCGCGGACTTGGCTAAGGAACGAGTCCAAGGACGCAGCCAGGACCTCCGGGGCGTAATGCCCCGCTCGAGCGAGTGTCGCCTCACGCAACCGGTTCAACAGGTTCCGATCGCCCGCGATTCTGCGAAGGCAAGCAGCGAGCCCCTGAGGATCATCAGCCTCGAATACCAATCCACTCTTTTCATCCTCGATGATCTCGGGGAGCGCCCCCGACCGCGCAACGACGACGGGAACGCCGAACGACAATGCTTCGATGCACACGTAACCGAACGGTTCCGACCAAGTCGATGGCACGACGAGCACGTCGATTGACGGATAGAATGAATTCGAATCGACCCAACCCAAATACCGAGTTGTGGAAGCCGGAAACCTTGACAGCACCTCGTGAACAAACTCGGGGTCGCCATCCCCGGCAATGAGGTACTCGTACGGGGCATCGGGGCCCAGCAGGGCTGCTGCCTCTCCCAACGTGCCGATCCCTTTGTTCGGCGTCAGCATACCGATATAGCCCACCCGCAAGGCGTCCGTTCCGGCGTTACGAAAGCTCGGCGAGGAGCTTGGCGCACGCACGGCGCCTGGAATAACCCTCGTCGCGGCACGCCGGAAGAACCCCTGCTCGCGGTGCAAAGCGAGGGTGTGCGAGGCCTCGGCAATGACCCCATCAATCAGCTGACTGCAGAGTTTCTTTCCAACCGATGCGGCTCTGCATTGCAGGCAAGGCCGTTCACAGTTCTGCTCCGAGAACATGGTGCCCTTCCAGCACATGAGAAAATAGCTCTGGATGGCGTGCACCGATGGGCACCCCAGCGTCCAGGCGGCGATCCACGTGGCCACGTTCACATTCTCGACGCTGATCGTGAGGACCAGGTCTGGACGAAATTCCGCTATCTCGCGACGCATGCGCACAAAGGCGCGCGGGTTGAAGTTTTCGAGCGCGTGCCACAACAGCTTCGCCAAGGCCGAGCGGCTTTTTATCCAATAATTCCAATAAAGGTTGAGGGTCCTGAGCGTCTTGACCTGGACGCCATCCCGCACTTCGAAGCTCTCGTCATCGGCCACCGTGACCACGCGCACAATGTGTCCGCGGGCAGAAATGGCCTTGGCAATCGTCTCCGATGCCTTAGGACCGCCGCCCTTGCCGTGGGGCGGATAGGCAGCAGCGACGCAAAGAATTCGCATGGAACTATCTCACTTTAGCCCGGCGGATGGGTCTTAGGTCGAGAGCCGACACTGATATGGCCTTAGGTAGCCGGCAGATCTCGCGCTTGCAGGGTTTCTCTGAGTGACACCAAAATTTTGGTCAAAGGTGCCGGCGACAGGAGCAAAGCCAATGTTCTTAGTTGCAGCACCGCGACAAGATGAGCGCGCGTGCATTGTGGCGACTGCCGGCGCCAAATCCCCAGTTGGCGCGCCACGTCTCGCAGCGCGACGCCTTGCCTGCGATACAGAATGAGGAAATCGAATAATTTCTTGGCGACATAACGCGCGGTCAAATCTTGAACTTCGCGGCGACGGGTTTCGTCGGGAATGACGCGAGCAGCCATTTCCGAGATCACCTCCATGACGGCTTGGGTTTCTCGGAAGCCATGGTCGAGGCCGAAACGAGTGCTGACGGACGCATTGTGGATGGTAAGTGTTGCACACTGCTCATTGAGCAGCCCAATACGGCCCGAGAGCAGAATGCGGCCCATCGCCAACACGTCGTCTGCGGTCTGATAATCGCTATCCCATATGCCGTCGCGCAAGAGCTCGGTACGAGCGAGGACACTCAGCATGATTGTCGAGAGCCGGCCCCGAAGGAACTCCTTGAGAACTTCCGACCCGTCCCAAATCCCCGTGGACAGCCTACCGCTCAGGATTGCCGGACGGCTGCGGCTTTCATCGGCGAAGAAGACGCCGTAGGCCCCGACAACGGCCTGAATGCGAGGATCCTGATTGATGAGCTCGACGCAGTGCTCCACGAAGGTTCCTGAAATCCTGTCGTCATCCGGAACGAGCAACAAGAACTCGCCTTTGGCTTCACGGATGCACTTCGCGTAGTTCGCACTGTTGCCGATGTCTCGCTCGCTCGTCAGAACGCGCAATCTCGGATCCGTGATCGGTCTCAGGGTCGCCAGGGTGTCATCTGTCGACGCATTGTCCGAAACGAGCACTTCGATATTTGCGTATGACTGCGCGAGTGCTCTCTTTACGGCCTCCCCTGCGAGGACCGCCCTGTTGCGCGTCGGAATGGCGATAGTGACGAGAGGTCGGCGCGCACGATTGCCCGGGTTTCGGCGTTCGGCGCCCCTCGCCCGTGTCGATGTGGGCGCTGCCCATTCGCGGAAATCGGTGGGCTTCACGCCAGTCACCTTGGACTCAATATGCATTGCGGCGCCGCAAGACCTCGACGCAGGTGAGGACGAGGATGCGCAAATCGAGCCAGAAGCTCCAGTTCTTGATGTACCAGAGGTCGTGATCGACCCGGCGTTCCATCTGTTCCAATCGAGACGTCTCGCCGCGAAAGCCGTTGACCTGCGCCCAACCGGTCAGGCCCGGCTTCACGTGCTGGCGAAAGGCGTATTTGGCGATCAGCTTCGAGTAGCCGTCATCGTGTGCGGCGGCGTGCGGCCGCGGGCCGACCAGCGACATGTGGCCCGAAAGCACGTTCAGGAGCTGCGGCAGTTCATCAATGCTGGTGGCGCGCAGGACGCGGCCGACGCGGGTCACGCGCGGATCGTTTCTGCGGGCCTGGGGAATGACCTCTCCGTCCTCGAGCACGCCCATGGACCGGAATTTGAAGATGGTGAATTCCTGCCCGTTAAATCCCCTTCGGCGTTGACGGAAGATGACCGGACCCAGTGTCTCCAGCCTGATGAGGATGGCGACCGCAGCAAGAAGCGGTGCGAGAGCGATAAGCAGGCCGCTGCCAACGATCATGTCGAGCACACGCTTTGATGCGAGTTCCCCCTGAGACAACGGAGGGCGCTGGATCTCGATGGTGAATTCCCGGCCGAGTTGCGGCGCCCGGGCCAGGATCGATTCAAGGTGCCGATCGGGGAGCAGCAGGACCCGAATGGGGAGGACCTGCAAACGGTCGCAGATCAGATCGCGTAGCCGCTCATCGCTCCACTGCAACGCCAGCAGGACGCAGTCGACGCTGTGCGCGCGGGCAAATTGAACCGCCTCGTCGATCAGGCGAAGTCCGGCGGCATCGTCCGGGCCGGCCTGGGGGGGCAGCAGATAGCGCCTGATTTCGCGGGCGCCGGCCTTTTGCAGAAGGCTCGTAGGTGACAGGCCGCCGACCGTCTCTCTCTCGCCGATGGTGATGGCGCGGTCGCCAGCGAGCGTCGCACGGGCAAGCGCCACATTGAGCGAGCTCGCGATCCCCACATGGGAAACGAGCAAAAACACGAGCCCGAGGATGCCGAACAGGATGATCGTTCCGCGAGAGAAATCGGGGCCGGACTTCGCCAGGAACAAGAACAGGGACAGGCTCAAGAATGCCAGTGACCAGAAAAAGATAATCGACCGCAGCTGGCGCCTCGCCGATACGAGCGTGCTCGGGCTGTAGTTGCCTTGCGAGGCCACGCCGAGAATGTAGAGGCCGGCGACGATGTTGCCGGCGGCGATATAGGGCAGCAGATTCGGGACGTCGCCTCTCAGGATGAAAGTGTGATAGCCAGCGCCAGCCAGGATGCTGGCGCACACGATCAGCACATAGTCCAGAATTCCGGCGAGGCGGCCGACCGACTGGTAATGGATCCACGCAAAGAACCGCGCCGCCCGGCTGTCGCTCAGGCCCAGTTCTATCTGTTCCGGGGCTGGCGGGCCGAGAAACGGCGTACCGCCTAGGACGGGAAACTGTTTCCCCATGGATCTTGCCTCTCGGCTGAGCGGAAGTCGTCGCCTGGTGCGATGCCCTCGCGCGCGGGTTGCGATGCCCTCGCGCGCGGCTCAAGACTAGCCCCGACTGCCGCGTGTGCGGGAACCACGCATTCGTGGTAAGCCCGGCCCTTTGATGGGAAAAACCGCGTGTAGACGCGAGGTTCGTTTGGGGTAGCCAATTCGGGTCTGGGGTAGTCCTTAGGCCCTTCCCCTTCGCCTTAGTTCAGTGCCGCCGCCACGGTTAACGCCGCTAAGTTATGACCAGCATTGTCAGCGGCACAGGCCACGATCATGAGCGCACAACTGAGGCGACAGTTTTCAAGGCAGGCATCCCGAAAGGTCATCCGGCACCAGCGCAAGATTGAGGAGACGTCTCGCACCTTGGATCTTGTGCCCGTCGACCCATCACACCTGATGCTGAACGCCGCAATCGCCAGTCTCTGGCGTCGCAAGGTGCTCCTAGTGGGAATACTCGCCGCGGCGCTTGTGCTTGGGGTCGCCGCCATACTCGCAATGCCCGTTCAATATACGGCTCAGGCTTACATCCGCGGAGAGTTCTTTGCAGCTCCGGACGCAGTTGCCAAGGACGACGAAAGCACGACAACCGGATCCATGGACTTGGACCTGGTGAGAGTGCTTGAGACGCAGTCGCAGTTGCTGCTGCAGTCCCACCGGATAGCGCGCCGGGTCGTTCAGCAGCTCGGGCTTGAGCAGTTACGTCCCTCAATAAGCAAGCGTCAATCACTGCTGGCACCCTTCCTCGGCGGCGCAGGCCAAACTCCGGGGGATGAAGTGGATGTCGCCGCCACAAAACTGCAGAGTGGCTTGTCGGTTACGAGTGATCCTCGCGCTTATCTACTAACGGTGCGGTACAGCGATCGGGATCCTGAGCGCGCAGAAGCCATCGCAAATAGCTTTGTGGCGGAGCTCCTGCGGAGCACCCATTTGGTCACGCTGTTCAAGCAGCGTGACTTGGAGAAAGCCAAATTATCGACACAGCTCGCCAAGTTCGGGGACAAGCATCCGACTGTGGCCCAGGCAAGGTTGCGTCTGGCCGCCACAAGTGAGCTCATAAAGGCGGAACTGAACAAGAGCCAGGAAGCGATCTTTCGCTCGGCCGGCGAGAATGCCACAAAGGCAATAGCCGTTTCTTCAAGTCGAAGATTCGTGCTTGGCCTCTTCCTGCTCGGTGGCCTTGTAGTCAGTGTCGGTGCTGCGCTCTGGCTGGAGCGAGGCAGGTGGTTGACCGTGCTGGACCCGTCGTTCAGGCCCGGCCCGTCTCGCTCGAGCCAAGCCCGTCTCGCTCAAGTCCACCCGTCGCAGTAAGCGCCCACTTCATCGCAGCGTGACCGGCCGCGCTTTCAGCGCGGCGTCGAAACGACGAGACCGATGCTCAGTTGCGTTTTCTGAAGACGGGCTTGACCGGGCGCCCCTCGAGATACTTGTCAACGCCTTCGTCGAGCGCTTTGCGGTAGACCACGAGTGCGTCAAATACGGCCTCAGCCGTCTGCTCGATGTCGCGGTCACTGTGGGAAAAACTGACGACAAAGGATGGCGCGATGACCCCACGCCGAATCATCTCCTGCATGAACAAGGTCCGGAAGCTTTGCGACGGGTTGTAGCTTTCATCACGGGTGGCGAACACAAGATTGCAGGGGCGCCCTCTCAACTCGAAAAAACCTTCCAAGCAATTCTCCGCTATAGACCGGTCGACAAGGCGTCGCAGGAGCTCGCCTTGCTGCCAAAGGAACCCGACGACGTCTTGCTCGTCGTAAATCCGGATGGTCTCGATCGCGGCCGCTAACGAATGCGTTTCAGCCCCGTGGGTCGTCGACAGCAGAAAAACGCGATCACGATCATGCTCCAGGCCGCCAAGCCGCATGATTTCTCTCTTCCCGGTCAGTGCCGCTACGGCAAAACCGTTTCCGATCGCCTTGCCGAATGTGGACAGGTGGGGCACGACGCCATGGAACTTCTGTGCGCCTCCGACGTGCCACCTGAAGCCGGTGATCATCTCGTCGAAGATCAGGACGGCGCCCTGTTGTTCGCAAAGCAATTTGACGCCGCTGAGAAAGCCCGGGTGTGGAGGAGTGCCCGCTTCGGCCTCAAGAATGACGCCGGCGATCCGCCCGCGATATTGGTCGAAAAGCTGGCGCAGCGCGGACAGATCGTTGTAGGGGAACGCCAGAGTCAGATTGGAAACCTGCGTCGGAATCCCCGATTTCATTTCGGTGGTCCCGATGAACCAGTCGTCTATCGAAAAGAAGGGCTGGTCCTTACAAATCGCAATCAAGTCCCGGCCGGTGTAGGCCCTGGCTAACTTCACCGCAGCGGTCGTCACATCGGAGCCATTCTTGGCGAACTTCACCATGTCCGCCCCATCGATGACTTCGAGGACCCTTTCGGCGGCCTCTATCTCGACGCTGGCTGGGCGGGTGAAGTTCGCGCCCAATAGCATTTGGCGGTAGGCCGCTTGCAGAACCGGCTCATAGGCGTGTCCCAGCGTGACCGCTCGCAGCCCCATTCCATATTCAATGAACTCATTCCCATCCGCGTCCCAGACGTGGCAACCCTGTCCACGAGCGATGAAGGCTGGCGCCTTTTCAGGGTATTGGTCATCCCCCTTCGCATATGTGTGACACCCCCCCGGAATCAGACGGTGGGCCCTGTGCCGAAGAGCTGCAGATCGGGAATAATCCCTCTTGACCGAGCGAGGAAATGTCAGGTCGGGAGAAAGGTAAACCTGCGCCATGCCTTCATCTCCTGGTCGGTGTCAGACAGCGGTCTTTTCCACGAAGAACGCCTCGGTTGGCGCATCAGACGGCGAGCATGTGATGCCTTCACCGGGAAACTGACTCACCACTCTCTGCCACGGACGAAATCGGCTCCAGATTTCGTGAGGCTTGGGTTGAAGGTGACGATCCGCCTCCGGAGGCACCGCGCTTCAGTTTGACTTCAACGACATCGCCCGGCGAGAGCGTGGTGTCGTCGGTCGCCTCAAAGGTGACCACCCGGTCGTCGCGCGGCCGACTGATGAGGATGGTGTAATCTCGATCATCCCCGGTGCCGCTTGCGGCCTCGGCCTTCACCGCCAGTATCCTTCGCGCCGGCCCCATGCTGGCCTCCACGGCGCGCAGGCGCTGCGAGGTTCCCTGAAGATCTCCCAAGACTTGCCGGAAATAGTTGGACTTCACCTCCATGAGCTTGACGTCGAGGTCGCCCATGATCTGCCGAAGGTGCGCGACCTGCGCTTGCATATTCGATAACTGCGACTGAACGACGGTTTTCTCTATCTGCTGGTTGGTGAGCACTTCCTTGCGCAAGAAGCCCTTCTGGAAGAGAGGTTGCAGGTCAGCCAGGCGCCCGGTGACGAGATCGAGTCGCGCCTTTTGGTTGTCAATCTGTTCGTTCACGGCTTTGATTTCCGCTTCAATGCGAGGCCGTTGCTTTTGCAAGACTTGGATTTGGTCGTGATAGGTCTGTGAAAGCCGCGAAAACGCGTCGTTTTCGTCGGAATAGACGCGCTCGAGATCGACGTTGTTGGCATCGAGCCCGACAAGCAGGGGCATCATGAAATCGTTGCGCTCGTCCCGTTGGGCTTCAAGCCGAGCCTTGCGCACGAGCAAACTCACGTGGTCCGCCTCGAGTTGATGCACGCGCTCCTGGGCGGCAATGAAATCCGCGACCGCGAGATTTTCGGATTGTTCGAGGGGCAGCCCTTCACCACCCGCCGCCGCAATTGCCGCCTTGGCTGATTCGCCGAAGATGAAGGTGTAGCTCCCCGGCTTCTTGACACGCCCGGTGACAAATACCGGCTTGAATTTGGCGATGCGCAGGCTCACGGCCGGCTTAACCAGCACGCCATCAGCAAATTGATCTTGGACGATTTTTTGAGCTTCAGCGAGAGTGTGCCCGCTAAGCCTGACGCTACCCGCTAGCGGGAGCAAGACGCTTCCACCTCCGTCGACGATAAACTCACCAGAAAGCTGCGGCTGGTCGAGCACGACAAGATGGAGAAGGTCGCCTGGAGAGAGGCGGTAGTCACCCGATTCCTCCCCGGGAACTTCAGAGCCGACTTTCGCCGAAGTGGTTCCCGCGTCCGCCGAGCCCATCTCCGGCTCGTCAACGTTAGCGGCCGTTTGATCAGCGAGAGCATGGTTGGAATTACTCTCTCCAGCCCTACGAATAGCGAAAGCATGGCCGGAATCGACTCCCGCGGTTTGCATAGCGAGAATATGGAGAGCATGGCTGGACTCACTCTCTCCCGCCGTTTCCGCCGCTTTGGCGCCGAAATCCGTCGTCACGAGGGGAACGACGCTAAACGCCAGAACCAATGCGAAGAGCCAGATTGATCCAAGAGAGCGATCGGCTCTCTGGAGCTTGTGCGTTTTGCGATTCGGGGCGTGCATCTGAGTGACTCCTCCGCAGCTTGAGGGAAGCAAAATCGTCGTCCTGGCAGCGCTGAAATGCCGGCTTTGCCCTTAGCCTAAAGGTGTTCTTTTCGTCGCGGCGCGAGGATTCCGGCCAAGGAAGGGCGCGAAAGGGCTACCCCAAACGATTACCCCCTCCGAAAGGCGTCAACGGGGTGCAACTTCATTCCTTGTGGTTGAGAACCGTGCTGGAGAGATTTCCAGGGGACATCCGTCGAGCACCAACCGAATGGAAGACAGCCTGAAGCCACGCTCCGGCGCAGGGCTACCCGGAGTTCCGGTCCAGCTACCCCATGTGCGCCTTACCCTAGTGAACCAACGAGGCGCAGGGTCTCTCCTCAAGTCCTGTGTCAGTGCCTTCGGGGCCGATTCTCACGTGGCAGGTCAGGAGAGGGACCGCTCGCGTCATGCCGAAATACGCCGCTCTGTGGAGCGCTCTCATCGTCGGTGTTGCGACCCTCGCGCTTCCGGGCGCTGTCTTGGCCGAGCCGGAAGAGACCGTCTCGATCGAAACGCTGCTGAAGGGAGGCTGGCAGATCGCCGGCTACGCCAGCACCTTCGATACAAGGTCGGCGTTCATTCTCTTCCGGCATCCCGACGAGACGTATCTCGTTCAATGCCGCGCGAGCTATGACGTGACCCGCACGCCTCCCGTCACCTCGAACTGCTACAAGCTTCAGTAGCCATTGGTCGGCCGCTTGGTCTGGCCCAGGCGGAAACCTCAGCGGGCCGGCTCGAGGCAGAGTTCGGTGTCATTCTTGACGTTGTTGACGGCGCGATTGACGGCGTAAGCCTCCATCAGCTTCGGATCGTAAGGCTTGAGCATCGCCAAGAGCTCCGCGGGCAGGGTGTTCGGGTCCAGCCAGCGGTCATAATCGTCGGGCATGAGCATCACCGGCATGCGATCATGGATTTGCCCAACGACCGTATTCGCCTTGCCGACGATGATCGCCGCCGACACCACGTCCTCGCCGTCGAGGCGGTTGAATTCCCACAGCCCGGCGAAGGCGAAGGGCTCGAGATCCTTGCGCCGGAAGCGGTAGGGCTGCTTGCCGTCGGCGCGCTGCTGCCATTCGTAGAACCCCGTCGCCGGGATTAGACAGCGCCGCTTGGCGAAGGCCTCGCGAAACAGGGGTTGCTTGGCCACTGTCTCGGCGC
>Ga0307444_1000604_pt1 | contig 16732 bp, 16 predicted proteins | sample SalMarSW160340MG_FD_202145 | JGI IMG/M metagenome (GOLD analysis project Ga0307444, IMG submission 202145) | Salt marsh sediment microbial communities from the Plum Island Ecosystem LTER, Massachusetts, United States - SW1603-40 | ecosystem: Environmental > Aquatic > Marine > Intertidal zone >...
GTGAGGCCGGAGAGATCAGTGCGCCGCCGCGCTCGACATGGGCGACGGAGAATGAGGTTGTCCTCGACCTCGACACGATGCGGCTCAGGGACTTCTCGAAGGAGGGCGCGTCCGGCGTGCCGGTCTTTATCGATCCGCCCTACGCCGGTCACAGCTCCACCATCGCCGACTATGCCAAGGGCCAGAGCCTGGTCGAGACACTTCTCGGCGCCGGCCTCGACCGCATCTTTGCCGCCGACTGGAAGTCTGCCACCGATGCCATGAAGAACTTCGACATCGACAAATATCTGGAGGAGATCAATGTCGTGGTCGACGACCTTGGCGGCAAGGTGCACCTGGTCGGCTTATGCCAAGGCGGCTGGATGAGCGCCATGTTTGCCAGCCGCTTCCCGGAAAAGGTGAAGAGCCTGGTGCTTGCCGGAGCGCCGATCGATACCGACGCGGGCCATGGTCCCATTAAGAAGCTCGCGCACAGCCTGCCGCTTTCGACCTATCAGGAGATGGTGGACATCGGCGAGGGCCGGATGCTGGGCAAGACCATGCTCGCCGGTTGGAAGGACATGCATCCCGGCCAGCAATTCATGGGCAAGTACATCGATCTCTTCGCCCATATCGAGGACAAGTCCTACATCAAGCGCACGGAGCGTTTCGAGCGATGGTACGAGAACCCAATCGATCTTCCGGGGGTCTATTACCTTCAGGCGATCAAGCTCCTGTTCAAGGAGAACCAGTTCGCCAAAGGTAAATTCGTCGGCCTTGGCCGCAAGCTCGACCTGAAGGACATCACGGTCCCCACTTACCTTCTCGCCGGTGATTCCGACGACATCACCACCGAAGAGCAGGTGTTCAACACTGAGAAACTCATCGGCACGCCGTCGTCCGCCGTGGTGAAGAAGGTGGCGCCCGGGGGCCATATCGGCCTGTTCATGGGAAGCCGCACGCTTGTGAACATCTGGCCTGAGATCGGACGCTGGATCAAGGCGCAGTCGGCAAAGGCCTAGCTTAGGGTCTCCATCGTCAAGGCGATGCCTTGGCCGCCGCCAATGCAAAGCGTGACCACGCCGCGCTTGATCCCGTCGCGCTGCATCGAATGCAGTAACCGCGTGGTTAGGACCGCGCCAGTGGCGCCGATCGGGTGCCCATGGGCGATGGCGCCGCCTTCGACGTTCACAATGTCTTCCGGCAGGCCGAGCTCGCGCGTCACGGCGATGGCAATGGCGGCGAAGGCCTCGTTGATCTCGATGCGTTCGATGTCGCTTATTTTCCAGTCGGCGCGCTCGAGAGCCTGACGGACGGCTGGGATGGGGCCAAGGCCGAACATGCCGGGCTCGACGGCAGATATCCCGTATGACACCAGTCGCGCCATCGGCCGAAGACCCTCCTGCTCCGCAAAGCCGCGCTCCGCAACCATCATCGCCGCAGCGCCGCTATTGAGGCCCGGCGCATTGCCGGCGGTGATCGTGCCGTCCTTGCGAAAAGCCGGATGCAGCTTCGCCAGGGTTTCGAGCTTCTCTTCAGGCCGGTTGTGCTCGTCCTTGTCGAAGACTTGCGTTCCTTTGTGAGTCTTCACTTCAACAGGCACGATCTCGTCTTTGAATTTTCCTGCCGCTTGCGCGGCTGAAAACCGCTGCTGCGACCGCTCGGCCCACCGGTCCTGCTCCTCACGCGTGATCTTAAACTTCTCGGCAAGATCCTCGGTGTGCCAGCCGGAATGGTGGCCTGAGAAGGCATCGTTCAACCCGTCGCGCAGCATGCTGTCATAGATCTCGGCGTCACCCATGCGATAGCCCCAGCGCCCGCTGGCCACGAGGTACGGCGCCATGTCCATGTTCTCCATGCCGCCTGCCACGGCGCTGGGCAGCATGCCGAGCATGATTTCCTGCGCTGCCGAGACGATGGCCTGGGCGCCTGAGCCGCACACGCGGTTGACCGTCATGGCCGGCACATCGACAGGGATACCGCCATAGACCGCCGCCTGCCGCGCCGGGTTCATCTTGTTGCCGGCCTGAATCACATTCCCCATCACCACGGTGCCGACCTTGGCCGGATCGAGCTTCGACTGCGCCAGCACGCCGCGGATCACGGTCGCGCCAAGCTCGGTCGCCGGCACGGTCTTCAGGCTGCCGCCATAGTTACTCATCGCCGTACGAAGCGGCGTGCACAGCACAATCTCGGGCGTTGTCATTTCTTGTCCTTCGGTGCGAACCTAAAAGCGCATGCCACCGTCCACCTCCAGCACTCGGCCCGTGTAAAAATCGTCTTGCAGGATATAAAGCGCCGAGCGGGCAATCTCCTCGGGGCGCCCCAGGCGCTTCAAGGGAATCATGGACACGATCTTCTCGAGAATGGGTGCTTTCATCTTCGCCACCATGGCCGTGTCACAAAAACCCGGCGCGATGGCAGCGACCCGAATCTGGTGTCGCGCGAGCTCCTTGGCCCAGGTGACCGTCATGGCAGCGACGCCGGCCTTGGCGGCGGAGTAGTTGGTCTGTCCGATATTGCCTGAGCGGGAAATGCTCGAGATATTGATGATGACCCCGCCGCGGCCGCCTTCAATCATATGCACCGCGGCTTCCCGGCCGCAAAGAAAGACGCCGACCAAATCGACGGCAATCACTGTGTTGAAGTCGGCGAGCGACATCTTGCTAATCACCTTGCCGTCCTTTGCCTTGACGAACAAAGCGTCGCGGTTCGTCCCAGCGTTGTTGATGAGCCCGTCGACGCTGCCGAAATCTCTGCGCACGTTGGTAAACAGGGCTTCCACTGCTGCCTCCTCCGCCACGTTGGCCGAATAGCTCTTGGCCTCTCCGCCAGCCTTCGCGCAAAGGCGTTCGGTCTCCTCAAGCGTCGCCTTGTCGAGATCGACGAGAGCGAGCCGGGCACCTTGCGCAGCGACGGTCTCGGCCATCTTCTGGCCAAGTCCTCTGGCGGCGCCCGTCACCACGATGGTTTTGTCCTTCAGATCCATAGCGTCTCACCTCGCCAACACATAACGTCCGGGAGCATCCTCAGCCGCCACGAATCCGGCCTCCGGGTTGCCAAGCGGCGGGGGAGGGACCGGCTTTCCGGAGCGGTGTGCGAGCCACGTCGTCCACACCGTCCACCACGAACCGTCGCGTGGCCGATGAGAGGCGAACCACGTTTCAGGATCGATGGCGTGTTCGCCTTGCCGTTCCCGTGACATCCGGAAATGGCGATCTGGGTGCCCGGGTTCCGAAAGGATGCCCCCGTTATGTCCACCACTCGTGAGCACGAAGGTGATCTCTGTATCGGTCAGTAGGTGGAACTTGAACACGGAATGCCACGGCGCGATGTGGTCGCGCTCCGTAGAGACGACGAAAAGCGGCTGGTCTATGTCGATAAGGCCCACCGGGCGGCCATCGACCTTGAATCGGCCCTCGGCGAGATCGTTGTTCAGAAACAGCGAGCGCAGATACTCCGAATGCATCCGGTAGGGCATTCGCGTCGAATCGCTGCTCCAGGCAATTATGTCGAAGGCTCGCGGCCGTTCGCCCATGAGGTACTCGTTAATGCTGCGTGACCAGATCAAGTCATTCGATTTCAGAATCTGGAAGGCACCCGCCATCTGCCTGGCGTCCAGATAGCCGCGTTCCCACATCATGTCTTCGAGGAACCGGACCTGGTTCTCGTTGATGAACAGCATCAGCTCTCCGGCTTCCGTGAAGTCGGTCTGCGCGGCGAAGAAGCTCAGACTCGCCAGCCGGTCGTCTCCATCGCGCGCCATGGCCGCCGCGGTGATCGCCAGCAGTGTCCCGCCGAGACAGTAGCCGGTGGCATGCACCTTGCGAGACCCGGTTATTGCGGTCGCTGCTGCGATGGCAGCGAGCACGCCGGCAGCGCGGTACTCATCGAAGCCGGTATTGCGCTCTTCTGCCCCGGGATTCTTCCAAGAGATCATGAACACCGTGAATCCCTGATCGGTCAGGAACTTCACCAGCGAATTGCGCGGCGACAGATCGAGGATATAGTATTTCATAATCCACGCAGGCACGATCACCACCGGTTCCGGGCGAACATAATCGGTGCTCGGTGCATACTGAATGATTTCCGCCAGATGCGTGCGGTGGACGACCTTACCGGGTGTCACCGCAACATCCTCTCCGACCTTGAAATCTTCTGCGCCCAGGGGGGACTCGCCGGCCAGCGCCCGGGCGACGTCAATGCTCAGGTTCGATATGCTACGCAGCAGGTTTGCGCCATGCTGTGCACGGGTGCGCTCAAGGACGAGCGGGTTCGTCAGAATGAAGTTCGACGGGGCAGCCGTGTCGAGGAGTTGGCGCGTGGCAAACACCAAAATCGCTTCACGCCGCTTACTCAGGCCATCGACGCCGGTCATGGCAGCTTCCCACCACCGTTCGGTAGACAGAAAACTGCTTGCGTAGATGTTGAAAGGGGGTGTCCGCCATGCCGGGTCACGGAAGCGCGTGTCCTGCGGCAAGGCGCGCTGGCAGGGATCGCACACCTGTCTGCCGGCGCACTGTGCCACGAACGATACGTTATCCAGGATCGACTCGATGACTTGCCGGGCAAGATCGAGCTGCTTTCCGGGAGCGAGAGCAAGATTTATCCCCCAATCGAAAAACGCGCTGAGGAGTACGGCTGGGGATAGGCCGGCTGTGAACTGCGCGATTCCAGCGTGGGCTGTGTGGTCCATGATCTGAAAGAGGGTCGGCGGCACGCGCTCTTCGTGCGACGCCGACTCACTCTCGGCTTCTGGTGACCGATCTGCAGCCTTCGGGTGGAGCAGGGCCAGCGGTGACATTTACATTGTCTCCAGGCGAGCGGACGCCCGCGATTAGCCGGGCACTGATGCGCTTAGCGCCATGGCGGAGGTTTGCGATCTAGCTACGGGAAGCGATCTCGCCGGAACTGTGCTCGACGGACACTGACCAAAGCGCCAGAACCACGAGCAGCGCCCCGACAATGAGGTCGTTCCACAGGATCTTCGGATCGGCACTTACATGAAGGACCCACGGAGAGACGAAGATCCAGACGCCGATCACGGCGTTAATCCACTCTTCCCACGCCTGGTAGGCGAAGATTGCAAGCAGCGCGAGGACCGCGATGATGACGCCAAAAATCCACGCATTGATCGCAGTTGTACCTGCGCTGGCATAGCCGAGGACCCAAGGCGAAACGAAAAGCCAAGCGCCGAGTAGGAAGTTGATCACGTCCTGCCATCGAGGTGTATGTGAGGTGTGTTCAGCCATTTCTATTCTCCAATGTCTTACGCGGCCGCTGGCCAGCCAATTGCGAGGGCTCGCAGGCTCGATTCCATGAGCTTCTGAGTCTCGGCCAGGATGCGTTTGCTGTCCTCGGTGAAGAGTTCCATGCGCCGATTGGTCCATTCTTGGCATAGGGTTGCGCGCTCAGGAATGGAGCGGGTCGCTGTCAGTTTAGTCGCAAATTGAGTGGCCAAAGCCGCTTCAGACCGCATATGGGCAAGCCAATTTTGGTTGACCTCCTGTAGGTACTCGGAGAATTCCTTCTGCAAGCTGATCAAGTCTTCGACCTGCTTCTTTCCACTCGCTGCCAATCCGCCAGGGAACAGCTGTGGCTGCTCCGGCTTTTTGATTGTTGGGTCGTTGAGGGTCATGAGACGAATCCATTCGGTTAATGGCTTCTGAACGCCGGGCCGCTGTCTTGCGGGGAGCAGCGCTAGCAACGCCGCCGATTGCCGAGGCCCGGACCAGTTGCGAGAAGGGAGGCGAAGCATGCTTCCCGCCATCGCTATCTAAAGACGCCATGCAGAAATTACTTTCGCGATATTGCTTAGCTTGATGCACACTTGCGCCGATCGCGATGCGCGGGCAGGTCGGCTATAGCGATCAGAAACATTCTCCGGGAATCATTGTGCGGAGAATCGACTCCCGACCCTGACTAAAGTCAGTCTGGCTAATGCAGCAAGTCTGACCCAAGGGCCGCAACTTCCATGAAGCGGCCTCCGCCTCAACCTCTTAAGTCTGCGTCGAATGCTAGGTGTGAAGCGTAACTGAGGCGGCGCATCGGAGGTTCGAGACTAGAAGAGAGAGCCTTCCGACGATCCAACCGCCCAGGCAATTCAATTGCGTCTTCAGGAGCCACGGTGTTCCGGAAGCCGAATAATCGAGTGACTTATGACTGATTTGACAAGCGCCAAAGGAAAGAACGGTCTGATCGTCGGCATCGCCAACGAGCACAGTCTTGCCTATGGCTGCGCCCGGCATTTCCGCGCGGCAGGTGCCGACCTTGCTGTCACTTATCTGAATGCGAAGGCCGAATCCTATGTCCGGCCGCTTGCCGTAGCCATGGGAAGCGACATCGTGATGCCCTGCGACGTGACCGTACCGGGGCAATTGGAGGAGGTTTACGACGCGATCACCGAACAATGGGGCCGGCTTGATTTCGTGCTGCACTCCATTGCTTATGCGCGCGCCGAGGATTTGCAGGGCCGCGTTATCGACTGCTCCGCCGATGGGTTTTCATTTGCGATGCAGGTCTCCGTGCACTCATTTCTCCGCATGGCTAAGCTGGCGGAATCCTTGATGACATCAGGCGGTTGCCTGTTGGCGATGAGCTATTACGGGGCCGACAAGGTGGTCGCGCATTACAACGTCATGGGGCCGGTCAAGGCTGCACTCGAAGCTGCAGTGCGCTACATGGCCGTGGATCTCGGCCCGAAGAAGATTCGCGTGAATGCGCTTTCCCCAGGGCCCGTAGCCACCCGCGCTGCTTCCGGCATCGAGCATTTCGACAAGCTGCTGGGGCAAGCGGTGAAGCGGGCACCCGAGCACAAGTTAGTAACGCTTGATGATGTCGGCGCCCTTGCGGCCTTTCTGGTCAGCGATGCCGCCAAAGCGATCACTGGGAACATTGCTTATGTCGACGCAGGATATCACGTTATCGGCTGATGCCAGAGGGAAGACGCCGCAAATTGTCAACCGCACCTTTGACGAGATCAAGATCGGTGACACGGCCAGTCTGTCTCGGACCCTGACTAAGGAGGACATTGAGCTCTTCGCGGCAATATCCGGCGACGTCAATCCTGTGCATGTCGATCAGGCGTTCGCGCGGGATGACATGTTCCATAAGATCATCGCTCACGGCATGTGGGGCGGAACCCTGATCTCCACTTTGCTTGGCACCGAGCTTCCCGGCCCTGGGGCGATCTATCTCAGGCAGACGCTCAATTTCAGGCGTCCCGTGGGGCTCGGTGATACCGTGGTTGTGAGCATCACCGTCCGCGAAAAGCATCCGGACAAGCGAGACGTTGTCTTCGACTGTCGTGTCATCAATCAGGCCGGCGATGTCGTCATAGATGGCGTGGCCGACGTCATTGCGCCAACCAAGAAGATCGAGCGACCACGCATAATATTGCCGAAGGTGCGCCTCGAGCAGCCGGGCTTCCACCACCGTAAGCTTATTGAACAGACGGCAGGCCACGATCCTATTCGTACAGCCGTTGTCAATCCGGTCGATCATCTGTCTCTCATGGGCGCTGTTGACGCTGCGAAGGCCAAACTGATCGTTCCGATCCTTATTGGTCCGCTCGACGCCATCAACGCGGCTGCCGAGGTCGGCGGCATTACCACCTCGGACTATGAGATTTCCCCGGCAGATGACGCCGGAGATGCAGCCCAGAAGGCCGTGGATCTCGTCCTATCAGGGGCGGCTGATGCGATCATGAAAGGCGCACTTCATACCGACATTCTCATGCATGCCGTTGTCGCCGGTGACCGCAACCTTCGTAGCGCGCGGCGCGCCAGTCACGTCTTCGTCATGGACGTGCCCACATATCCGCGGCCTCTATTGATCACGGATGCGGCAATCAACATCTATCCCGACCTGGAGACGAAGCGCGACATTGTGCAGAACGCGATTGAGCTGGCGTACGCGCTCGGGGTCGATGATCCGAAAGTCGCGATTCTGTCGGCCGTTGAAACGGTTACATCGAAGATAAGGTCGACGATGGATGCCGCGGCACTCTGCAAGATGGCCGACCGTGGCCAAATCGTTGGCGCAACCCTCGATGGCCCGCTGGCATTTGACAACGCGATTTCGGCGGATGCCGCCAAAACGAAACACATCGTTTCGCCAGTCGCGGGTCAAGTCGACATTCTGCTCGTACCGGACCTTGAGGCAGGAAATATGCTGGCGAAGCAATTGGAATATCTCGCCGACGCGACCGGAGCCGGCATCGTGCTCGGCGCGCGCGTGCCCATTATCCTGACCAGTCGGTCCGACGGGATCTTGAGCCGGTTGGCATCGTGCGCTGTCGCTCTGCTGTTGGTGCACTACCGCGCAGGAAAAGGTGCGGCATGATCGAAGGACAGGGAGACCGCGGAAGTGTCCGTAACTAGAACCAAGTCCGACGATCAGGCGGATTTGAAATCGCTTTCCCTCGATGCGCTCGAAGCGAGGCTCGGCGTCTCGCCCGACAAAGGCCTGACCCAGACCGAGGCCGAGAAGAGGCTTGCCCAATACGGGCTCAACGCGCTTGCCGAGAAAGAGGTCAACCCCGTCCTCAAATTCCTCAGCTATTTCTGGGGGCCGATACCTTGGATGATCGAGGCCGCGGCCGTGCTGTCGGCTATCGTGCAGCACTGGTCGGACTTCATCATCATCATGGTGCTGCTCCTCGCCAACGCCATCGTGGGGTTTTGGGAGGAGTACCAGGCAGGCAACGCCATTGCTGCGTTGAAGGCGCAGCTTGCGCCGCATGCGCGAGTCAAACGTGACGGAAGCTGGTCGGACGTCGCCGCCCGGCTGCTGGTGCCCGGCGACATCGTACGCTTGCGCCTCGGCGACATCATTCCGGCGGACTCCCGCTCGCTCGGGCCCGATCCCGTCGAGGTCGATCAAGCGGCGCTGACCGGCGAATCCTTGCCGGTATCGAAAGCGGCCGGAGAGGATCTCTATTCCGGCGCCATCGTCCGCCAAGGCGAGACCGATGCGCTTGTCTATGCCACCGGTGGACACACCTTCTTCGGCAAGACCGCAGCGCTCGTCGAGGAGGCCCACACGGTCAGCCACTTCCAGCGCGCGGTGCTGAAGATCGGCGACTACCTGATCGTCATGGCCATTGCGCTCGTGACTCTCATCTTCGCCGTCGCCTTGTTCCGCGGCGATCCCGTCATGACCACGCTGCAATTCGCGCTGGTGCTCACTGTCGCGGCAATCCCCGTGGCGATGCCGGCCGTGCTGTCGGTGACCATGGCCGTCGGCGCGCGCAAGCTTGCCGAACGTCAGGCGATCGTCAGCCGGCTCGCCTCCATCGAGGAACTCGCCGGTGTCGACCTGCTCTGCTCGGACAAGACGGGGACGCTCACCCAGAACAAGCTCACCCTCGGCGATCCGGTCTGCGTCGGCACGGTCGCGCGCGACGAGCTCGTCCTCAGCGGTGCGCTCGCCTCCCGCGCCGAGGACAAGGACACGATCGACATGGCGGTCATCGCCGGCGTCAAGGACCAGACGGAGTTGAGCAAGTATCAGATCGAGCACTACCAGCCGTTCGATCCCGTGCACAAACGTACCGAAGCCACGGTCAAAGCCGCCCAGGGCGGCGTGTTCAAGGTCACGAAAGGAGCCGTGCAGGTCATTCTTGCTTTGTCCGAAAATGCGTCGGAAGTCAGCGCCGACGTGGACAAGGCGACCGCGGCCTTGGCGAAGCGCGGTTATCGCGCGCTCGGCGTCGCCAAGACGACCGGCGATGGCGGTTGGCAGTTTCTCGGCGTACTCCCGCTTTACGATCCGCCGCGCCCAGACTCCAAGGAGATGATCGCCACCGCCGAAGCCCTCGGCATCGACGTCAAGATGGTCACCGGCGACCAGCTCGCCATCGCCAAGGAGATCGCGAGCCAACTCGGGCTCGGCACAAACATCCTCGATGCGAGCATGTTCGAGAACACGAAGCCGTATCAGCAGGCCGAGCTCAATCAGAAGATCGAGATGGCGGACGGCTTTGCCCAGGTCTTTCCCGAGCACAAGTTTCACATCATCGACGTCTCCCAGAAGGACGGTCACATCGTCGGCATGACTGGGGACGGCGTGAACGACGCACCGCCGCTCAAAAAAGCCGATTGCGGTATCGCCGTCTCCGGCGCCACCGACGCAGCGCGGGCCGCTGCGGCAATCGTCCTCCTCACGCCGGGCCTCACCGTCATTGTAGAAGCCGTCAAGGAGGCCCGCAAAATCTTTCAACGCATGAACAGTTACACGATTTACCGGATCGCCGAGACCATCCGCGTCCTCTTCTTCATGACGCTGTCCATCATCGTGTTCAACTTCTATCCCGTGACGGCGATCATGATCGTGCTGCTGGCGCTGCTCAATGACGGCGCGATCCTGTCGATCGCCTATGACAATGTGAGCACGTCGCCCAAGCCGGAAGCCTGGAATATGCGTCGCGTGCTCGGCATTGCGACCATAACCGGCCTTGCTGGCGTTATAGCTTCCTTCGGCCTGTTCTATATCGGCGAGCGGGTGCTGCATCTGGACCGTAGTGTGATCCAGACTTTGATGTACCTAAACCTGTCGGTCGCGGGCCACTTGAACATCTTCGTCACCCGCACGCGCGGGCCGTTCTGGTCGATCATGCCGGCCCGCATTCTCATGGTCGCCGTGTTCGGCACCCAGGCGGTCGCCACCCTCATCGCCGTCTACGGCCTGTTGATGCATCCGATCGGCTGGGGGCTCGCCCTCTTCGTGTGGGGGTATGCGCTCGTCTGGTTCCTCGTCAACGACCGCGTGAAACTGCTCGGCTACCGAATTTTTGGCTCATTCAATGAGCCTGTGCTCCTCGGTGCCCGGTCATCGAACCAAAGCGCAGCGCGTCGGCTGAAGCCGTCCGAGGGACACGCTTAGTCTAAGAGTCTAATCCACCGGCATCGAGGTACGACGTCATCGATTGCCTCGAATCTCTCAAGGCTCAAAGCTCTGCGCTCGGCTGAGTCGGCGCCACTGACGCTTGCAGCTCGCAACACGAATTTTAGAATAAATTTGAGCGTCGGAAGCGGGGCCTTCGCATATGAGAAGGAGGCGTTGCTAAGGCAGCCCAGACGTTCGGATTGCCATGGCAACGGGTTAGCCTGCATCAGGCTTTCTGGGGCGCCCGCTCGTAATTGCGCTGGTAGTGGTGCTGCCCGTTGAATAGATGGGCCTGACTGTTCAAGTTCTGGGGCGACTCATCCACGGCGCCCGCACCATACGGGCATGTATTTGGGTTCGGGTGATCCATGCAGTAATTGACGTCGGCCAGGGCCGGCGTCAGCGCGGTGAGGGTCAGTGCGGCCGCCGAAGCGAGTCCTATAATCAGCTTTCTAAGCATCGGTCGTCTCCTTGTTCAAACTTTATGGGCTCCTCACCGAGAGGTGCCTTGCGAGGGCTCAACTGGCATGGCCTCCCACCTGTTCCCGCGCGCGGTGTCGCGCATGAATTTGCCGCACCCAGATTGACCGGAAATGTTTCGATAGGTACGGACGTTTGATTGAGAGGCCTGGGCCGTGCTTGTTCCGTAGGAGAACCTTCGAAGTTCGAATCGGCACTGGATGATAGCGTTGAGATTGACATGAATCTTTCGTGGACCGCTGCGGTCGATCTTAACTACGATTTCGCTAAGCCCCTTCACGCCAACTCTGCATTCCGCTGACTCCCCAGACTGACAGCGAGCGATGTGCTGCTCGGTATCTGATCGGCCTAGCGTGGCTATGCTGATGTAGGTCGCGTTCTGACGACTCGCAAACAGCTCTGCGACACTTTGCGTACACAGGCCGCGTCATCCTAGCCCTCTTCCCAGGGCCATCTCATTGAACCGAGCGCAGGTTGTGCGCGTTTGTGGGTGTGAAAGAGAGGTACCATGACTAGAGCAAAGCGTAACGAGTTGTTGAAACGCGCAGTCGCAAAGTTGGAAGAGGCGAGCAAGCTGCTGAAGAGTGCCCAGGAAGGGTTGCTCGCGGAACAGGCTAACGAACTTGCCGATTTCGTTGACGTGCTTACGCCCGCCCACGAAGAGGCTGCTTAGTGGCGAGACCCGCTCGTTCTTAGGACGTGCGGCAGTGGCCGGTTTTAGGGCTGGCGGGTATTATTTTTCGGCGCAAATCGCGCCAGCGTTTCGGGGCTCCAGGCTGAGCCACGTAACGCACGCATTTCGCACTTAGCGAAGCAGCTTGCTTGGAAACAAAAAGAAGAAGCCCCAGCCGGGGGAGGATGAGGCTTCTCGGGTTCCGAAGAGTGGAACGGAACCTAGAGATGGGGAGAGGGAGATCCCCATCGGGGACCACTTCTCCTTACACCCGCTGCTAACGGCTGGAGATTAAAAGCCTGCAATGTTCGGGTCTCTTTTGTCGCATGTGCCTGATCAAAGAATCCACTCCCGACCGTGACTAAAGTCAGTCTGGCTAAACGCAGCAAGTCTGACCCAAAGGGCGCAACCTCCATGAAGCGGCCTCCGCCTTAGCCCCTTAGGTCTCCCTCGAGTGCTAGGTGTGAAGCTTAACTGAGGCGGCGCATCGGAGGCCCGATAATTGAAAGAGAACCCTCCAGCAATCCAACCGCCCAGGCAATTCAATTGCGTCTTCAGGAACCACGCTGTTCCGGAAACCCGACAATCGAGTGACTTATGACTGATTTGACAAGCGCCAAGGGAAAGAAGGGTCTGATCGTCGGCATCGGCAACGAATACGGTCTCGCCGATGGCTGCGCCCGGCATTTCCGCGCCGACCTTGCTGTCACGTATCTGAATGCGAAAAGCCCAAGGGCTGATCGAGATCGGCTTGCGCTATGCAAGCAACGCAGTATGCAAAGGAAGGTCACGGGGGTAGGAGTATAGGATGCCAGGACGCCCCACGGCCCGGCCTTGGCTGGGCATTCATTCCTCCCAAATCTGGAAACTCGATAAGCGCGTCAATGCCAATGCGCGCCTAATCCTTATCGCGACTCCGACAGGAAGCTTCCGCGCGACATACGCACCGAATTCTGTTCAACTCACTGTGCAGTCTGAGTGGTTCGACAGCACAGTGGGCCCAACCGAGCTGGGAAGGCTTCGGGTCGATGCCTGGAGGCTTGCGAACGACACGGCCCACGAACTCGGTTGGTTCTGACCGTAAGCGATCTCAAAGGAACCCACTCCGCAAGGAAAGAATGATGCGGAAGCCAAGATATCTGGCGCTGTGGACCCTACTTATCGTCGCTGCGCTCGGCCTGGGCTCACTGACGTCGGGTCTAGCGCGAAGCCGCACGGCGGCAGACGCTGGTTCTGGGGTCTACCGGCAGCTCAATCTGTTCGAGGAGGTGCTTCGGGATGTGCGCTCCGACTATGTCGAGAAACCGGATTCCACCAAACTCATCGAAGGGGCCATTACTGGCATGCTCTCTGGGCTCGATCCGCATTCGAGCTACATGACTCCGCAGCAGTTTCGTGACATGGAGGCGGAAGAGACTGGCGAGTTCGGGGGGCTCGGCCTTGAAGTGACCATGGAAGACGGCGTGGTCAAGGTGGTGGCGCCAGTCGAAGGTACGCCTGCGGCCAAGGCAGGCATCCAATCCGGCGATCTCATTACGGCGATCAACGGGAAAGACATTCACGGCCTCACGCTGGAGGAAGCAGTCGAAAAAATGCGGGGTCGTGTCCGCGCGCCGGTCACGCTCACGGTAACGCGCAAGGGCGTTGAAGAACCCTTCGATGTCAAGATCGTGCGTGGGATCATCCATGTCATTCCGGTGAAGTACGACGCTGAAAATGGGGTCGGCTATATTCGTATCACCACCTTCAATGAGCACACGGCCCGCGACCTGAGAGGGGCCATTGACAACCTCAACAAGAATATGGGCCCCAAGCTCAAGGGCTATGTCATCGATCTCCGCAACGATCCCGGGGGATTGCTCGATCAAGCCATCTTGGTGTCCGACACGTTCCTCAATCGCGGCGAAATAGTCTTAATCAAAGGGCGTCATCCCAATCAGGCGCAGGAGTACAACGCCCAGCCTGGCGACCTCACCAAAGGGGCGAAGCTAGTCGTCCTGATCAATGGCGGGTCCGCATCTGCCTCCGAGATCGTCGCCGGTGCGCTAAAGGACAACCACCGTGCGACGATCATCGGCACGAGATCCTTCGGCAAGGGTTCGGTGCAGACCATCATTCCGTTACGGAACGGGGGTGCACTAAGACTGACAACGGCACGCTACATTACCCCTTCGGGTCGCTCGATTCAGGCGGAAGGCATCGAGCCCGATGTCGTCGTTGCCGAGAAGATTCCGGTGGAGCTCGAGGACAAGATTGCGGCGGAGGATGTGGTGAGCGAAGCAAGCCTGCCTCACCATCTCAAGAACGAGAGTGATGCGGGTGACACAAACGCCAAACACAAGGAGCAATCCGGCAGCGGGACTTATGTGAATCCCGACAAGCAGAAGGATACACAGTTGCTCTACGCGCTGGGTCTCCTGCAAGGGACGACGGTAAGTATCGGTGCCCAGGACAATGCCGAAGCCAAGTAGACTGACTTTGCGAGCACGTTCTATTTGCCGTTGGAGTCGCTGGCTCCCGGCGTGATGCGCGGCTGGTCGGTGCTGCCTGCGTCCGGCCTTTAAATGCGGCGCTTTCCCATGGGATTGGCCGGCGCGCCATCAGTTCGGTGAGCCGGGGCCGCTGGGTGTTACCGACCTGCTTGGCGCGTCGGATCATTGATCAAGGCCCGGACGACGAGTAGCGAGAGCAGATTGAGGTTGCCCGCCAATGGAGCATCAGCACCGACTGCTGCTCCTCTGTGTACTTGACGGCAACAAACGCATGGTCGGCCGCGTCACCGCCTCGCAGATCGCCTCCGCGTCTGCCGCATCGTTCTTGTTCCGCTTCACATAAGGCTTTGCTTATCTGGCAAGCATCAGCCGGACTTCACGCCCAATCAGAAGCCGCGGCGCCGCCCGGGTGACAAGAACCGGCGTGATGGGCAAAAAAGGGACCCGAGCGGTTCAGAGGCCCGGGTCCTTCGCTGGGATTGCAGAGAAGCCGATTAGTCGGTGTGCTTTGCCACTGTCTGCTCGACCGGCTTGTAAGCGTCGCGCGCGGCGGACCTGTACATCTCGCCGATCTTGGATGCCTCGGACATCCAGTTATCGTACGCCCTCTTGGCGTAGTTGGTCTGGATTTCAAGGGCTTGGTCGAGCGACTTGGCGCCTATTAGCTGCTCCCACGTGCGGGTCGCATCGTCAAACGAGCGCTTGGAAAACTCAGTCCACCTCGCGGCGATAGCCTGGAAGCCCTTGTTCAGCTCGCCACAGGAGCGGACCATTGCATCATAATTATCCTTGCCCCTTTTTTGAAATTCGTCGGCTGTCTTCTGGAAATTGTCAGTTACCTTTTCCATCTGGAGGTTCCTCCTCTACTCGCAGGGTCACGGCGGGGAGATATTGCGCCGCACAATTCATTTCAAGGGTCAAATGGTGCCCCACGTGTGAGACAAGTGTCTGCCTTACTACTAAGACCAGACATACTGAGCGTGCATATCGACGTCTGTTGAGTGCCAATAACGACTACAGCGGCGGTCGGTCTATTTGTAAGCAACTGCGGCGCTTGAAGGGCCGGTGAGCGGGATGATCTCGAATTCGCGGAAGCCAACTTCGCGACACCAACTAGCAAAATCGGAACCGGAGTAGTCAAACGCGTCGCCGAATTCGATCAACATGTTAAGGGACATTAGCAGTCCAAATGCGTTTTCGCGTCGTGCATCGTCGATCAGCGCTTCGATAACCACGAACGCTCCGCCCTGAGGTAGCGCGTCATAGGCCTTGCCGATAAGCGCCTTCTTCTTCTCGAGATTCCAATCATGCAGGATCATTCCCATCGTGATGACGTCTGCTCTTGGGAGTGGATCTGCGAAGAAATCACCACTGACTGGAGTAACCTGGTCCCCTAGACCGGCCTCCTTGATTTTGCGTGTGGCTATTGGCAGCACTTGAGGAAGATCGAAGCTGCTGCAGCGCATGTGGGGGTTTGCTGCAGCTACCATGCACGACAGCTGCCCAGTTGCCCCACCGACATCGCATAAGGTCTTGTATTTTGAGAAATCAAACTTTTGCGCGAAGGCCTTGAAGTTCCCAGCCGAGACTCCTGACATGGCGTTCATGAACTGCTCGAGACGTTCCGGCGCCTCATAGAGTTTGGCAAACAGCGGTGCGCCGGAGTGCTTCGTCTCGTTTTGCGGTGCGCCGGTCTTGAGCGCCTCCGTGAGGTCTGCCCAGAAGCGGTATAGGCGGGCGTTCGCCATCTCCAGGATGCCACCGACATAGTCGGAACTATTGCGGTCAAGAAACACGGCGCTCTCAGGCGTATTTGAGTAGACGCCTTCGGCTCCGTCCCCGTCACGCCGGAGGAAGCCGAGGGCCACCAAGGCATCCGGAAAATCCGGTACCGCTCGTGGATGCAAGCCAAGAGCTTTGGCAATCTCTGACGCAGTCATCGTTCGTTTAGCGAGCTCGGTGAAGAGTCCCAGCTCAACGGCAGAGAGTAGCGCCTTCGAGGCAAAGAACCCCATACCGACTTGCATTATGTGCGACGGATCAAGCTCTGGCATCGGCATCTCCATCCGTGAAGGCGGTGACTGTGCAGGCGCCTATACTGCTGCTCATTAATGTCGGGATAGGGTCGATAGTGTTGAAAAAGTCGGGGTTGCTACCGTCTTGAAGTGCTGATTCAGTCCTCCTGTGAGCAGGAGGGGCGCGGTGATGATGGGCGAGCGGA
>Ga0307444_1000605_pt1 | contig 16721 bp, 14 predicted proteins | sample SalMarSW160340MG_FD_202145 | JGI IMG/M metagenome (GOLD analysis project Ga0307444, IMG submission 202145) | Salt marsh sediment microbial communities from the Plum Island Ecosystem LTER, Massachusetts, United States - SW1603-40 | ecosystem: Environmental > Aquatic > Marine > Intertidal zone >...
CAGCGCGGGCCTCATCCGGCCACTCGAGCGTTTCGGACTCTTCAACTGAACGGAGAGGGAGGGATGGGCTTCGCCCGCTCCGCGGGCTCCGCCGAACCCTCCCGCAAACGGAACGGCAGCGCGGGCCTCATCCGGCCACTCGAGCGTTTCGGACTCTTCAACTGAACGGAGAGGGAGGGATTCGAACCCTCAAGCCCTTGCGGGCGCCGGTTTTCGAGACCGGTGCATTGCCGTTCTGCCACCTCTCCAAGCCGCGGGGACGCAGCGCGCGACCCCGGGCTGCAAACCGCGACGGGCCGAGCGCACGACCGGTCGCGCACGGCCCGTCTGTTCATGTCTCGCCGGGTGCCCGGCGACGGACGGGGTGGGATTCGAACCCACGAGGCACTTGAGGTGCCCACACGCTCTCCAGGCGTGCGCCTTAGTCCGCTCGGCCACCCGTCCACACCTCCGGGTGTGCCGGAGGGAATTCTCGCGCCGTCGCCTCGGGTCTCGACGGCATCCGTGAGCCACGGAGGGGGTGGGATTCGAACCCACGCGACTCTTTCGAGTCAACGCCTTAGCAGGGCGCCGCCTTAAGCCACTCGGCCACCCCTCCTCGAGCGTTCGCTTTGTCCGAGATTGGCCCGCCAGGATTCGAACCTGGAATCTTCTGGTCCAGAGCCAGACGTGTTGCCAATTCCACCACGGGCCAGCGCCGGTCTCGCGGATCGGGCGGCGAAAAGCCGCTCACGGTGGGCGAAACGGGCCGTCGAGTATACCTAATCGGCCGGGGGCGTTCAAGTTCCACGCCGGGCGGCTCGGGGGTCGGAGGAGGAGGACACGGCCGTCTTGCGCGGGGGTGGATCCAGGCCCAGATAGCGACGCAGCGCGGTCACGAGTCCCGATCCGATGAGCCGGATGGCCGCCGTCGATGCAGTCGTGGGCGGAACGGCATCCCGCGACGCCTCGTCGAACAGCACGAGCCGGGCGACACCCACCGCCCGGACGACGTCCGCCGTGTCGCGGGGGTCCGGGGCCGCGAAGCTCACGCCGCGATCGAACTCGCGCGCGGCCAGCTCGCGGGCGAAGTCCCGCACCGTGCGGCTCGCGCTCAGGAACGCCACCACCCCGCCGCGCACGGAGCGACGCACCAGGCCGCGCTCGCGCGTGCCGCCCGCGAGCGGCAGGGCGACGAGCTCGAGCCCGACCGGTCTGGAAGTCGCGCGGCGACCGAAGCGGGCGCTCCCGAGGCGAGCCAACACCCGAGGCCGAACGAGAACGGGGCCACCAGGCACCGTGGCCGATATGGCGCGGGCTGCCACGACCGGCACGCCGAGCCGTCGCTCGAGCTCGGCCTTGAGCGCCCGCCTCAGCCCGGGTCTGGGCTCGAGAAGCGACAGTCGCGGAGGCTCGGGCCGCAGGTCGGTCGCACCTTCGACGGCCTCGAACTCCGCGAACCCGTCGAGGTCGGACACGACCCGGGTGAGGGCGGCGAGGACCTCGTGGCGGCGCGCTCCGGTGGCGACCGCACGGCCGAGGAGCGCGGCCACGCAATCGGCCGCCAGGTCTCCGGCGTGCGTGACCGGGACGCCCGCACACCCCACGTGCAGCGGGCGGTCGAAGGCACCTTCGGTCACGGCCAGCCGGCCACGAGGCTTTCCCTCCACCCACCCGTGCCGTCTCAGTCGGGCGTAGGCCGCGTTGACCGTACCGCGGTCCACATCCAGCCGGCGGGCGAGGTCCCGGGTCGACGGAAGACGGGTGCCGGGGCACAGGTGTCCGTCGCGGATGGCGGCTTCCAGCCCCGCCGCGAGCTGCCGGCTGAGCGGCACGAGATGCCCACGGACGAGCGGGCTCCGCACGTTCGGTCTCCCCCCCGGGGTTCCACTGGTCACGCCCTCGTCCCCCCTGTTATCTATCTCCCCGACCCGCTCCGGGCGGCGCCGTGGATCCGTCCGGGCCCAGTCTCGCCACCCCCCTCAACGGAGACGCAACTCCACGATGCGAATCCTGGTTCTCGGTGCCGGGCTCCAGGGCTCGGCCTGCACATACGATCTCCTCCTCGAGGAGGACGTCGGGGCGGTCACGCTCGCGGATTTGAGACCCGAGGCAGCCGCCGCGTTCCTCCCCGAGGGCTCGAAGCTCAGGAAGGTCGAGGCGGATTTCAGCGACGGCGCGGCGATGCGCGCGCTCATGACCGGCCACGACATCGTCCTCTCCGCCGCGCCTTACTACTTCAACGCCTCGCTCGCCGAGGCGGCCATCGAGGCCGGCTGTCACTTCAGCGACCTGGGCGGCAACACCGGGATCGTGCGCGAGCAGCTCGCGATGTCCGAGCGGGCGCGCGCGGCGGGCGTGTCGATCGTCCCCGACGTGGGGCTCGCGCCCGGCATGGTGAACGTCCTCGTGGCCGAGGGGATCCGCCGCTTCGACGACCCGCGGCGCGTGCGCATGTACGTGGGCGGGCTCCCGCGCCACCCCGTCCCGCCGCTCGACTACCAGGTCGTGTACTCGCTAGAGGGGGTGCTCGACTACTACACGACCCCTTCCTGGGTGCTCGCCGACGGCGAGACGCGCGAGGTGGAGGCCCTCTCCGAGGTCGAGACGGTGACCTTCGAGGGACTGGGCGAGCTCGAGGCGTTCCACACGGCCGGGGGCGCGTCGCTCCAGCCGTGGGAGCTGGCCGACCGGCTCGAGAGCCTGTCGTACAAGACGCTCCGCTACCCGGGACACGCGCGCATCATGCGCGCCATCCGCGGGCTCGGGCTCCTGGGCGAGGAGCCCGTCCGCGTGGGCGTCCAGGACGTGTCGCCGCGCGAGCTGTTCATCGCCTGCGCCCGACCCGTCCTCATGCGTCCGGGCGAGCCCGATCTGGTGGCGCTCCGCGTGGTCGTGGAGGGGGAGCGGGAGGGCGAGCCTGCGAGGCTCACGTTCGACGTGCTCGACTACGCCGACGAGCACACGGGCATCTCGGCCATGGAGCGCACGACCGGGTTCACGCTCTCGATCGTGGGGCTCTTCCTCGGCCGCGGGGTGATCGCCGGGCGCGGGACCGCGCCCTCCTATCGAGCGATCCCTTACGGGCCCTATGTCGAGGCGCTCGCGGCGCGGGGCATCCTGGTGAAGGAGAGCGAGTGAGCGGTCCGACCCCGAGCCGTCCGTGGCTGCGCGCCGCGGGGTGGCTCCTCCTCCTCGTCCCCTTCCTCCCGCTCGCCCGCATGTTCGACGACCCGCCCGGCACCACGTGGCTCATCGGGCCCTACGAGTGGGCTCTGGGGCTCGCCGTGTTCGGGTTCGCCTCCTGGCTCCTCGTGCGGCTCATCCCCGACGTGGTGACGCGCGCCGCGGATGGGCTCGGACGCGCGCTCGCGAGCCCCGGGGACGCCGGGTTCCGGCTCGCCGGGCTGGCCGTCCTCGCCGTGGTCCTCCTTGTCACCTCGACGTTCGCGTTCTCGAACGCGCCGCTCCTCATCGACTCGATCATCCAGCTCTTCCAGGCGAAGATCTTCGCCGGGGGCCACGCGTACGCTCCCGCGCCGCCCTTCGAGGGGTTCTTCACCACACAGCACATGCTGGTGGATGGCGAGCGCTGGTACTCGCAGTATCCGCCCGGGCACCCAGCCGCCCTGGCGCTCGGCGTGTGGATCGGGGCCCCGTGGCTCGTCCCCATCGCTCTGTCGCTCGCTTCGGCGTGGCTCGTGGTCGACACGACCCGGCGCCTGTTCGGCGAGACGGAGGCTCGCGCCGCGCTCGTCCTCCTCCTCGTGGCGCCGTTCTTCTGGTTCATGGGGGCGAGCCTCATGAACCACGTGACGGCCCTCTTCTGCGTGGCCCTGTGCCTGTGGTCGTTCGTGCGCTGGGAGGGGTCGGGCGCACGGGCCGCCTGGGTCGTGCTCGCCGGCGCGGCGCTCGGCGGCGCGTTCCTCGTCCGCCCGCTCACCGCGGTGGCGGTCGGCCTCGCGCTCGCCGTTCCCGCCCTCCGCATCGCGGGCCGGCGCTGGTGGTCGGCGGCCCTCCTGGGCGGCGCGGCGTTCGCTGCGCTAGCCGTGTTCTACTTCCTGTTCAACGCAGCCACGACCGGTGACCCCCTGACCGCCGGCTACCTCAAGCTGTGGGGCCCCGATCACGGGCTCGGATTCCACGCGACGCCGTGGGGCGATGCGCACACGCCACTCACCGGGCTCCGGAACGAGCTCATCGACGTGTCGCTGCTGCAGGGCTTCCTGTTCGAATGGGCCATCCCGGGCCTGCTTCCGCTCGGGCTCTTCCTCGCCCTCGGGTGGTCCGCGCGGCGCTGGGAGGCGCGTCTCGTGGGAGCGTTCTTCGCAATCCCGGCGGCCTACTTCTTCTACTGGCACCGGGACGCATTCCTCGGTCCACGCTACCTGTACGAAGGCCTCGCCTTCCTCGTTCCGCTGCTCGCGGTGGCCTTCGTCACGCTCGCCCGCCGGCTTCGGGGTGTCGCGGTCGGGTGGCTCGCGGGGGTGGACGCGGGCGCGCTGTTCGCCGCCCTCGTCGGCCTGTCGTTCGGATACTCGCTCCTGTACGGGGTGCCGCAGCGCTTCCGCGTCTACGCCACGGGGCTGGAGAGCGTGAAGCGCGATCTGGTGGGGGAGGCCGAAGCGGCCGACATCCACGCCGGGCTGGTGTTCGTGGCGGTGAGCTGGGGAAACCGCCTCATCGCCCGGGCCCGGGCCGCGGGGGCCACGGCCTCGACGGCCGAGATCGTGTACCGGCACTCCGACCACTGTGAGCTCGAACAGGTCGTGCGCGCCGCCGAGACCGAAGGCTGGCCGGCGGAGCGGCTCAACCGAGAGATGCGCGCGCTCATGCGCCCCGACGACGAGATCGAGGTCGTGCGGCTGAACGACGACCCCACGCTTAGGCTCGTGCCGAACCGGCCGCTGGCCCCGGTGTGCCAGCGCGAGATCCTGTACGATCGACAGGGGTACACCAACTACTCGCCCCACCTGGCGCGCAACCGGCCCGATCTTCGGGGTCCGTGGGTGTTCGCGCGCGACCTGGCCGATCAGGACGCGAAGCTGCGCGCCCTGTACCCGGACCTGCCGGCCTACCTGTACCGGGACGGACGCTTCCTCCCGATGCCCTGAGACGCGCGGCGCGCGGCTCCCGGATCACCCCCCGGCGAGCCACTCCAGCAGCTCGTCGAGCGGCTTGGCGTTGAGCACGTCGGCCTTCGTGAGCCACGCGCGCCTCGCCTGCTCCACTCCGTACGTCACCTGGTCGAGCTCACCCGTCCGGTGCGCGTCGGTCGTGAGCACCACCGGCACGCCGAGCTCGCGCGCCCGCCATGCGTGCGTGTCCTTCAGGTCGAGCCGGTTGGGGTGCGAGTTGATCTCCACCGCCACGCCGTACGCCGCGCACGCCTGGAGGAGCTCGTCGATGTCGACGTCGATCGGCGGCCTGCGGTTGAGGATGCGACCGGTGGGGTGACCGAACATGTGCACCGCGGGGTGCTCGAGCGCCTTCAGCACGCGGGCGGTCTGCTCGGCGGCCGGAAGCCCGAAGAACGAGTGCACCGACACGATCACCAGGTCGAGCGACTCCAGCATCCCGTCCTCGAGATCGAGCGATCCGTCCTTGAGGATGTCGACCTCCATCCCCTTGAGGATGCGGATCTCGGGGTGCCGCTTCTGGATGCCCCCGATCTCGGCCCACTGCTGCCTGAGGCGCGTCGCGTCGAGCCCCTCCACCATGGCGAGCGCCTTGGAGTGGTCGGTGATCGCGAAGTACTCGTACCCGCGCTCCACGCAGGCCTCGAGCATCTGCTCGATCGTGGCGCGGCCGTCGGACCACGTGGAGTGCATGTGGAGATCCCCGCGCAGGTCCTCCCGCGTGACGAGCTCCGGGAGGTCCGCGGCGGCGGCCCGCGCGAGCTCGCCCCGGTCCTCCCTCAGCTCGGGCGGAAGCCAGGCGAGCCCCAGGGAGGAGTAGACGTCCTCCTCGGTCGCGCCGGCCACCATTTCGCCCTCCGAGGCGCGGCCGCGCTCGACCGGCGTCTCGTCACCTCCGGTCTCCGGGATCCTGAACACCCCGTACTCGGACACGCGGAGCCCCCGGTCCAGGGCGCGTTGGCGGAGCTTGATGTTGTGCTCCTTGGAGCCCGTGAAGTAGACGAGCGCGGCCCCCCAGCTCTCGGGCGGGACCACCCTCAGGTCGACCTGGAGACCGCTCCGGAGACGCACCGAGGTCTTGGTCCCCCCGGCCCCGATCACCTGCTCGACGCCGGGAAAGCCGGTGAGGGCTTCCGACACGGCCGCGGCGTCGTCGGCCAGCGCGAGGAGGTCGATGTCGCCCACCGTCTCGCGGCGCCGCCGGTAGCTTCCGGCCACCTCGAGCTTCGTCACCCCCTCGACGCCGCGCAGGTGCTCGATCAGCGGGGGGAGGAGCTCGTCGACCTCGCCGAGCAGGAAGCGGCTCGTGTTCTGCCGATACTGCTCGATGCCGGTGAGGATCTTGGCCTGCGTCTTCTCGCCGAAGCCGGCGAGCCCCGCCACGCGGCCTTCCCGCGCGGCCTCCTCGAGGTCCTCGACGGTCTCGATCCCGAGCTCGTCCCACAGCTTCTTCGCCTTCTTGGGACCCACCCCGGGGAGCCGCATGAGCTCGATGAGCGTAGGCGGCACGTCCTCGGAGAGCGCGTCGAGCGCGGCGAGGCCCCCGGTCGCGACGATCTCCTCGATGTTCTCGGCCATCCCCTTGCCGATCGCCGGGAGCTCGGTCAGGTCGGCGCCCTCCTCCACCAGCTTCCGGAGCGGCACGGCGTGCGCCTCGACCGTGCGGATGGCATTGCGATAGGCGCGCACGCGGAAGGGATTCGCCTCGGTGATCTCGAGCAGGTCGGCGACCTCGCGCAGGATCTGGCCGATCTCGAGGTTCTCCACGCCTCAGGCTCCGGGACCGCGGGCTCGGAAGCCGGCCACGGGGGCCGGATCGCTCCCGGTGCGGTACGCGGGCGCGCCGGGCGCGTCGGAGGCCGGGAAGCGCGGGGCGCCCAGCGAGACTTGCATGGGCGACTCGAGCGACACGTCACCGAGACGCTCCCGGATCTGTTCGAGTGAGGCCTCGAAGAAGGACTTCAGCTCGCGCTCCGACCCGACCAGATCCTCCAGCATGGCGGCGAGGAAGATGACCGCGCCGCCCTGGTCCGACGCCCCGAACACATCGGGCGTGAGGATCCCGTCGGAGATCGTTCGCTGCATCTCGCCCACCCGGTTCTGCAGCGAATACGTGGTGGACAGCACGGTGGTCATGGAGAGGTCGAAGTAGCGGACGGCCTCGGTCACGAGCGCCGTCTGCCACGCGGTGTCCCGCAGCAGCCAGAAGCCGAAGCCACGCGGGAGCACATCGCTCTCGAGGACGCGGAGCCGCTCGCCACGGACGGAGGCCCGCCGCAGGCTGTCGAGCCGGGGGAGGATCTCCTCGTGGTAGGCGATCCGGCGCTCGATCTGCTCGAGGTTCGCGCCGAGCTCCGCCCCCAACGCCTGGAGGACCTCGTCGGCCAGCCCCTGGTTCTCGCGCCGTTCCGCCCACTGGTCGACGGCGAGCGCCAGGAGCACGCCCACGACGATGACCACGAACTCGATCGCCAGATGGCTCCACGGGATGGCTCGCTTCACGCGACCTCCACGCCGTTCTCGCCCAGGAGCCTCACGAATCCCTCCTCGTCGAGGACCTCGATGCCGAGCTTCTCGGCCTTGTCGAGCTTCGAGCCCGGGTTCTCCCCGGCGACCACGTAGTCGGTCTGCTTGCTGACGGACGAGGTCACCTTGGCGCCCAGTGACTCGAGGAACGCCTGCGCCTCGTGCCGCGTCATGCGCTGGAGCCCGCCCGTGAGCACGAACCTGAGGCCCCGGAGCGCATCCCCCGCGCGCTCCGGCGGCACCGGCGTCACGTACTCGAGCAGCTCGTCGATCAGCTCGCCCACCCGGGGTCGCGCGAGGAACTCGACGATCGTCTCGGCCATGATCGGGCCGATCCCGTCCACGGCCTGGAGCGTCTCCTCGTCGGCCCGCCGGAAAGCGTCGAAGTCGGCGAAGTGCCGGGCGATCTCGCGCGCCACCGTGACGCCCACGTCGGGAATCCCGAGTCCGTAGATGAACCGTTCGAGCGCCGGACGGCGCGCGGCCTGGATCGCGTCGACCAGATTGCGTGCCGACTTGTCGGCGAACCCCTCGAGCGGCAGCAGGTCGTCGACCGTGAGCCGGAACAGATCCGGCACGTAGGTCACGAGCCCCTCGCCCACGAGGAGCCGGGAGGTCTCGTCCCCCAGCCCCTCGATGTCGAGCGCGTAGCGGGACGCGAAATGCTGGATGCGTCCCGCTAGCTGCGCGGGACACGCGAACAGGTTGGGACAGAAGGTATACGGCCCCTTCGCCTCGAGCGGGGTGCCGCACGAGGGACATGTATCGGGCATGTGCCACGGGGCCGGCCGCTCCCGGCCGGGCTCTTCGATCCGCTCCAGCACCTGCGGGATCACGTCGCCGGCCCGCTGGACCCGCACCCGGTCCCCCTCGCGAATGTCCTTCCGGGCCACCTCCTCGCGATTGTGCAGGTTGGCCCGGCTCACCGTGACCCCGCCGATCTCGACGGGCCGCATGAACGCGATCGGCGTGACCACGCCCGTCCTCCCGACGCTCGGAACGATCGACAGCAGCCGCGTGATCTCCTTCCGGGGCGGGAACTTGTACGCGAACGCCCACCGCGGGTGATGGGAGGTCTCGCCGAGCTCGTCGCGCTGCGTGACGTCGTCGACCTTGATCACCACGCCGTCGATCTCGTAGTCGAGGTCGTCGCGGTTCGATTCGAGCTGGTGGTGGAACTCGACGATGCTCTCGATGGTCTCCGCCGGGCGATTCCACTCGTTGACGGGGAAGCCCCACGCCTCCAGCGCGCGGAGGATGCTCCACTGGGTGTCGAAGCGCGGGCCGTCGATGGCGAGCAGGTCGTACACGTAGATGTCGAGCGGCCGCGCGGCCGTGATGCGGGGATCGAGCTGGCGCAGCGATCCGGCGGCGGCATTTCGGGGGTTGGCGAACGGCGAGCCGCCCTCCTCGAGCAGACGGGCGTTGAGCTCCTCGAAGGCGCCGATCCGCATGATCACCTCGGCCCGGAGCGACAGCGACGCCGGCGGCTCTCGCTCGGCCGATCGCATCGCCAGCGGCACCGAGGAGATCGTGCGGACGTTCTGCGTGATGTCCTCGCCCCGCCGTCCATCGCCCCGGGTCGCAGCCCGCATCAGGAGCCCCCGCTCGTACACGAGCTCCACCGAAGCGCCGTCCAGCTTCGGCTCGACCACGTAGGCGACCTCTCCGAGCGCCTTCCGCATGCGCTCGTCGAAGCGCTCGACCTCGGCGCGATCCGCCGCCGAATCGAGGCTCAGCATCGGGACGGCGTGCTCCACCGACTCGAACGCATCGACCGGCTCGGCCCCGACGCGCTGCGTGGGCGAGTCCGGAGTGACGAGCCCCGAATACTCCGCTTCGAGGTCCTGGAGCTCGCGGAACAGCGTGTCGAACTCCTCGTCGGAGATCTCGGGCTGGTTGCGCACGTAGTACAGGTAGGAGTGGCGGCGGAGCGTCTCGCGCAGCTCCTCGGCGCGCTTCGCCACGTCGGGGGGTGCCTTCGGGTCGCTCATGGCGCGCAAGATAGACGTGGCCCGATCGGTCGGAAACGAGCGGGGCCGCCGACCCGTCGCGCCGGGATCTCCGATGCCGCAACCCGTTGTTTCGGACAGCCTTCGGGGTCGGCGTCGACGGAGGTCCCCGTGCGGCCCTTGCCCACCCCGGGAATGCGCGGGTATCGTCGGTTCGCCAGCGACGGCATCCGGCCGCGCGGGTCCTTCGCACTCGTCATGGGTCTCGGCACTCGGCCGAGAGACGATCTGCCAGACATCGGATCCGAGCCGTGGCCCGCCCGCGACGCTCCACCCACCGCGGTGGGGCGCACCTCGAACGGAGGATGACTCCATGAGGAACGCTCGCTTCTCCCGCCTCGCGCACCTCGCCCTGCTCGGACTCGGGGGCTCGCTCGTCGCCGCCTGCGCCGACGAAGCCCCCGTCGGCCCGACGGGGGATCCCGACCCCGGCCCATCCGGCCCGGCCTTCAGCCAGGCGGCCACGTCGCCGGGCGGCGGCCACGTCGTCGCGGTGAAGGGCCGGTTGGCCGCCGACTTCGAACAGACGGTCGAGGCCCTCGGCGGCAGCGTCGTCCACTCGCTTCCCGGGATCGGTGTCGTGGTGACCGCGGGGCTGACGGATGCCGACGCCGCGCGGCTCGCCTCCGAGCCCGGCGTGGCGAGCGTGGACCGCGACATGATGGTCCAGTGGATCCCGGCCGGCGAGACGTTGCAGGGCGGGCGGCTGGAGGGACCCATGTCCGAGTCCGATCAGAGCAGCGCGCAGTTCTTTCTGCCGTATCAGTGGAACCTGCGTCAGATCGACGCCGATGATGCCTGGACGCGGTCCGCTCAGGGAGCGGGGGTCGTGGTCGCCGTGCTCGACACGGGGGTGGATCCGTTCCACATCGACCTGGACGGCAAGATCGACGGGGCCAGCACGAGCATGCTCAGCCCGGGTTCATCGCCCTGTGGATCGTTCGACGAGACGACGATCTACGACCTGGCCTTCCACGGCACGTTCGTGAGCGCGCTCGTGAGCTCGAACGGACTCGGGATGGCCTCGGTGGCCCCCGACGCCACGCTCATGGGCGTCAAGGTGCTGAGCTGCGACGGGACCGGGAGCTTCGGGGACATCATCGCGGGCATCGTGTACGCGGCCGACCACGGCGCCGATGTGATCACCATGAGCTTCGGCGTCTACTTCCCGAAGAACGCCATCGGCGGAGGGCCGCTGGTCGCCGTCATGAACCGGGCCGCGAACTACGCGAACCAACGCGGCGTCCTCGTGGTGGCCTCGGCGGGGAACGAGGGAGTGGACCTCGACAGGGACAGGAACTTCACCCACCTCCCCTCCATGGCGGCCAACGTGGTCAGCGTGGGCGCCACCGCGCCGGTCGGGCAGGCGGACTTCGACGCCCTGGCGAGCTACACGAACCACGGCGTGTCGGGCGTGACGGTGATGGCTCCCGGCGGCGACCTGGTCGCGGGCGGGGTCCTCGAGGACCTCGTCCTGTCGGCGTGCAGCAGCTTCGTGTGCGGCGCGCCCAACGTGTACGGGTTCGGGGGCGGAACCAGCTTCGCGGCCCCCCACGCGGCCGGGACCGCCGCGGTCATCATCGGGGACAACTGGGGGAGCCCGTCCCAGACCGAGCACTGCCTGATCAAGGGGGCGGACGATCTCGGCAAGAAGGGCACCGACAACCTGTACAGCAAGGGGCGGATCAACGTCCTCGGAGCGCTGAGCGCGCCGGGCGGCTGCTGATCCGAGGGTTCGTTCGCCGGGCCGGCGGCGCACCCGTCGCCGGCCCACCCGCACCCGAACTGAGGCACCGTCCGCCGCCGTTCCGGGTATCATTCCCACGACGGCGACCTCGGCGCTCCGACGCGCGATGAGGGAAGGCGCCGGACCGCGTGAGGCAGGGAGCGAAGGGCCATGAGACCCAGCACGGAGGCAGTCGATCGAGTCCGCGACGGGCTGCGTGCGGCCACGACGCTGCTCGTCCTCGCGGGGCTCGGGTGCGCCTCCCCCCACGGGACGCCGTCCGAGTCGTCCGCCGTGGCGGGCATCCCGGTCGACGCCGTCGAGCTGCCCACGGAGGAGCTCCTGTCGTTCGGGCCGAGCGGGATCGCCGACAGCCGCCGCATCGTGATCCGGAGCGCGTCGGAATGGGGCCGCTTCTGGGACGAGGCCCACGGATCCATCGTCCCCCGACCGGAGCCGCCGGAGGTGGACTTCTCCCGCAGCATGGTGCTCGCAGCCGCCATGGGCGGACGTCGGACCGGGGGCTACTCGATCTCGATCCCCAGCGTCAGGCACGAGGGGAGCGAGGTGTACGCGGTCGTCCGCGCCGTCTCCCCCGGCCCCACCTGCTTCACCACCCAGTCCTTGACGGCCCCGGTGGTGGCGATCCGGGTGCCGCTGCTCGAGGGCCCCGTGCGGTGGCTCGACGACGAGGTACAGCGGGAGTGCTGATGGCCGTCGAGCCCGACGGCTCGTGAGCGGGCTCGGAGTGTAGAAACACCGGCGTCGAAGGGGCGGCCCGAAACTTTCGGATCCCTTCGGGTTTCCCGACATTGTACGCCCCCCCGGGAGGGCGGTTCGGGACGGGTCGCGAATCCGCCGAGCGTAGGCGGTGGGGATCCCCGGAATCGAACGAACGCCGCAGCCACACGGCGCCACGGAGGACGATGCCACACACGCTGGAGTTCGACGAGTCCGTCGCCGACGCCACGGACCACATCTACGAGAAGATCAGGGACAGCGTCCCCCGCTTCGAGTGGGAGATGCACGCCCCGCTCGTGGCGGAGATCAACCGTCTCAAGGCGGAACGGAACGCGATCATCCTCGGGCACAACTACATGGTCCCCGAGATCTTCCACGGCGTGTCCGACTATACCGGCGATTCGCTGGGCCTCTCGAAGGTCGCCGCGGGGGCGGACACCGACATCATCGTGTTCTGCGGGGTCCACTTCATGGCCGAGACGGCCAAGATCCTCAACCCCGACCGGATGGTCCTCATCCCGGACCTGGAGGCCGGGTGCTCGCTGTCGGAGTCGATCACGCCCGAGGACGTGCGGCTCCTGAAGGAGCGCTACCCGGGCGTGCCGGTGGTCACCTACATGAACACGCCGGCCGCGATCAAAGCCGAGTCGGACATCTGCTGCACGTCGGCCAACGCGACCGCGGTGGTCGAGTCGCTGGGGACCGACGAGGTGATCTTCCTTCCCGACGAGTACCTGGCGCGCAACGTGGCCCGGAACACCGACGTCCGCGTCATCGCGTGGCACGGGCGCTGTATGGTGCACGAGCAGTTCACCGTGGACGAGATCCGCGCCTACCGGAAGCAGTTCCCCGGTATCGAGGTCATCGCCCACCCGGAGTGCTCGCCCGAGGTGTGCTCGGAGGCCGACTTCGTGGGCTCCACGAGCGGCATGATCTCCTACCTCGACCGGGCGCGCTCGAACCGGGTGATCATGGTCACCGAGTGCTCGATGTCGGACAACGTGCAGGAAGCCCACCCCGAGCTCCAGTTCGTCAAGCCCTGTACGATTTGCCCGCACATGAAGAAGATCTCGCTCGAGAAGACGCTCGCCTCGCTGCGGGATCTCCAGTTCGAGGTGACGGTGCCGGAGGACATCCGCGCGCGCGCCCTCCAGGCGGTCGAACGCATGATCGAGGTGGGGCGGGACACGAACGACTGACCTGCGGCGCCGCGGCCGCCGTCGGCCGCGCCCGGCTGGTCGGCTCAGGCCGCCCCGGCCCGCCGAGCGCCTTCCTTCGCCCGCTCCACGGCCGAGCGGTGCAGCGAGCGGATCTCCCTGGCCACGTCGGAGGCGAGCTGACCCCGCTCGATCAGCCCCGCCAGGTACTCGGTGAGCGGCTCCGATTCGGACTCGGCCAGCGTCACGCGCAGCCGCTCGATGAGGTCGTTCAGCCGGGTCCTCATCGTCGGGTACGACACCCCGTAGGCACGCGCCAGGTCCTTGATCGAGCCCGAGGCGAGAACGAAGGTGACGATCATGTCCTGATCCTCGGGGGACAGCCGCGCGAGCGGGTGGGAGCGTTCCTGCACCGACCTCTCCTTTCGTTTTGTTAAATACCATTTTAACTTCATCAAACTCCGAGCTCAACACCGTCGGTGCCGGGGGGAGCTCGACAGGCACACCGCGAACACGGCGTCCGGCAGCCGATCGATCGCCAGCCATACGGAGGACACATGCAGAAGCCGCTTCGCACCCCGGGGCACGAGCGTGCCTCGGCACTCGCCACCCGGTCGTTCTCGCGACGCTGGGCCCTGCTGAGCGCGGTCGGCCTGTGTGCCGGGCTACCGCTCGGCGTCGCGCTCCTCGGCCCGATCGAGACCCTGGTCGGCATGGTGCTCGTCACGCCCGTGGTGTTCGCCATCTCGGGGAGCGTGCTCGGCACGTCGCAGTGGTGGGCGCTGCGGCACCTGGCGCGTGCCCCGGTGTGGATCGCGCTCAGCGCCCTCGGGCTGGGGCTCGGGCTCACGGCGGGGACGGTGGCGATCGAATGGGTGGGCCGGGTGTCCGGCGCGGGTCAGGTCAGGCTGGCGACCTCGACGCCGCTCATCGCGGCGGTCTCGCTGCTCGCCTTCGGGGCGCTCGGCGGGCTCTTTCTGGGGACCGCGCAGTGGCTGGTGCTCCGGCGCTGGTTCCACGGCGGCGGCCGCTGGATCCTCGCCAGCGCCGGCGGTCTGGCGCTCGGGATGCTCGGCGGCGCCGCATTGGCGGAGGCTCTCGTGGGCGTCACCACGGGGCCGGGGATCGCGCTGACCCTCGCCGTGGCGGCGATCACGAGCGGTCTGTGGACGGGCCGCGCGCTCGAGCGCGCGGCCCGCGACGCCGGCGCGCGCTTCCGGCTCGCCCCGGAGGAGGCGCCCGGCCGCGCCTAGGAGGCCCGCGTCTCCCGGCGGTGCTTCACCCGATAGGTCACGTACACGCACCCGTTCTCGAACGGACGGCACTCCATCAGCTCGAGATCGACCTGACGGCTCATGGGGTGGAACAGCGGGATGCCGGCGCCGAGGAGCACGGGGTGGATGTTGAACCCGATCTCGTCGATCAGGTCGGCCTCGAACAGGGACTTGGCCAGCTGGCCACCCCCCATCACGCAGATCCCCTGGCCGTCCCGCCGCTTGAGATCTTCCACGAACCCGGCCGCGTCGTCGTGGACGATGGTCGCCCCCTCGACGCGGTCCTCCTCCATCGTGCGCGAGAACACGTAGCACTCGACCCCCGGGTAGGCGGCCCCTCCCCCTCCCGCCATGCGGAGCGCCACCTCGAACGTCTTTCGACCCATGAGGACGGTGTCGACGCCCTTCCAGTAGTCCGCCATGACCTCGGCCGCCTCGTCGCCCCACAGCAGCCAGTCGACCGCGTGATCGGGACGCGCCAAGTAGTTGTCGACGCTGTTGGCTCCACCGAAGGTGACCTTGCGCATGCCAGACCTCCCCGGGCATTCTAAACGATCATTCAGGTACGTAGCCGCCAAGCTAAACAGCAGTTTAGAAACCGTCAAGCCCATGACGCCCCGCGCTCCGAAGGCCACCGAGGAGGAGATCTTCGCGGCCGTGGCCCTGGCCACGTCGAGGATCGGTCCGGATCGCATGACGCTGGACGACGTCGCCCGGGAGGTCGGCGTCACCCCCAGCGCCCTCGTGCAGCGCTTCGGATCCAAGCGCGATCTCATCCTCGCCGCCGTCCGCCACTGGAACGAGGAGGGAGACGACCCCGTCGCCGCGCTCCGCTCCCGCAACGACTCCGCCCTCGCGACCTTGTTCGATTACGCCGCGTGCGTGGCCGGGAGCGTGGCGGATCCCGAGGTGACCGCCAACCAGCTCGCGATGCTCCAGCTCGACGTGGCGGACGCCGAGTTTCGGGCGGAGTCTGCCCGCTTCTTCGTCTCCGAGCGCGACACGCTGCGCGGCTGGCTCGAGGAGGCGATCGCGGACGGAGCCGTGTCGCGGGACGCCGATCCCGTGCGACTCGCGGGCGTGATCCAGGCGTCGCTCGCCGGGTGGCGGATCCTTTGGTCCATCGTCAGGGAGGGGAGCCCCGAGGACGCGGCGCGCGACATCCTCGGGGGGGTGCTCGGCCCGCACCTCATGTGAGCTCCCGATCCGGACGGTCGAGGATCTCCCGGACGCGCCGCCAGATCCGGTCGAACATCTCCTCGGTCAGCGTGCCCGTGAACGTGTTCTGCTGGCTCGGATGGTAGGAGGCGATCAGCGTGCCGTCCGCGATCGAAACCTCCTCTCCGTGACCGAAGGCGGGCGCCGGAACGGGGACGTCGAGCCCCCGGTCCCTGAGGATGCGGAGCACGTGGGAGAAGGCGTAGCCCCCGAGCGCCACCATCACCCGCACCCGGGGGAGCAGCTCCATCTCCCGCTCCAAGAAGGGCCGGCAGCGTTTCCGCTCCGACGGGGTCGGCTTGTTGGCGGGCGGGGCGCAGCGGACCGACGCCGTGATCCACGCATCGTGCAGCTCGAGCCCATCGTCCCGGCCGGTCGCCTCCGGCCGCGAGGCGAACCCGGCCCGGTGGAGCGCCCGGTACAGCCAGTCGCCCGAGCGGTCGCCGGTGAACATGCGCCCCGTCCGGTTGGCGCCGTGCGCGGCCGGGGCCAGCCCCACGATCAGGAGTCGGGCCTCCGGGTCGCCGAACCCGGGGACCGCACGCCCCCAGTACGTCTGGTCGCGGAACGCGGCCCGCCGCTCCCGGGCCACCTTCTCGCGCCACGCCACAAGCCTCGGACACGCGCGGCAGGCCCACACGCGCGCCCGGAGCGCCGCGAGATCCGGGATCTCGTCGATCGAAGCAGACCCGGCCCCCCGTGGGCTCACGTCGTCCGCGGCTCGCCGCCGAGCGCCGCGTGAGTCGCGCGCCGCCTCACGCTTCGTCCATCGAGTCGAGCGCGATGTCGTCGGAGTCCTTGGCCGCCGACAGCACGATGGACGTGTTCGTGCCCTCGATTCCCGGGAGGCTCAGCATGCGCTTGATCTCGCGGTTCATCTCGTTCTCGTCCCGGAAGCGGCCGATGACGAGCACGTCGAAGTCGCCGGTGATCTCGAACACCTTCATGAG